>Ga0222715_10003292_pt1 | contig 14458 bp, 12 predicted proteins | sample C33_9DmetaG_FD_165056 | JGI IMG/M metagenome (GOLD analysis project Ga0222715, IMG submission 165056) | Estuarine water microbial communities from San Francisco Bay, California, United States - C33_9D | ecosystem: Environmental > Aquatic > Marine > Unclassified | place: USA: California...
TCTGGGGCGCGCCGGGCGGCGTCGCCGCGGGCGGCGGCCGCGGCGGCGGCGGACTCGGCAGAACGATGCCCGAAACCGTCAAATTTAGCGAAGTTCAACGCTTTTGCGGCGCCGCGGACGCGCAGCTTGCTGTGAAATTCGTCACGGAGGACGACGGCGACCACGTGAGACACCGTAGGTTAACAGGCGTGCGGTTAAACAACGAGATTGAGAGATATCGCGGCGTGAAATGTCCCAAATGGACATCTTTTTACACGGACAAACGGCGCAAATTATTGATTCAGAGTTTTGCGACGGACGGGAAGACGCGAGGACGCGCTCAACGTTCGTCGGCTCGGTCGACGGCGGCGGGGAGAAAGAAACAACTCGCGGCGGCGATGGCGGCGGCGGAGGAACATAAGATCATGCCGGCGTTGTCGGTGCCGATGAAATCGTCCAACACGCCGAGGACGAGAGGTCCGATGAGGAAGATGAAATCGGCGGCGGATTTCGGAAGCGTCAAGGCTTCGCCTTCGCCGCCCTTGGGGGCGAGCTCTTGCGCGAGAGCGTTGATCGCGGGACCGGCCGCGGCGGTCCCGATGCCCCACGCGCCGATGAAAAATATCAACTCAGATTGCGTCTGCGACTGGGCGCCGAAGAACAGACCCGCGGCGCACGCGGCGAGCGCGGCGCCTACGACGACTTTTTTGCCAAATTTATCCGCCGCCAAACCGCTCAGCGGGGCGGTCGCCAGACCCAACAACGCGGTGATGGAGAACAAGTTTCCAACCTCCGCGGGCGACGCGTCCAGGTGTCCAGAGGCGTAGAGCGGAATCACGGTGAGCTTGGCGACGAAACCCAGGGAATTCGCCGACGCGCACAACAACAACACGCGCTGTTCGCGATTCGCCAACAACGTCAACCAACTGCTCGACTCGCGCTGACTCTTGCGTTCCCGCAACTCCTCGCGCTCGTCGCTCGACATGAAAGGGTTAAGCCCTTCAAACATCCCTCCGTCCTCCTCGTCCATCGTCGCCCTTAGTTCCGCCGCCTCGCGCGTCTCCTGCGTGAGCGTCTCGGGCAAAAACGAATACCCGATGCCCGTCCCGACCGCCGCCGCGGCGACGTAATAAAACGCCGCGGGCGCGCCGTACGCCTCCATCAGCCTCCCTCCTAACAACGGTCCTATCACCAACCCGATCGCGTGCACCGTGCTCTGTCCCGCGACGATGATCCCTCGCTTCTCCGGCACCCGCGCGCACAAATCCGCCAGATACGCCCTGTCTCCGCACTCGCACCCCGCGCGTCCGACCCCGAGCATCATCCGCGCCGGCACGAGCGCCGCGACGCTCCTCGACATCGCCGTTCCCACGTCCGCGAGCGCCATCACCATCATCCCCCCGATCATCAGCGGTTTCCTTCCGTATCGATCCGTCGCCCTGCCCAGCGGCAGGTTCAGCGTCAGCATCGCCAGCGCCGGCGCGCTGATCACCACCCCGTTCGCCGAGCTCGACAGCCCGATCGACTGCGCGTACAGCGGCAGCGCCGGCAGCAGCGCGCCGACGCCCAGGAACAGGACGAACTGCGACGCGAGCAGCGTCCTCAGGGGTTCGTAGACGTCTCGCGGCAGCCCGAGCGTCGTCGCCGCGCTCGCCGGCGCGACGCGCGACGCGTCGCCGCGCCCTCGCGCCGTCGCGCGGTCCTCGTCCGCGTCCGCGGCGCGCGTCCGATGGCGCGTCGCGCGTCCCGCGTCGCGTCGCGCCGTCTCGCGCGCGCGTCGCGCCGCCGTCGCCGCCGTCGCCGCCGTCGCCGTCGTTCGCGACGAAATCATCCGTCGTCGCGCCGCGCGCGTCGTCGCGCCGTCGCGGCGCGTCGCGCGCGTCGTCGCCGCGCGCGCGCGCGGCGCGATCGTCGTCGACATCGCGTCGACGCGACGCGCGCGCGACTGTGACACGTCAGAGTCGCGCGCGCGAATGCATCGTCCATCGCTCGCGACGCTCTCGCGCCTGCGTCGCGCGCTGTCGACGCGCGCCGGCGCCGACGTCGCGGACGTCGTCGTCGTCGGCGGCGGCGTCGCCGGCGCCGCGCTCGCGTGCGCGCTCCGCGCGAACGACGCGACGCGAGATCTGCGCGTCGTCGTCGTCGACGGCGGAAATGTGCAGATCGAGCCGAGGCGCGACGACGCGATCGACGCGCGGTGCGTCGCGCTCGCGCCTCGCGCGCGCGCGTTCCTCGAGCACGCGTGCGACGGCGCGTGGCGCGCGATCGAGCGGTCGGGACGCGCGCGCGCGTTCGACGCGATGCAGGTGTGGGACGGCGTCGGCGGCGGACACGCGACGTACGACGCGCGCGAGCTCGGCGCGGCGGCGCTGGGGACGGTCGTCGAGCATCGACTGGTGCTGTGGGCGCTGGAGCGCAAGTGCGAGGCGCTGGGCGTCGAGCGGGTGTCGAGGGCGCGGGCGACGGCGACGACGACGCCGGAGGCGGACGCGAGCGGGACGCTCGCGCGGACGACCGTCGTCGTCGACGGCGAGGGAGGGCGCGCGAGCGCGCGCGGACGCGACGGGACGGCGGCGAGCGGTGGTGGGGGGAGCGAGCGGACGATGGAGATCGACGCGCGGTTGATCGTCGCGGCGGATGGACCGAAGAGCGCGACGCGGACGGCGGCGGGGATACGCGCGGGGGGGTGGGGGTACGGGCAACGCGCGGTGGTGGGGACGGTGCGGACCGATCGCGCGCACGCGACGGCGTGGCAGAGGTTCTTGCCGACCGGACCGATCGCGCTGCTGCCGATCGGAGACGGGACGCGCTCGAACGTCGTTTGGACGACGACGCCGAGCGAGGCGAAACGATTAGCCGAGGACGCGAGCGACGCCGAGTTCGCGCGGGAGGTGCACGACGCGTTGCAGGGGCGGGGGGCGTACGAGTCGCGGTATCAGGAAGATTTTGATCGATTCGCGGCGCTGCGTTTCGTGGAAGACGCGGCGAATCAGGCGTTTAAGCCGCTCGCGCGCGCGGCGAGGACGACGATGAGCAGAGTCGTCGGCGTCCCCGCGATCGAGGGCGCGGACGAAGAGGCGCGGCTCGATTTCGCGCCCAGGTTTCGTTACCCGCCCGATGTGTTGCCCGCGGGCGAGGGCACCAAGCGTGCATCGTTCCCGCTGTCCACGCACCACGCGATGCGCCTGACCAAGCCTCGGCTGGCGCTCATCGGCGACGCCGCGCACGTCGTCCACCCGCTCGGCGGTCAGGGCTTAAACCTAGGCTTACGCGACGCCGAGCTCTTAGCGAACGCGATCGCCGACGCCCGCGCGCTGGGACAAGACATCGGCAGCGTGAACGCGTTGAATCCGTACGCTCGCGCGAGCGTCGCCGCCAACGCGCCGATGATGGCGGCGCTCGACGGTTTACAAAAGCTCTTCGCCAACGACACCTACCCCGTCGCCCTCGCGCGCTCGCTCGGTCTCGTCGCGGTGAACGCCACGGGTCCGATTCGCAGAAAGATCGCTTGGTACGCCATGGGCGGCGCGTGAGCGCGCATTTCTTTTTAATCCAAATCATCGCTCGTCGACGCCTCGCGCCTCAGACGTCGCCTCGCCATGCGCGCCGAGCCCGACGACGACCCTTCGTCCCGCGCGCCGTCCGCGTCCGCGCCCGACGCTTGGGCGCGATGGCTCACCGTCGCGAACGCCGAGCTCGCGCGCGAGGGCGTCGCGCGCGCCCTGCGACCGGTTCAACCGCGCCGGCGGCGAATCGACCAAAGCGACGCGAACGACGCCGCGGCGACGTGCGACGCGCGCGAGAGCACGCTCGAGCGATGGCGAATGAATGATGACGATCTCGGGGAGTCGTGCGACGGCGCGGGGACGTCGCGCGCGCTGCGCGTGTTCAGTGGGAACGATTATTTGGGATTGGGCGAGCACGCGCGGACGCGTCGCGCGGCGGCGAACGCGGCGGCGGCGTACGGGTGCGGACCGCGGAGCAGCGCGCTCGTGTGTGGGTACACGGACATGCACAGGGCGCTCGAACGCGAGCTGGCGAGGATTTGCGAGACGGAAGAGTGTGTGTTGTTCCCGAGCGGGTTCGCCGCGAACGCGACGACGCTGCCGGCGGCGTGCGGATCGGAGGATTGTTGTATATTTAGCGACGCGTTGAATCACGCGTCGATCGTGGATGGGTGTCGATTAGCGCGACAAGGCGGTGCGACGGTGCGGACGTTCGCGCACAGGGATTACGACGAGCTGGAGCGCGAGTTGAAGACGTGTTCGGCGAAGCGCACGGCGGTGGTGAGCGATAGTTTATTCAGCATGGATGGTGATTACGCCGACGTCGAGCGTTTGGCGTCGTTGAAGCGCAAGTATGGTTTCTTGTTAATACTTGACGAGGCGCACGCGACGTTGGTGTGCGGTGAGCGCGGCGGTGGCGTGGCGCAGGCGCGCGGTCGATGCGCCGACGTCGACGTGCACGTCGGAACGCTGAGCAAAGCCGTCGGCGCGCACGGTGGATTCGTCGCGTGCTCGCGCGAGATGAAGCGTTTCTTGGTCTCGCGCGCGCGTGGGCACATGTTTAGCACGGCGCTCCCGGCGCCCGTGATCGCGGCGGCGCTCGAGAGCTTGCGCGTCTTCGCCGACGACCCGTCGATTCGAGTCAAGCTCTGGCGCAACGTCGATCGCCTCAACGCCGCACTCGCGAAGTCGCCAACACTCGCGACGATGACGCGACCGTTAGTGAGCCCGATCGGGTCGATCGTCGTTGGCACGCCGGAAGCCGCGCTCGCGGCGTCTGCCGAGCTCCTACGCGAAGGATTCCACGTCCCGGCGATTCGGCCGCCGACGGTGCCCGCGGGAACGTGTCGACTCCGCGTCGCGCTCAGCGCGTCGCATCGAGACGAGGACATCGATGAATTAGTTTGTGCGCTCGAACGCGCCGTAAAAACGCCGCGATCGAGGCTCTAACGCCCGCGTCGCCGTCGTAAACAGTAGTTGTAGAGAATCGACGCGAAATGTCTCTTCGCGTCCGAGCGTCCCAATGTCGACGTCTCAGCGTCGACGCGCACTCCACGACGCCGCGCTCGATGAACGCATCGATAGACAACTTTGACACCGACGCGCCCGTGACGCCGGAGACGGCGCGCGGGCTCCTTCGCGCGCGTTTCTTCGACCAACACGGCATATCGCTGCGTCTGTTCATCTTGCGAGACTTGCCTCTCGACGTCGTGGAGATCATCGAGCGCGACGTTCGAGCGCTGCTCGTTCGAGAGCACGACCTTCTCGAGCTCGTCAAATTGTCAGCGCGCCGCGGCGCGCCGCTGCGCCTCCTGCGCGAGGCGCGCGATGCGGGGAAATGTCTCGCGTGCGCGACGAACGCCGCGCGTCGAGCGTCACAAGTCGATGCGCGCGGCGACGCGAACGCTCCCGAGACTCCTCCCAAGCGCCCGCGCGCGCGCGACGACGATTCGTAGAAGAATGCCGACGGTGTCGTCCTCGGGCAGGCCGTGCTCGAGCGCGAGCCGCGTCACGGGCGAAACGGACGTGCACGCGGCGAAGTGGATTAAACTCGTGCGGCTGGATTACGTCGACCCGACCGGCGCGGCGCGAACCTGGGACGCGGTGCGACGAACGACGACGACGAAAGACGCGGAAGCGGACGCGGTGTGCGTGTTCGCGACGCTGCGAGGCGGCGATGCGAAGGAGGATGAGGTGCTTTTAGTGAGACAGTTTCGACCGGCGTGCGGGACGGAGACGATCGAGTTACCGGCGGGACTGATCGATGACGGCGAAAAGGCCGAGACGAGCGCGTTGAGAGAATTACACGAGGAGTGTGGATACGTCGGACGAGTGACGAACGTGACGCCGGCGGTCGTGCTGTCGCCTGGGTTGTCCGACGAGTCGGTCGTGATGGTGACCGTGGACGTCGATTTGGACGCGGCGGAAAACGCGAATCCATCGCAGCGATTGGAGGGCTCGGAGTTTATCACGGTGATTCGGTGTCCGAAGAAGGATTTGCTGCGAACGCTCGATGAGTTCAGCGCGCAAGGGATCAAAGTTTTCGCTGGATTGTATACGCTAGCGTGGGCGCTCGAAAACGCGAAGAATTTGCAATGACGACGCGAGCATCAATTTTCATCTTCATCCTTCTCCGGGCTGTCGCTAATCGCAATGACGACGCGAGCATCAATTTTCATCTTCGTCCTTCTCCGGGCTGTCGCTAATCGAAACGCCGTGATTCGGCAGATCCATCTCCATGAGAATTTGTGCGACATTTTTCGTCGTCGGCGACGTGAGCGTCCCCAACGCGCGTTCGCCGTCGGAGTCTTCGTCGCTCGCGGGCTGCGTCGGTCGCGTCGCCTCGGTCGCCGCCGGCGATTCCTCCTCGGGCGGCCCTTCCGCGGTCATCATCGGTTCCTCGTCCGAATCGTCCGCCGTTTCCCCGCTCGCCGCCGGTTTCGACGCGACGATCCTCGGTCCCGCTCGCGCGCGCCGTTTCTCCGCCGGCGTTCGCGGCGCCGCGTCCGCGTTCGCCGACGCCGCGTCCATCTTCCTCTTCCCTCCCCGTCGATCCCTTCCCACGATCGCCTCGAGCGCCGCCGCACGCGCGCTCTCCGATTTCGCCAGTGCCCGCTTCGTCGCCCCGATCGCCCGCGCTTCCTCCGCGCGCGAGCCCTCCAGCTCCGTCGCCGTCCACTCGTTCGCCTCCGCGAACGCCCGCAATCGCTCGCACGTTCGCCGTCCCTCCCTCGCGCGTCGCGCGATCGCCGCCAGCGTCCCGCGCCGTCGTCGATCCGTCGTCTCGATCGCTTGTCCGAGCAGCACGAGCAGCGCGCGCGCGTCCGGTCGCGCCGTCGACGCGCGCGCCGCGTCTCGCCGCGCGCGTCGCAGCGCCGCCGCGCGCGCGCTGTCCTCGGCGTACGCGCGCGCGCATCGATCGAGCGCGCGCGCGATCGCCGTCGGCGCGAAGGCGCACGCGCGCTCGCTCGGGTTGCGCGTGCGCGCGCGGTCGAGCGCGGCGTCGAGGACGCGGCGCGCGAACAGGGGCTCCGCGACGGCGTCGGACGCGCTCGACATTCGACGCGACGGCGCGTCGGCGTCGTCGCGACGCGCGACGATGTGCGGTGCCGGGAATCGCGATCGGGCGTCAAAACGCGCCGCGGTCGTCGACGCGCGCGCGCGGCGCGCGACGCGCGCGCGCGCGACCGCGCGACGCGCGCCGTCGACGCGCGCGATGCGTCGCGCGACGACGTTCGCGCTCGCGCGCGCGACGAGACGCGCGCGAATGCGAAATCTCGAATCCGCCGTCGAACGCGCGCCGCGACGCGCGCTCGCGACGCGCGCGATCGGGGAGCTGAAGCTGTGGCCCAGCGTTCGTCGCCTGTGCGAGGAGCACGGCGTGGACCCGGCGACGCTGACGCCGGGGAGCGGACCGCGCGGACACCTGATCGCGGCGGACGTCCTGCGAAGCGTCGGCGCCGTCGACGACGCGACGCTGGAAAAATTGGGATTGCGACCGCGCGCGACGGTGCCGGACGAGCGGCCGAAGACGCTGCTGGAGGATTACGAATACGGACTGGCGCGAGCGCAGGCGGCGGAGGACGCGGCGACGACGAAGATGCGACGGACGATCGCGAGTCGGTTGACGGAGAGCAAGACGAGGACGCCGCACGCGTACGCGAGCGCGGACGTCGATCTGAGCGAGGTCGCGGCGCTGAGGAGACGGGTGATGGACGCGAGCGGGGTGAAGGTGAGCCTGAATGATTGCGTGATGTACGCGGTGGGACGGGCGCTGAGGGAGGTGCCGGAGTTGAACGCGGGATGGGACGAGGCGGCGGGCGGGAAGCGGGCGTACGAGAGCGTGGACGTGTGCGTGGCGGTGGCCACGGACGATGGGCTCATCACGCCGATCGTCACGCGGGCGGATGAGAAGACGCTGACGGAGATCGGGGCGGACGTGAAGGGATTGGCGAAGAAGGCGCGCGAGGGCGCGTTGAAGCCGCACGAGTTTATGGGCGGTTCCTTCTCCGTGTCGAATCTCGGCATGTTCGGCGTCGACGCGTTTTCGGCAATCTTAAATCCGCCGCAGGGTGCCATCTTAGCCGTCGGTGCCGGGAAAGATCGCGTCGTCTTGGTCGAGGGCCAACCGTCAACCGTGCAGACGATGACGGCGACGGTGAGCGCCGACAGACGCGTCGTCGACGAAGCCGACGCCGCGCGTTGGCTCGACGCCTTCGCGGGACAGTTCAAGAAGACCGCCGAGTGGTCGATTTAACATAAATCGCGCTCGCGTCATCATCACTTAGCCGTCGTCGTTGTAACGACCGACACTCAGCAGTAGGCTAACGTCCGCCGTCGCCGCGCGCCGCCTCACAACGCGCCATGCGCGCGGCGCGCGGCCACCATCCCGCGCGATGCACCGCGCGCGCGCACCGCCTCGCGCGACGACGACGCATCGTCGCGCGTCGCGCCGACGCGAGCGATCGCGAAGACGCCGCCGCGCCGAGCGCCGCGCAACGCGTCAACGACGCGAAAAGTGCGCGGGATATTTTAACCGCCGCGGATTCGTTACCGCTGCCGACGGACGCGTCGCTCGCGCCGCACGAGTCCCAGCTGCACCACAGGAGGAAGCGTAAGAAGACGTGCTCGCAGGCGCTCCGGAGGCTGGCGAAAATGCTGGTCGGGGTGCGACGGGAGGACGCGCGGCGCGAGGCGACGAGCGAGGCGCGGTTCGCGCGGTTGGTCGCGGGCGCGCTGTGGATCGACGACGACGACGAGACGAGGAACGACGCGGAGGCTGGGATGTTGTTTACGGAAACCGCGCGCGCGCTCGGGAGCTTGGCGCCGTTTGAGATGGAGGAAGCGGCGAGAGCGAATTTTCGCGCGATGGCGGCGGCGGCGACGCTCGAGCCGCGATGCGCGACGGTGGTCGCGTGGGCGCTCGCGCGGTGTGGGATCGCGGCGCCTGACGAAGTTGCGATCGCTATGCGTGGGGTGCCTTTTCGTTTTCAACCCTATCTAACGGCGGGATTGATCGATTTGGAGACGTTGAAACGCGAGGTGCCGTTCAAGCGCGAGCAGCTGACGACTCGGGACGGTAGGCGCGTCGACGAGCGACGCGAGACGTGTTGGATGGGCGAAGAACACGTTGGTTCGTACGCGTATAGCGGGAAAATTATGCAACCCGTGCCGATGTGTCCGGCCGTGGCGCGATTAAGAGATGCATTGGAGGAGAGAACGGGCGAGAGGTTCGATTGCTGCTTGATTAATTTGTACCCAAGCGAAACCGCGGCGTGCGCGTATCATACCGATCCGTTCATGGGCATCGGGTACGCCACGGATAGCATCATCGTCTCCGTAGGTGAGACCAGGCGATTTAGTTTTAGGCCTCTAGGTTCGACCGACGCGGAATCGCATTGGATCCGAACGCTTGATGGCGACGCGATTTGGATGTTCGCGAATTGTCAAGACGACTTCGAGCATTGCGTGATGACGGCAGAAGGCGAAGGTAACGACGCACCTCGCGCGAGCATAGTGTTCAAGCGAAGTCTTAAAAGGAAATCAGCGGCGGAGGCGGGAGCGAAGAAGAAGAAGAAGAAATCTCCGCCGGCGTCAAGCGGAGGACGCGGAGGAGGTAGGAAACAGCCGACGAAGAGACGTTAGCATTCGTGGTATCACGCTTTTTAGTCACAATAATCGTCTAAGTTCAATATTTGCGTCGCAAGAACGCGTCGTCGGTATCGTCATCGGCGTCGTCATCGGCGTCGTCGTCGTCGTCGAGAATGGAGAATCCTAACGAACTTGTGCCCACCGAGCGCGAACGCCAGTTCTCGGCGCCTGCGGCTCGACGAATCACTGGCAAAAGTTCTTCGCGGCGTTGGCTCAGATACGCCGCAGTCGCCTTTAACACTCTGCGTCGAGCGATCGCCTTTTTCGAGCTCGCGTTTTTCAACGTTTTCGCCTCCGCGATCAAACGCTTTGCCTCTTCGCGTAGCTCCTCGTATTCGTCCACGGCTTGTTCGAAATCTTCTACCTCGTCTAATCTGTCCTGTTCCATCGCGACGGCAGCCTCGCGCGTCTCCAAAAAATCTAGTACCTCCTCTTCGTAATCGTTCGCTTTCGAGCGGTCAAAGAGCCAGGCGTATAACGCGTGCTTCGTTCGTCCCGCGCGCGTTTTCGCCGGCGTCGCCTCTGACGCACGCGCTCGTTTGCTCGTCTCTCGAGCTTGGTCAACCCACGCCGAAAACACGCTCGACAGAGCATTTACCGCTTGAAACGCGCGAAACGTCTCCACCTTATCGTCATCGGCGTCGCTTTTCGATGAATGGCGGTGTGCGATTTTCCACGCTCGCATCGCTCGCGAAAGCGTCTTCACTTCGTCGAAAGACGTTGCGATGAGCGCATTCGTTCGCTCGTCCATTTGCCTGCGCGCGGCGTCCCTCCATCCGTCGATGGCGCGTTTCAACAGCGTCTTCCTCGCGTATCGATCGTAGAACTCCATCCGTGCGCGCGCGCCGCGCGCCTCGGGTTCGCACGCGCGTCGCCACGTCCCCAACGCTCGACGCATCGAGGTCACGCAATCGTGATACCACGCGATTTGCTCCGACATTCGCGCGCGCGCCTCGCGCGCCTCCGCTCTCGCCTCGGTCGTCTCCCGCCACTTCCGCACGCATCGCCGTACGCACGCCTGAGTTACATTATCACGCGCGCGCTCAACCTCTCCGCGCCAACCCGCGAACGCGCGCTGCGTCGCCCCGAGACGCCAATAAATCTTCGCTCGCAGCGCTCGATGCGAGCCCTCTCGCCTCCGCGCGCGCATCGCCGCGAACGCCGTCTTCATCAACCGCACCTCCCTGCGCTCCCGCGCGCGCACCGAACGCGCCCCTTTCCCGTGACGCACCACCCATCGCCACTGTTCGATCGCCACGAGCGCCAACCGCGCCGAACTTTTCATCCTTCGCGTCGTTCGCGGCGGCGCCGTCGCCGGCGCGTCAACCGTCCCAACTACTTTCGCAACATCCACCCCCCCGCGCGCCGCGCGATCGTTCTCCTTCCCTCGTTCGCGCGCCGACGAGAAGTACGACGATTTATCGTCCCACGCGCGCGCGTCGTCCGCGCCGTCGCCCTCGACGACGCGTAAACGTCGCGTTAAAGTCGACGCTTTGAAATCTTTCAAAATCTCCATCCGCGTTGACTTCGACGTTTCCGCCGTCCTCGCGCGTCTGCGCGGCGCGTACACCGTCCCGGGCGGTGCGTCGACGCCGTCGGCGTCGACGTTCGCGTCGCGGACGCGCATCGCGCGCCGCGCGCGCGATTCTGCCGACGCGCGCGCGTCAACATCGATGTCGACGTGTTGACGCGACGCGACCGCACACCCGCGCGCGATGACGCCCGCGCGCACCGCGCGCGCGATCCGCGTCGCCGCGCGCATCGCTCGCGTCGCGCCCGCGCGCCGTCCGCTCGCGCGTCGTCCGCTCGCGCGACGGTGCGTCGATTTCACCCGCGCGCGACCGCTGGCGACGGCGCGAAGCGCGGCGTCGCCCTACGACGCGCTCGCCGCGACGCTCGACGCGAAACAGCGCGAACAGATGCTCGCCTACGCGCGCGCGCTGATTCGCGAGAACAAGGGCGAGCACGGGATGCTCACGGGAGCGACGAGCGCGGAGGAGGTGCTCGAGTCGCACGCGAGCGACGCGTTGGCGCTGCTGAAAGTCTTCGACGACGCGATCGAGGCGCGCGGGAGCGGAACGACGCGCGTGCTGGACGTCGGCAGCGGCGCGGGACTGCCGGGGATCCCGCTCGCGATCGCGCGACCGGGATGGCGGTTCACGCTGTTGGACACGCTGCGAAAGCGGACGAATTTTCTGGAGGCGACGACGCGGGAAATCGGATTGACGAACGTGGACGTCGTCTGGGGACGGGCGGAGGATTTGGGACGAGATGAAAAGTGGAGAGAGAGTTTTGACGTCGTCACGGCGCGCGCGGTGGCGGAGTTGAGGGTTTTGGCGGAGTTTTGCGTGCCGCTGGCGCGCGTCGGCGGGTATTGGATTTCTCCGAAAAACGCGGCGGTGGCGGATGAGATTCGGGACGCCGTGAACGCGGTGACGATTTTAGGCGGCGGCACGATGCGCGCGGAGAGCGTGGATTCCATCGGACCCGACGGGAACAAGCGCACGGCGGTGGTGTGCGAGAAATTATCGCCGACGCCGGACAAGTATCCGCGTCGCGCGGGCATGGCGAAGAAGCGTCCGTTATAGCAGCCTCAATCACCCCGTCGCGGTGCGTTTGCCGTGAATTATTACATGTATCACCACGAGTACCATACTAGTTTGCAGAAAAACGCCCGCGCGCGCGCGACCGCCCCACTTCGCGATCGCAGCCGACGGCGTCTCGAGCGCGAACCGCCGCCCGATCGTCACTCTTCCGCGCGCGCCATCGCTGACGCCCGAATCGACGCGCTGCGCGACCGACGCGACGCGCGCGTCCGCCATGGCCTCGAACGGCGCCGCGAACGGCGTGTTCAGCGGTAATCCACTCTCCCTGTCCCTGGGACGAGACGATTTCAATCAGTGGGTCAAGCACCGCAAAAACGGCGATAGCTCGCCCGCGACGAGCTCGCGCGATGCCGATCGACGCGCCGACGTCCCCGGTCGGCGCGGGAACGATGCGGGAGGGCGCGCGAGCGTGAGGTTCAAGACGCCGTACATGACGGTGGATGATCTGAAAAAGCCGCCCAAGCCGTGGCGCGAGTTTCTGTGCACGGATCACCTGCGACGGTCGTATTCCGTGCCGAAGACGATGCTGGAGTGCAAGATACGATTAGATGGAAACGTTTTTGAATACGTGGGGAATTACGCGCGCATGGCGCTGGTGTTCGGGGGAGTGATGTTGTATAGGAATCCGACGGCCATCGTCGGCGCGTACGCGAGCGCCAAGTTGTACGCGTGGATGGATCGAAATATCGCGGCGACGAGCGAAATGCAGGCGTTGAAGATGATTGGGACGATCGTTTCTTGGTTTGTGATGATGTACACCAAGGCGTCGGCAGCGATGTCGATGACGATGTTGCTCACTATGGCGTTTCTCGTGACGCACGGGTCCTTGCGACGGCTCGACGCGCCGAAACCGATAAAGATTGGCAAGTACACCGGGATCTCAAAGTGGGAGACGCAATCACCGAGGAAAAGACCGACGAGTTAGATGTTCAGAAATTAGTAACCTAGCCAGCAGCAGCGTAGTCATGTTAGCGACCAACGGTGTTGTTGTTTCCATCGTCATCGCGACGAGCATGTCCCGTCGTCGCGCCTCGATTTTTACGCCACTTCTCGGCGCCATGCCGCGCTTGTCCACGTCGACGACGTCGGCACCGAAGGACGATGCGACGACACCAGTCGCCGCACCCGTAGATTCACCCACGCCGACGCGAACACGCGAGAAGAACTTCCACCGACTGTACACGACTGATGAAGACGAAGAACCAAAATGGGAGCACAAGTCGAGCAACCACGTTTTCATGCCCCGCTTGACCGAAGCCGAAACCGGTTTTAACAATGACGGTACCATCAAAGTCCCAGATGCGCCTCACGTAGCTGGTTTCAACCCGCTCGAGCAAATGTTTCGTTGGCCCGATGGTTCTCTGAGAAAAGAGTACCCGCCGAGGAATCCGTACGTCGTCGCAGCGCGTCGCAAGGCTGCGAGGCTGGTGCAGTTTTGCCGGATTACCGGGGGCGATGATGAGAGCACGAAAGGAAAATCATATCGGTACAACGTCGGCGTGCTGTGGTGCGCGCACGCGCGATACCTGACGGAAAAGTTGGGAATACACCCTGAAGTGAACGACGAAGGAGAATTCTACGGTTTCGATCCAGCGAAGACGGATCCACTTTGTGACCCCGAGCACGCGGTGAATCAGGATTTCGCCGCCGGTGGTACATCGTACGACGAAATCAAGAAGGAGGAAGAAGTGGAATTTGAAGCGATGCTGCGCCAACGCTTCGAAGACGTTCAAAGCGGGGAGGCCAACAAAAGTCGGTTCGCGAACGAGAACGTCGAAGGACCGGGCACCTTCGTTCCATTCAAGTGCAAAGTCGCCGGCGAGACCGATCCCGTCGAGAACGCTTTCGAGCGCACGGGTCTTGACGAACTCGAATGATGAAATCGAATCATGCGCGCACGCATTGTTTGTATTGATTACAGTGTGCTAAAACTAAGACGTCTGAAATATGTTTTGCGACGTCGACTTGCCAACCTTGACCGCTGCGCGATCGAGCTCTTCGATTTCGCTCGCGCTCAAGCGCCATCCGAGCGAACCGAGGTTGTCTTCGAGTTGACGCATATTTTTCGCGCCTGGAATAGGCACGGTGTCTTTGCACATGCACCAGTTGAGCGCGACTTGCGGAAGCGTCTTGCCGCCGTGCGCGTCGCCGACTTCTCGCATGGTTTCTAAAAGCGTCGGGAGCGGCGGTAGCACCCCTTTGTACGCCACCCCACGA
>Ga0222715_10003301_pt1 | contig 14446 bp, 9 predicted proteins | sample C33_9DmetaG_FD_165056 | JGI IMG/M metagenome (GOLD analysis project Ga0222715, IMG submission 165056) | Estuarine water microbial communities from San Francisco Bay, California, United States - C33_9D | ecosystem: Environmental > Aquatic > Marine > Unclassified | place: USA: California...
CTTACCATCAAAGAATACTGTATTCCCAAGGAAGATGCCCAGTATTGTAAGAGAAACTGTGCCCAGGTTAATCTACTCGTCTTTAGACAATACTGGGGAGAGGTGTTAGATAACGAAAAATGAGTTTGTTATAGTTTTCCACAGAAAATGCGGAGATTGTGGAAAACTATTAAATAAATTAGGTTGTGTGTTTTATCTCTCTTAAATGTGCTCTGGAGATGTAGTCTTAGCACGTTTCCTAACAACAGTCAACCCCCTCAGAATACCTCGGAGATTTTCTCATCACCATTGCTAATGTATCAGCAGTTGTTATCAGAAACCTCTCTGAAGTCCTCTGAGACACGTTAATACTAACCCCCTTGACAATGTATCAGAAATGTGGTACAATAACCTTGTAGGGGTTCAGAAACACCTCTAAGAGTTACTAACAACAATGCTTCGAATTATGCAGTACGTTATTCACAACAACTCCAAGGAGATTGTAGGCACATTCGAGTCAGTCTATGACCTAGAGATTTTCCTTGACGGTGTTAGAGAGGGTAGGGGAGAACACTATCCTAAGACTGATAGAATGTCTCCCTTTGATTATCTCAAACACATCGGATGGTTTATGACAATTAACGACAAATGTTCACAACAATATGTTAAACTAACTCCTTGACAATCTCTGAGGGGTTTGGTATACTAACTGAGTATTATACAGAATACTTTGGAGAGTGTATCTATGCCCCTTATGTGATGCTTACTGTGACAGTACTAAGTGTTGCTGAGGGCAGTTAATTAGCCCCCTTAAATATAAAAAAGGGCCACTACCCTAACCTACAAAGGTTCCCAGACGCCTTAGATATAATTCGATAATATCTTACACCCCATCTAAAAAAATTTCTCAGGTAAAAAAATGGACCCTAAGACGCGCTTAGAGAGGCAAGAAACTCGTGTATGGGCAATTGAGCAGTTAATTCGGTACGAGTCCTTTCTAGACCCTCGTATGTACGAGTGTGCAGACTATTATGCGTCTGCGTATGCTACTCAAGATACAAATTATCTATATACACTATGGGTCGAGTGGAAGATAGATAATCCCTCAGACAATCCCCAGGTAATTAATCGCATGTAAGAATATGTCCCATAGATTCACAACACACTTAGAAGAGGATGATTTCGGTGATTTAATCCTCACAATTCCATATGAAGTGTGTGAGGAACTGGGATGGGATGTTGGTACAGAACTTGAGTATGATATTACAGAAGATGGAACTGCATTTACATTAAGGAAAGCACAAGATGACGATTGACGAAAAAATTGAAGAAATCTTTGCATGTCTCAAAGATAACGAAGAGGCGCATGTAATCCTGAACGAGCTTGTCGTTAAGATTGGCAAACGTCTGCAACAGATTGAAGAGGCAGTGCAGGAAGTGCCCACACCAGACAAAACATATTTCAGACCTCCAGGTACAGAGGATTATTTTACACTGGCACAAAACTTGAACCACATTTACGAGCGTTTAGAGAAGATAGAAAATGCCCTGTAGGAATCAAGGAAACTACTGTGAAGAAACAGACCATTGTCAACGTTATCTTCCGCAGAGCGTAAGTTCGGGCGTCGGCGTTTCCACAGAGTATATCGAGTATCCACGAACTGAATTCAGGAAAGGGGATTATAATATTCCTAAGAGGACTGGGGATGCCGTTATGTATCCTTCTGCATTTGTTAGTACTGACCCTCAGACAAGTGAACCAGCAGATTCTAATAGTGGGATTAACTGTGGAAAACTTCGTGGTAATCCTTGCTTTATTTTCGGTTCAAATGGAGAATTTGTGTATGACCATTATCCAAACGAACTATCATTTGACTGGCAATCATCGGATACCTGGATTTCCTACCTGTACGACACCTCTAACGAGGCAGGAGCAGTCGGAGACGAGGTTCACTACATTCATGTCTGTGAGACAGAAAGCAGCAGTACAACGCCTGAGAGCACCCCTGGCGCTGGCGATGGTGAAACGACCAGTACAACTACTAGGACTTTAACTTGTGTACCTTGTACAGCACACACATGTGCTCCTGCAAAGACTGACCTGAAGTACACCTATGGTGGACAAAACATCACTAATGATGCTGATTGCCCATATCCAGACCTTTTTGGTATTGGTACTGATAGTAATAAAATTGCATTTCGTTATAATTCTTTGTCTAGCGAGTTACCTGATGGTGTAACAGACTTTTCATTTTCATATGATGGAGTCACTTATACTGACGTTTATGATGAAACATTACAAATTGGGCAAGTTTATAACTCAGCTCAAAATCCTTGGCAGTCTGGAGATGAATCATTTAGTGATTTTGTCATCTATGACACACTTTTCAACTCCGAAACGCAAAATGGATTGCGCGTAAAGGTAAGAATTACACCAATTTTTGATGATACTGGACCATCTGTCGTGTTTTCTGGCACAGAATGGGAAGTTATGGAACTTCTGAGTCCTGGAAGTAACTATGCTGTCGATGAAGTATTTGTTTTAGAGTACGAACATACGCATCCAGACCAAACAACAACTACTTTATCCGTCAATATGAAGATTACTGGCGTTGGTCCAGTGCAAGTTGTCTCTGGACAGAGCGGATTTGACGTGTTAAGGACAGGAGATACCATTAATGGGCATCAAATTCTCCGCACCTACCATACAGATTTAGATAAGTTTCCCTATCATGTACTTTATTTGGACGGAGAAGGTAATGATTTTGTAAAAGACACGCAATATACGTCTAGTAGGAACCACGTTATCACTGCAAAGGCGGGTTATGGGATTGTAGACCGTGCAATTTTGGTTGGAAGGTACGAATTTTTGGAAAAATCCATCCAATATATCACGATGAGTATCGATAAGAACAGTCCTGACGTGTTTAATGGTGTTGTTGTTCCTGAAGCGACCGCAATTGTCACGAATGGTGCTGTTACAGGATTTACAATTCAAGAACCTGGCGAAAATTTAACGCGAGCATACTTAAATGGTGAGGATCCAATCCTTACTATTGCTGCTTCTCCATCGCCAAATGGTAAAGATGCCGCAATTGAAGGTATTTTTGTTGGAGGACAGTTATCTTCCATCAAAATTATTAGTGGTGGAACTCTATATTCGTCTTCAGACCCGCCAAGAGTCTTTATTTCCAACACTTATAAGAAGGCAACTACCAAATATAGTAACGCTGGGTATGAACCAGGTAAATTAGAGCGGTATAAAGAACTATTTGATAGTATGCCAGGCGGTGCTGTCGATGCTTCTCGACAAAGTGAGTTCAATGAATCTGCGGATACAGTTCCAAAAGATATTACTTTTACCACACAATCTGAGAATGTTGAAGTTAAATATGATACTCAAAGAAGGAGAGCAGATATTTTAGCGCAAAGACTGTATAGTAAAGCAAAAACAGACCCACTTTATGATATTATGGTCAGAAATGATGCCAATTGGGACCATCTAGACCAGGTAGATTTTAAGGATGCGACTAAAGCATTGCTTGAAACTGATGAAGGAACAAAGCAAAACACCAGAAATATTATTTCTGGATTGACACAACTTCAGGTTCCAGAGTATAATGTTCAAGATGAGGTCCTCGTCGAAACCGTACAAGGTAGAATCGGAGACCTCCCATATGCATCCCAATTTACTAAATATGTACTGAGGCAATATCGTGCCGATCCTGCAAAAGAACAGTCTATTCAAGTGACTCTTTCATGTGAACCAGTTAATCCTGGTATTAATGAAACCGCATGTCCTCCGCCAACTCCGTTTCCTGGAGGAACCGAACCTGAAGAAACTGATCCCGAAACTGGGATTACGACAGGTTCTACGACAACATGTATAGTAACTGGTCCTTTTGGTCCTGGTTGCCAAGCATGGTCAGTTTCTGGAAACATGAAATTCTTACATGATATGACTCGTTCTGCAGCGAATGTTGTCGATGCTGCTAAAGCATACGGAAATCCACTTTTACAAACGTAAGAACTATGGCATCGGGTTTGGGATTGTTTATGGGAAACTGCTCTGGTCACGGACTGGGTTCAGGTTCATCGCATCATCCAGGATTGGGTGGGGGTACTCTTCCCAACTGTCCACACGTTCCTTTAGACCCTAGAATCAAGGCAGTTGATGTAAAGGCTATGGATGCCGTTACATTATGGCCACCAATTGCACAACTTCCTTTAGGAGTTGCTAAAGCAGCTGCTGCAAGAGTCGTAGTTAATGGTAAAATACCAATGGTGGACCAGGATATTCTTACTCCTCATCCTACCCCTACACAACATACTACCACTTCTACAGGCGATAAATGTTTTGTTACATTAAATTCACCTGCCTTCTGGTGTACTAAAGGCATTACTGGTGGCAGAGAATCGCCTACAGGTCATGGTAGAAAAGTTTTTGCTACTGCTAAAACTGTGTTTATTGGAGGAGTTAGAGTCTCTAAATTTGGAGACAAGTTGGGTGATGGTTCGACTGCATTCCCTTGCAATTCTGTTGTAACTGGATGTAGTATTAATGTTTTTGTTGAAATGTCTGGAGGTTAATTATGGCAACACGCAGTAAGTCCCTTAGTGGAAAAGTTCTCATTGAGTCCAAACCTAAAAAAACAAGACAGGGGTGTGGACAAAATACTAAGTATGCAGCAACTTCTAGAAATGGTGCTCGCAAACGCTATCGTGGTCAAGGCAAGGGTTGAACAATTGCCCTAAATAGTACGATAGTGCTTAAATGAAATGGCGTTAAAACCGATTTCTGGTAAAGATATAAAGAGGTCTAAGTCTTTTAAGGACCTTAGTATGTCTTTTTCCAGAAATCGGTTTACAGATGACGTGTCTTCAGTAACAAATGAGAATTCTATAAAACAGGCGATTAAAAATCTTATTTTAACAGTCCCTGGAGAAAAACCATTTCAACCTCTAGTTGGGTCTAGAGTATATGAACTCTTATTTGAACCACTGGATCCATTTACAGTAGATGCAATTCAGGATGAGATAATAAATACAATTACTCAACATGAAAAAAGAGTACAATTGATAAATGTTGATGTAACTCCAATTTATGAAAATAATAAGATTAATGTGAGTGTGGAATATCAAGTTATCGGAGTTCCCATTATTGAAGAAATCACGTTTGTCTTACAACAATTAGGATAATGCAACCAAATAATTTAACTGCTTTAGACTTTGAGGATATTAAGTCTTCAATCAAGTCTTATCTGAGAACCAGAACAGAGTTTTCGGATTATGACTTTGATGGGTCTGCATTATCATATCTTATTGATGCATTAGCATATAATACTTACTACACCTCGTTTAATGCTAATATGGCATTGAATGAGGCATTTTTGCCATCTTCTAGTGTAAGAGATAATGTTGTAAAGATTGCAAAACTTTTAAACTATACACCAAAATCTATTATTTGCTCAAAGGCATGTTTGCAATTAACTATTCAAACAGAGTTAAATAATGGATTTTACCCATCTTCAGTTACTATACCAAAAGGACCCGTTGCAACGGGCGGAAACTACGTTTGGAATTTAATTGACGATACTACAGTAGAAGTCAATCCTTCGACGGGTACTGCTGTATTTGATAATTTAGAAATATACGAAGGTTCTTTAATCGAATTCAATTATCTGGTAAACACTTTTGCAAAACAAAAATATATTATTCAATCTCAAGACGCAGATATTTCTACATTGAGTGTCCGAGTTAAACCTAACGAAACATCTACAAATTCCGATTTATACTCCAGAGTAGATAATATTACCAATCTTGAATCTGATACTAGGGTTTATTTCATATCAGAAACTAATGATATGAGGTATCAAATTAGATTTGGTGATGATAGTGTTGGAAGGTCTGTAAAGGATGGTGAGGTAATTAATCTCCGATATATGGTGACCTCTGGTGCTGAGGCAAACGGAGTACAATCGTTCTCCTTTATTGGGAGCATTATTGACTCTAATACTCTTGCTTATTCTCCAAGTCTTTCTACTGTTGTTGTAAAGGCAAAATCTCAACTTGGAGATGCAGCAGAAAATGTTGAGTCTATTAAGTATTATGCTCCAAGATATTATTCTGCCCAATATAGAGCAGTTACTGCTCAAGACTATGAAGTAATTACTAAAAATATTTACGATAACGCTGCAGCGGTCGTGGCATATGGTGGAGACTCTTTAAATCCTCCCATTTATGGAAAGGTTTACGTTGTAATTAAGACAAAAACTGGGTCAAATCTTAACGACCAAACTAAAAAGAGTTTGTCTTCGCAACTTAGAAAATATGCTATGGCTTCTATTGAAGCAGTCGTTACAGACCCTGATGATATTTACATCAACCCCAGAATTTATGTAAATTACGATACTGGATGTGGTTCAAATACATCTCAGATTAAGAGTGATATCTCCAAAGCAATTGTAGATTGGGGGACACAGACAAAGATTAATAACTTCAATTCATCCTTTAGTGCTCAATCATTTGAAAGAGCGATTGAATTGTCTAATAAGTGTATTACTGATGTTTCTACGCAAATTACAATCCTTAAATACATTCTTCCAAATAGTAATCAGACGAATACGTATTGCATTTCTACGGGGTCTCAAATCTATAATAGTGCCCCTTCTCAGGACGGTTCGGATGGTTCGTGTAAGAAAGAACCTGTAGTCCTCTCAGGACCCTTTAGAACCGCTGATAGACCAGGAATTGACCAGCAGTTTGAAGACGATGGTTATGGCAACCTGAGACTATTTTATAACACTGGAAATAGAAAAGTTTATACTAATGACACTGCTGGAACAGTTAATTATTCTACAGGTGAAATATGCTTCGGTCCCTCAAATATTGTCGGTACTGGAGGAAATGTTCCTGATGATGATTCAATTTTAATTAGTGATACTACAACTGGTGTTGGTGAAGTTATTGACCCAGACAATCTTCCCACAGGATTACAAATTCCAGTATTAGTAATCCCCTCAAATAGTTCTGTTATTCCCGCTACAACACCAGGCACTATTATTAACGTCATTAGTCCAGAAATTTCTGTTACTCCTGTTGGAACACAGTTCCCATCAACAATCCCACTAAATAGTTTGACACCAGCAGTGTTTAATGTAACACCTGATCTCTTGGATATTCCAACAATAGATAATTCTGGTTCCCTTAATACATCCTCCTGTTTTACGTAGTTAGATGAATATTAATAAGGTCTCTTCTGCAGTTCCTACTCAACTTCCAGGCTTTATTACGTCGGAGTATGAACTGTTTTCAAAGTTCGTCGAATATTACTACAAGTCCCAAGAAAAAACAGGACTGGGACAGAATATCCTTAACAATTTTTTAGAGTATCTTGATATTGACCAACTGGATGTTGATATCTTGGATGGTTCTACCATCTTGGTTGAAGATATTGCCGCAGAAGATGCTACAATTTCAGTTGAAAGTGTTGAAGAGTTTTTAACTGAAAATGGCACTATTTTAATTGGAGATGAAGTAATTTTTTATGAGAAGAGTATTTCTTCTCCAAACGTTGCTCTTAGCCCAGGTATTTCCTATGAGCAAGTAAAATTAAAGCAAATTGAATTACAAAGTCCATTATCCAGTTTTGATGGAATTACACGAGGATTTTCATTACTAAGTCAAGATAGACCTATTTCTCCTCCATCTGCAAATCATTTACTTGTTCAAGTATATGGTGAATACTTAGTACCAGAAGTAGATTTTACAGTTTCTGGAAATACGATTACCTTTACTCAAGCACCAAGAACAGCATTAACTTCTGATAGTGCTGACCAAACTAGTATTAAATTTTATAGTGGATTTTTAGAGAATACTATTTTCTCCCTTGATGACATTTCTCCTTCTTTTGGCGATGGAGTAAGCAAATTTAGAATTACTCGTGATGGAAGTGCATTTGTTCCAGAAATTGATGAGTATGTTATTGCATATTATGACAATCAACTTTTAATTCCAAAAACTGATTACGTATTTGATAAAAATCTTCTTATTTTTAGAACTTTTGTACCATTAAAGGGTAGAAGATTAGACCTCTTTTATGTCGATGCTCCTATCCCTTCATTTGGGTCAGGTTCTTCTGCTTATGCTAGAGTTAATAATAACGGTGAAGTATCGTCTATTGTCATCAAAGATGTTGGTTCTGGATATAGATTTGCAAATCCACCAGCAATTACAATTGATTCTGAAAATGGTGAAGGCGCAGCTGCAGTTGCATTGATTAATGGAGTTAAAAATTTACAACTTCTTTCTGGAGGAATTGGGTATAGCGACACAAATCCACCCATTGTAAACATTGAGTCTCCTACTCAAGATGGTTCCCAAGTAGCATCTATTACAGCTACAGTTGTTAACGGTAGTGTCTCGGAGTTGCCGCTTGTTAACTCTGGTAGTGGATATACTTCTGTACCTAGAATTACATTCCAACAACCAGGTGGTGCTGTTGTTGCATCCCCAACAATTGTTAATGGTTCTATCTCTGGTACGATTACTGTCACTTCTGGTGGAGTTGGATACAGTACATCTCCAGAAATTTATATTGATGAACCTACTGGAGAAAATGGAATTAAAGCAAGTCTCCGAGCTAATCTAAACCCTCAAGGAGAAGTTGTATCTGTTAGTGTTTTAAATCCTGGTCAAGGATATGAAACAGTACCAAGAATTAAAATTATTGAACCAGTAGGTGCTCAAGTATTAGAGACTCAAGTTGATAGTGATGGTAGGGTAGTTAATATTGAAATCCTTGACGGTGGTAGTGGATATAATGATGTTCCTTCCGTTTATATCATCGACGATAGAGTTAGTAATACAGGACAATATCTTGGTGGTTCTGGTGCCAAAGCGGCAGCATCCATTTTTAATGGTAGAATTACAGATATTAATATTACTGAGTTTGGTTCTGGGTATAGTCAAGAATTCCCACCCAAAGTTGTTATTCAATCTCCTCCCCAAGCAACTGCTTCGGTAGATATTGGTATTAACGAAATTACTGGTTTTGAAGTTTTAGAATCTGGAACTGGTTATTCTAAAGCGCAATTTATTGGTTGTGCTAGAGCAGCAAGTGGTATTACTGGATACACTGAAGATGGCAATGCAATCTTTAGTAAAAATACAACCGCTGCAGCTGCCACAGAAAATACCACCGTACAGTGTTTAGATGCCGTATTTGTCAAAAGAATTCTTGACAAATATACTGAACAGTTTTTACCAGATGTTCCTAGACTCGATTATAAGCAAATTGATGTAAGAACTGCTATTAAAAATATTAAGAGTTTTTACTCTACAAAGGGAACTACTTTTAGTATTGAGTACTTGTTTAAGTTACTATACGGCGAAACCGTCAATGTTTCTTATCCAAAAGACCAAATTATTAAGCCTTCTGCTGCTACTTGGTCTATCAACACTATTTTACGTGCAACTTTAGTAAGTGGCGACCCACGAAATATTCAAGATGCACTTATTACTCAAGATGCAGATATTGCTGATATTAATGTTAAAGATGCTAGTGCATTAGTAGAAAACTATATTGCAATTGAAACTGCAAATACAACAATTTATGAATTAGTTCTTTCCGAAGAAACTATCCAAGGAAATTTTGTTGTTCCATATAAAACAAAATTAGGTGAACCTCTTAATGAGACAACTGGTATTATTACAGTTGATTCCACTATTGGTTGGCCAGAAAGAAACGGTGAATTTGTTCTTGGTGGTCAAGAAGTAGTTCAATACAAGGAAAAGTCATTGAACCAGTTCATTGAGTGTACTAGAGGCGCTACTGGAACTATTGGTGGTGTTGGTAATTCTAGACCTTGGGATTCTGCTACTGAGGTAACATCCAATTTTAGAGTTTATTTAAACAAAGGAACTTCTCAGGAAGTTGTCATGAATATTGTTGGTATCGTTGATGCTCAACAAACTAGTCTGACGGATACTGGGTCATATTACCTTCCTGGAGATAAACTAACAGTTGCTAAACTTGGAGGAACTGGAGAGCAACCATTATTAACTACTTGGTTGTATAACGTTAAAAAACTGGTTGAAGTTGAAAGTATTACTTTTGGCGGAATTAACGACAGATTTGCAACCGTAACATGCTCAAATAACCATGGATTACTTGTTGGTGATGAAGTTACTGTTTATGGTGCTAACCCAATTTTGTATAATGGAACTTTTACAGTAACATCTAGAGATAGTGATACAGTTTTCCAATATCAATTACCTCAAACTGCCCTGGTTGAACCTCAAGGTAATATTTTGGTATCTGTTAACCTTAATAAAGGTAAGTCTACAGATGAAGCAATTAATAACAGTATTTCTGTATATACAACAAATATTCAAAACTCGTTCTTTAACGATAACTTTGTCTATGTTGCTTCTACTGGTATTCCCAACTATAACGTTGGACCTTTCCTTGGTTCTGCACTTCTTCCAGGTAACCAGAGAAAATTAAACAGATTCCCACAATCTCCAGTAACAATTTCTACAAAGAATATAATTAATCCTGGTCCTATTGGCACTTGGATTAATGGTGTTTCTATTTGGTCTTACAAGTCTACAAATACAAAAACATTTGGACCTATTGTAGATGTTTCTATTGTAAACGCTGGTTCGGATTATGATGCAGCATCGCCACCAAATATAACCATTTCTAGCACTGCTGGTGGTAGTGGAGCTACTGCTGAAGTCGTTGTAAATGGTTCTGTAACAGGCATTCAGGTCGAAGAAGGAGGTTCTGGGTATACTTCATCTCCACTGGTTTCTATCGTCGGTGGAGGCGGTTCTGGAGCGTCTGCGACTGCAATTATTACCAAGGGTAGTGTATCTAATATTTTGATTACCAATGGAGGTACTGGATATACGTCTCAACCAACTATTACCGTTGTTGGTGGTGGTGGTCAGGGTGCAACGGCAACTGCGAGTGTTCGTGGTCCTATCAAACAGGTTAATTTATTAACACAAGGAACTTCTTACACTGTAAATCCAGATGTAGAAATTAGTTCTGGTGAAGGTGCTGTTGCCCAAGCAATTGTTAATAATGGACGTATTATTTCCATCGCTATTATTTCTGCAGGTAATGGTTATACAACTGCACCAGAGGTACAAATTCAAGGTGAAGGTTTTGGTGCAAAAGCAAGAGCAATCATCGATAGAGAAGGGGAAAATGCTGGAAAGGTAACAGGTGTTGAAATTTTAAACAGGGGTATTGGGTATACTCAAGGGACCACTGTTATTAATTTGACTTCTGTTGGACAAGATGCTAAATTTGTTGCAAATGTATTTGAGTGGACTTATAATTTACAAGAGTCTGCTACATTTGACCAGTCTCAAGGTTCCGTATTTGAAGGATTTAACACCCAATATGGTGGTGAATACGCTCACCTGTCCAACCCACAGAGACTTCGTTATATTTTAGGCGATAATCTTGCCATCAATACAGATGGTTCTATTAGAGAGCAAGAGACCCAGTTAGAGCACTCTCCTATCATTGGATGGGCATTTGATGGAACTCCCATCTATGGACCATATGGTTATGAAGATCCAACTGACCAATCTTCTAGTATTGTTAGAGTTTCTAGTTCGTACAAATTAAAGAGCAATTTGGTCTTTAATGAAATAACAAATCCAAATCCATATCGTGAAGAAGGTTCTTTACTGTCTGTAGACCCAGCAGGAACATTTATTGAAGACTATGAGTATTCTTTTGCTTTAGGAGACCTTGACCAGTATAATGGGCGTTTTTGTAAGACGCCAGAGTATCCTAATGGAAGATACTGCTATTTTGTAACTATTGACAATACTGAGAATGGAAATCCCGTATTCCCATATATTCTGGGTCCAAGTTTTAACTCTGTAGTTGATTCTTGGAACCTTGTTGATTCGTCAATTCAGCAAAATATTCCTCGTGGTGTTGTTCGTTTCCGTGACCCATATCAAAATGTAGATATTGATGTTGAAAGAATTCCTAATGCATCTACAAATTCACTAACTTTAGAAAATGGCGATTTACTCTTATTTGATGTAGAAGATGAAAATAGAGATGGTGTAATCAGTCAGGATGAAATTGATGACCCCGATGAAGTTTTAGAAGAACCACCACTTCAGATTTTTGACTACTTCCCTAAAGTAAGAACTGAATCTAAAGTTGATATTGAAGTAGAAACTATTAGTAGGTTTGAGAATGCATCGATTACTGATTTTGTAATTGAAAATGCTGGTCAAAATTATCAAGTAGATGATAAATTAATCTTTGATAATTCTGGTACTGGTGGTAGTGGTGCATCTGCACGAGTTTCTAGAATTAATGGAGAAAATATTGTTTCCTATGGATATGAATATCTCAGCGGACAAAACTATGGTATTATCCAAACGCAAGTTCCCCATAACTTAGTAGAAGGAGATACTGTATTTGTTAATTACGAAGAAAACATTGAAGAAACTAATAAAACGTTTGTTGTAAGACAATTCAAAGGAATTGAAGAAATTGAAATCAATCAAACTGGAAGTGGATACAATGAGGACATTCCACCAACAATTATTATTGATGGTGATGGAGAAAGCGCAGAGTTAAACGCTGTCGTTGATTCTGTTGGTGCTATTAAAACTGTCAATATTTTAAATTCGGGAAATGGATATACAGAAAATCCACGAGTAATTCTTTCTCATCCTCAGGTATTCAAAAAAGCAGATTATTTTGTTACTAAGATTGATAATGAAGAATATGTAAAAGTAAATGATACTTTTGTAAATTCTAATAAAGAATCTTACATTTGTGGTAAAACATTAGATGAACTTGGTAACACAGTTGCATTTGTTGCAAAACTATCTGCTGGTGGAGTCAAAGAGTGGGAAAAATCTTTAGAGTTAACCTCTGGTCAAAATTACAGCGAGTTCCAAAAAGTATATGTTGATGGTAATACAATTTGGGTTGTTGGTATCAATAAACCAAATTCTGTAATTTTAGATACATATAATCCAGATATCATTGTTGCAAAGTATACTCAATCTAATGATGGACTGAGTGCAACACTAGTATTCCAAAAAGCATACGCTGGTATTTCTGGTGGAACTCGTTCCGATAATATTACAAAAATTATTCCATTTTCTGATGATAAGGTCATCATTTCTGGATATACTGATACTAATTCTGCTAATCCATATGACGGATTTATTGCAGTATTAGATTCTGTTGGTACTTTCTCTATTAAGAGAAAAATTTCTTCAACTAATCTTAGTGAAAAAGTTGTAGATGTTCTTCTTGATTCTAATGGAACTCTATTCTTTGTAATGGAGACTGCTACATCCAAAAATGCTGCAGACATTAATTTTGTTCTTGGTAAAGCAACTGTTAATATTTCTAGTATTTCTATCAGTTGGGTAAAAGAGATTAAAAATATTGGGTATTCTTTCTTGAATACCAGTTTCACCATTGATGAATTTGATGAGATTTATGTAGCATCAACTTTGCAACTTAAGAGTGATGATGCAACTAGAGATAGTTTCTGGGTCGGTAAGTTTAATACTGATGGTGATTCTATTTGGAACTACAGATACCTGGCTCCAGGTAGAGATATCAATCTTGTTCAGAACACAGAACTTGACATCTTTAATCAATTAAATGTTGCGTTCACTAGAACAAACAATACTAATGATAAGAAAACAGTTGATACAGTAAAAATTAACTATAAAGGCGATATTGTAAATCATGTAACCACTGATTTTACAGATGATAATGTAGAGGGAATTACCGCACATGCAATGACGGTAGATGTTTCTGGTGATGTTTATGTCTTTGGTCAAACATCTTGGAATAGAAATGAAGCAATCTATACTTTTGATTCGGATTTATCCGATGTAACTGAGCATCATACTTTATCTACAATTGGATTGAGTGGTTCTACAGTTAGAGAAAATTCTATTCTCAAAATCTATGGATTCCAAACTGGTCAATCTACAATTTGGGAAAATAGTGCTGCAAAAATTGCAGGCACTTCATTAGGTAACGCCTTATCTGAAGATTTTACTGTAGATTTCCTCATTTACAAAGATGATGCTAACGGATATGCAGAAACTTTAGTATCTGCACAACAGACTTTATTTGCTATCGGTGATGCAACCGATGTAACAGGTGGTCTTTGGTTGTATTACGTTACAGATGGTAGTGCAAATGATGGTAGAATTGAATTAGTAGTTGCAAATAATAGTTCTACCATTTCTGGTTCTACACCTGCTTCTGGAACAAATAGCAATTTATTTGCAAATGATACTTGGCAGTTAATTTCTTTGAAAAAAGAGGGAAATAACTTCAAAGTGTATGTCAATGGAATTGAACAAATTAGTGGAAATGTAAGCAATACAACGCTAGGTTCTAAAGATATTCACATTGGCAATATTCCTGGATTTGCTGGTGCTG
>Ga0222715_10003304_pt1 | contig 14433 bp, 13 predicted proteins | sample C33_9DmetaG_FD_165056 | JGI IMG/M metagenome (GOLD analysis project Ga0222715, IMG submission 165056) | Estuarine water microbial communities from San Francisco Bay, California, United States - C33_9D | ecosystem: Environmental > Aquatic > Marine > Unclassified | place: USA: California...
GTAGGACTTGATTCCGGCTGCGTTTGGGGAGGCAAGCTCACAGCAATCCGGCTCGAGGACAACGAAATATTTCAGGTCGACTACTGCGGCTAGGTTGTCTTAATCCAATTTAATAGTCGTACCAAATTCATTTTTAAATTTCGATTCAATTTCGACTTTATCAAAAAGATGGTTCTGAGGTCCTCGACTTGCGATTTTTATCGAACCCACTAACGAAGCGAGTTGGCCTGTTAATTTCCAGTCCCATTCGTGTTGAATTCCATACAATAAACCAGATCGATACGAGTCACCGCAACCGGTGGGGTCTAATATTTCCAGCGCCGATACGGCTGGGATATTGATCTCCTTGCCTCCCGTAAAAATCACCGAACCCTCACCTCCTCTTGTGACAATCAGAGCTTTCACTTGTTTTGCTATTTCGTCGATCGATTTCCCGACCTTCTCTTGTAATAATTTCGCTTCGTAATCATTGACGGTTAAAAAGTCTGACAACCCAATGAAGCGCGTAAGCTCCGCCTGATCGAACATCGGGAGACCTTGGCCTGGATCAAAAATAAACGGTACGCCGCTCTGATGGAATTCATTGGCATGTTTGATCATGCCGCTCTTACCATCCGGCGAGACAATACCGAGGCTAACGTCCTTCGCTTCTAGGACACTGTTCTCATCAGAGAAACTCATCGCACCCGGATGAAATGCCGTGATTTGATTGTCATCGAGATCGGTGGTGATGAACGCCTGAGCGGTGTACGCATCATTGATCACTCGAACGTGAGTAGTATCGAGACCGAGCGCCTCCATCCTCTCCGTATAGGGCTTGTGATCCTGTCCAACTGTCGCCATAACCACTGGATCGCCTCCAAGCAACTTCAGGCTATAGGCAATATTTCCAGCACAGCCGCCAAATTCCTTCCTCATCTCGGGAACCAGAAACGCGACGTTTAGAATGTGGATTTGATCGGGAAGAATATGATTCTTAAATCGATCGGCAAAAACCATGATGGAATCGAAAGCAACAGATCCACATATTAACGTTCTCATTTTTTCTCCAAAAAACTAAATTTTATTTCTCGGCGTCTTTGATTAATTACGTCTGGACAAGCCTTCGGTTTTTATCAATATTCATCAAAATACCAAGCCCCAGAAGCAGCGTGACCGCGGAGGTTCCCCCATATGACACGAGTGGTAGCGGAACACCAACGACCGGCAATATTCCTGTCACCATACCAATATTGACAAATGCATAAATAAAAAATGTGAGCGTTACCGAAATTGCAACTAATCTTGCAAACAGTGTCGAAGCGAGTGAAGCTATAAACAACCCTTTGTAGATGATAAAACCATATAACACTCCTAATACCAAAATTCCGAGTAGCCCAAACTCTTCTCCAAATACTGCAAAAATAAAGTCCGTGGATCCTTCCGGTAGGAAATTCAGTTGGGACTGCGTACCATTCATCCATCCCTTACCAAAAAAACCGCCGGACCCTAGTGCTATTGCAGATTGTATTGTGTGGTATCCACTACCCAAAGGATCGGCGTATGGATTTAATAAAGTCAATACTCTTAGCCGCTGATACTCGTGCAAAAACTCCCAGGCGAACGGCAGTGCAAGAAGAAATAAAACAACGAAAGCCAAGAGAACTCGCAAAGGGAGCCCAGCAAAAAATATAATGAAAAACCCAGATGCCAATACGAGTATCGCAGTGCCCAAATCAGGCTGCTCTAAAATTAATGCAACGGGTATCACTAGCAAAACCATCGCGAGGATAAAATTACTAAGGCTCAAGACCTTTTCATAGCGATCAAAATACCAAGCTAGCGTCAAAGGCACGGCTATTTTCATGAGCTCCGATGGTTGCAAGCGAACGAATCCCAAATCGAGCCAACGTTGAGCTCCCTTTGAAGCATCCCCAATGAACATCGTCAAAACTAGCAGCAATAATCCGACAAAATACAACGGTAGTGCAATTCGATGTAAATATTGGAAAGGAAGATTCGCGATACACCACATCAAAATTATCGCAACTAATATATTTACTAAATGCGTTGAGAGCTTCTCCCAACTTCCTTGCGAGGCACTAAAGAGCACCAATACACTGATTCCAAAAACCGCGAGAATTGCTACTAACATCGACACCGTCATCTTTTTTAAAAGAATCGAGCGAATACTCCCAAGTGTCATCGGAAGTCCTCGCCGATGGGTACTCGAGGTGTTAAATACGTATCGAAGACCTTCCGAGCAATCGGAGCTGCGGCACTGCCGCCGTGTCCTCCATTTTCAACTAATACCGCTAGCGCGATTTTCGGATGCTCAGCAGGAGCGTACGCGATAAATAACGCATGGTCTCTCAAACGCTCATCGATCTGTGCTTCGTTATACTCCGCCCCCTTTAAACTAAACACCTGAGCTGTTCCCGTTTTTCCTGCGAAAGTGTACTTTGCTCCTGCCGCGGCTGCTGCCGCAGTTCCCCCTGGTCGGGTGACATCGATCATCGCATGGTGAATGAGTTCGACATTTTCGGCGCGCAGTTTCAGGGAAAACATCGACAAGGGGGTTGTCAACTCTAACTCTTGATCACGATTATCCTGTATCCCTTGCACGATTCTCGGCACAAATACATTCGCACCATTCGCCAACCCAGCCGTGGCAACGGCAAGCTGAGTAGGCGTTACGAGATTATAGCCCTGCCCAATACCAACTGAAATAGTGTCGCCCAAGAACCATTTCTGGCCAAATCGCTTCTGCTTCCACTGGGGGTTTGGCGCGAGACCGGCATACTCACCTAAAATATCTAAACCCGTTGGCGAACCGAATCCAAAGCGCCTCGAGTATTCGTGCAAAACATCAATGCCAACGTCGTTTGCCAATTTATAAAAATAGGTATCACACGACTCCACAATCGCTTTGTGTGTATCGACAACCCCATGGCCATTTTTTTTCCAATCTCTAAAACGATGCTTCGAACCCTTGATCGTAAAGTAGCCAGGATCTGACATAGTCCATGAGGCAGTTCGAGCTCCACTCTCTAAGCCTGCAAGAGCGAAAAACGGTTTGATAGTCGACCCTGGGGGATACGTTCCGGCTATGGCTCTATTCACCAATGGTCGATCTGGGGATGACTGAAGTGCCTTCCAATTGTCTCGCGTGATTCCGAGTGAAAACAACACAGGATCAAAACCAGGCTTCGATAGGAATGCTAAGACACTACCATCATTGGGGTCCAGAGCAACAAGAGCGCCACGCCGATCACCAAATGCCTCCTCCGCTGCTTGCTGAAGCCGGATATCGATAGACAAATATAAATTTTTCCCGTTTGTTGGAAGATCAGACTCAATGGTTCGAATAGTCTTTCCCTTGGAATTGACCTCAACATAGTCGTATCCTAACTTACCGCGTAATGCTGATTCATAATAGCCTTCGATGCCGAGTTTTCCTTTTCGATCCGTACGAAGATAATTACTTCGCTGCCCTTGGCGCTCTAGGTCTTCGAGATCTTGATCTGTTACACGGCCAACATATCCGAGAAGGTGCGAAGTGAGTTCCCCGAAAGGATATCTACGATAGAGTCTTGCTCCAAGCTTTACCTTAGGAAAGGTATAAGCATTAGCCAGAAAAATCGCCGCCTCTTCATCGCTGAGCTCACCCCTAATAACAATGTTTGCGAACCTGCTCCGCCGGGCTAGCGTTTCTTGGATTCGCTCACGATCATCATTCGTAATCTCTATTAGGTTAGATATGCCATCGACTACACCCCAAAAATCTGCCTCTTCTTCAAGCGGTTCTAGCTCGAGCGTGTAGGCGGAGTAATTTTCGGCAAGAACAACACCGTTACGGTCAAAAATCATTCCACGACCAGGTATCCTAGGAACAACTTTTATTCGATTATCGTTCGACATGACCGAGTAATGCTCGAAGCGAATAATTTGTAAATAAATTATTCGCGCTGCCAGTATGCCCACTAGAATCACTAAGGCAACCAACGTTACACCAAGTCTTTTCTTGAAATCAATAATCCCACTAGATCGGTGGCGCGTAGATCGGTTTGGAGGTCTCACTTTTTTCTAGATTATTATCAACGCAGTTTTACCCACGAGAAAAAGTAAAAGAAAGTGTCGCTCTCATAGCAGGCCACACCAGTGCCGTCAGTATGATCCGGTATATATCGCTAAGCGCGATTAGCGACTCATACGTGAACAGTTCAATCAAACCAAAAATGCCTATCTCAATCCCAGAAAAAACAAGAAATACCCGGAGTATTTGTTGTATAGGTGTCGCAGTTTGAAAGTAGACAGATTGCCTACTAGCGACTATCGCTACCAACACAAACGTAATCGAATGCAGGCCATAAATTCCTCCGGAGAGCCAGTCAAAGATTAACCCAACGAGAAAAGCGATACCTAATGGACACTCGAGCCTCTGCGCATTTATGGCCCAATAAAGTAATACCAAAGCTGCAAGATGCGGGAAGAGCGTTGACCAAAGACCGCCAATCGGTAAGGTAGACAAAATTAGCGATAAACCCAGCGAGATGATTACTCGCCACATATTCCTTTTATCGCGCCAATTTGCGATTGAATATTGTCTCACTTGACTCCCTTAGCCACCGATCCATAAACATCGTCGCCACTTACCGGCCCCGTGAAAATCACGAGCTCCATCCGAGCACTGGGGTCGGACATTGGATAGAGTTCGGCTTCAACAAATGGTGGTGGAGCGTCCCTATCTATCGCGCCCAGTTTTGCTACCGGGATCCCGATAGGAAAAACACCATCAAGCCCAGAGGTCACAAAAACATCGCCGACGGCCAGGTCTGTCGTATTGGGCACAAAACGTAACACCAACCTGTCCTCTCTACCTGAGCCAGCAACTATAGCTCGATAGCCAGTTCTAAGGTTCAGCGTGGAAACGCTGAAGTCACGATCAGTAATTAGCTTTACATAACTGTGGCGAGGAAAACTACGCTGCACCTGACCGACCAATCCTCCTGGATCAACCGCTGCCGCGCCTGCTGTCACCCCATCTGTTTCGCCAACATCAATTCCAACTGTTTTTTGAAATGGATCTGGCGATATAAAGGTAATGGAACCAACAACCACATTTTCTGGGCTCTTTTCCTTGAGTGAAAGGAGCTCCTCTAAATCTTTTAATCGGGATACTTGGGCTTTTTGACGTTGATCCGCGACGTACCCCACCAGATTGTCTTTGCGTAGCCGCTCATTTTCTAGAATCAATTGCCTTTTTGAACTTAAGTAAGATGTGGCAGAGCCAGCGATTCGTATCGGCAGATCAATAACGGAAAACAGGGGCTCATAAAAATCTTGTGCAGCCTGTCTCGGTAAGGAGAAAAATGAAGTCCTTAAATCAATGACGATAGCCACTACGGCCACAGAAACATAAAAGGCCGCACTAATATACTCGCGAGAAATGGACTTAAATGAAACGCGTGGGCTGGATTCCATTTAGTAAAAACAATACCTATTAATCAAGCCTTCATCGATCGCAGAGCGCCATATTATTCAGAGGCAAAGATGCCCGTAAACGGGTCGTCAAGTTTATCAAGAGCGATACCCGAACCCCGAACCACACAAGTTAACGGATCATCACTCACGACCACCGGTAATCCAGTTTCCTCGGCAAGCAATCGATCTAGATCCCGGAGCAGCGCGCCGCCCCCAGTAAGAACCATACCTTTATCGGCAATGTCTCCTCCAAGCTCTGGGGGAGTCTGCTCGAGTGCGTTTTTCACTGCAGAAACGATACTGTTCAGTGGATCAGTCAACGCCTCCAGAATTTCTGTGCTAGTGACTTTGAAACTCCGTGGAATCCCCTCTGCCAAATTTCGGCCTTTAACCGTCATTTCCTTAATTTCACCACCAGGATAAGCGAGCCCAATCTCTTTTTTGATTTCCTCGGCAGTCGCTTCGCCGATGAGCATCCCGTAGTTACGCCGCACGTAGTTAATGATCGCCTCATCAAATTTATCACCACCAGTTCGAACGGAGCCAGAATACACCACGCCTCCAAGCGATATAACGCCCACCTCCGTGGTTCCTCCACCAATATCCACAACCATCGAGCCAGACGCATCGTCCACCGGCAAGCCCGCGCCAATCGCCGCTGCCATTGGCTCTTCTATGAGCTCCACCTTACGCGCCCCAGCACCGTAAGCTGACTCGCGAATCGCTCGGCGCTCAACCTGAGTCGAACCACACGGCACACAAATCACAATTCTTGGACTAGGCGAGAAAAATCGTGAATCATGCACCTTCTTGATAAAGTGTCTGAGCATTTGCTCAGTTACGGTGAAATCCGCTATCACCCCGTCCTTCATCGGGCGTATTGCATTGATATTACCTGGCGTTCGCCCAAGCATTTGCTTCGCCTCAACCCCTACAGCACGGATAGCCTTTGTAGCCGAGCCTACAGACTCGTAACGAATGGCGACCACCGAGGGTTCATCAAGAACAATCCCCTGGTTTTTCACATAAATCAGAGTATTCGCTGTGCCGAGGTCTATAGCAATGTCATTCGAGAAATAACGGGTAACAAATCCAAACATGTTCACGTACCAAATTTTATTTATAAATATTAGTCCTACAGTGGGATTATGATAACCTATCGGACCTTAAATAGCGTAACACTTTGAGGTCCCGGCGCGAAGCTTGAGAGAGCCAGCCCCGAAGGAGTCATTGTGGGACTGCTTGAGAGAGCTAACCCCGAATTTTTATACGTATGTCGCTTGAAAAAAAAGATGTCCAGCGCGCAGCGCTTTTGGCTCGTATCGAGATCACCGAAACCGAGGCGAATGAAACATTCGAACAACTCGGGAAAGTGTTCGACCTCATCGAACAAATGAAGATCATCAACACCGATGACATTGCACCCATGGCGCATGCTCAGGACATCTCGACCCGATTAAGAGATGATGTTGTCACAGAAAAAGATCGTCATGAGGAATTCCAGGAGGTAGCTCCTGCCACAGAGCGAGGACTTTATCTCGTGCCGAAAGTGATCGAGTAACGTGTTCGACAAATCACTTAAAGAATTAGCGAGCTCGCTTGCTAGCAAAGACTTCTCAAGCTTCGAGTTAACGCAAGCCTATCTAGATCGCGCAAAAGAACTCAACACATCGATCAATGCTTTTGTGACGATTGACGAAGAACAGAGTCTCGCGCAAGCAAGATCTGCGGATCAAAAAATTGCACAAGGAAATATCCAGGCTCTCACAGGAATCCCGATTGCTCACAAAGACATCTGGTGCGCTAAAGGATGGATGACAACCTGTGGCTCCAAGATGTTGCAAAATTTTAAGGCGCCATACAACGCTCACATTATCGATCGATTTAACACCGCTGGATCTATCATCCAAGGCAAAACGAATATGGATGAATTCGCGATGGGATCTTCGAATGAGACCTCATTTTTTGGCCATGTCAAAAACCCATGGGATTCCAGTCGAGTCCCTGGAGGCAGCTCGGGTGGATCCGCAGCAGCCGTTGCTGCACGTATGACCCCAGCTGCAACCGGAACTGACACCGGCGGCTCAATTCGACAACCTGCAGCACTTTGTGGCATCTCGGGTCTAAAACCGACCTACGGTTTGGTATCTCGGTATGGGATGATCGCCTTCGCGTCGAGCTTAGATCAGGGCGGTCCGATGGCTCGATCAGCAGAAGACTTAGCAATTCTGACTGAAGTCATGGTTGACTATGATATGCGCGATAGTACAAGCCTAAAACGCGATCCAGTTAACTATTCGGCTAATCTGGAAACTTCCATAGCAGGGATAAAAATTGGATTACCAAAGGAGTACTTCAGTGATGAAGTCTCACCAGACGTGCAAAAAGCCGTTGCTAGCGCAATCGGTGAATACAAAAAATTAGGAGCAGAAATCGTCGATGTCTCCCTTCCAACTAGCCCACTATCTGTTGCGGCCTACTATGTGATCGCCCCAGCAGAAGCGTCCAGTAATCTATCGAGATTTGATGGGGTTCGCTATGGTCACCGAGCAAAAGAATATAAAGACCTCAATGAGATGTACGCGAAGACCAGGGCTGAAGGATTCGGCGCCGAAGTAAAACGACGCATTCTCATCGGGACTTATGTTCTATCCCACGGATACTATGACGCCTATTACATCAAGGCTCAAAAAATACGAAGACTCATATCACAGGACTTCGCACAGGCATTTGAAAAATGCGATCTCATTTTGAGCCCAACCGCACCTGGAACAGCATTTGGGATCGGAGAAAAAGCATCTGATCCGGTGCAAATGTACTTGTCAGATATTTTCACGATTGCCGCAAATCTTGCTGGGCTACCTGCGATGTCTATTCCCTGTGGGCTCGACGATGCGAACCTACCAATCGGTTTGCAACTAATCGGAAATTATTTTGATGAAGCTCGAATGTTAAATGCCGCTCATATGTATCAAAAGGCGACTGATTGGCATCTAAAACAAGCCCCTTTGAAGTGAACGATATGGAATGGGAAATCGTAATCGGAATTGAAACCCACGCTCAACTCTCCACCGAGTCGAAAATTTTCTCGGGAGCATCTACGAATTTTGGCGCCGATCCAAACGTGAATGCGTGCGAGGTGGATATCGCTTTGCCTGGAGTTCTGCCAGTTCTAAATAAAAAAGCGGTCGAAAAAGCGATTCAGTTCGGGATTGCAACCGGTGCCCGCGTCAATCGCCAATCCATTTTCGCTAGAAAGAATTATTTTTATCCTGATCTACCGAAGGGATATCAAATTAGCCAGTTTGAAAATCCTGTTGTTGAAGGTGGAGAGATAAAAATCAGCGTTGATGGCGAGGAAAAAATTATCCGTCTAACCCGGGCACATTTAGAAGAGGATGCCGGAAAGTCCCTCCACGAAGACTTTGTCGGGATGAGTGGAATTGATTTGAATCGCGCTGGCACACCACTGCTTGAAATTGTGAGCGAGCCTGATATGCGCTCAGCGCGAGAAGCAGTTGAATATGCGAGACATCTCCATACGCTTGTTCAGTGGATCGGCGTTTGTGATGGAAATATGCAGGAGGGAAATTTTAGGTGCGATGCAAACGTCTCGGTCAGAAAAAAAGGTGAAAAAGAATTTGGCACAAGACGCGAAATCAAGAACCTAAATTCCTTCCGCTTCCTCCAACAAGCGATTGAATTTGAGGCGCAGTGGCAAATTGAACAAATTGAAGACGGTCACAAAATTATTCAAGCGACCGTGTTGTTTGATCCAGATTCTGGAGAAACCCGGCTCATGCGAACCAAAGAGGACGCGCATGACTACCGCTATTTCCCAGATCCAGATTTACTACCCCTCAACATCGACGAGAAATGGTTTACTTCGGTAGAGCAAGCAATGCCAGAGTTACCCTTGGCAAAAATCGAGAGATACGTGAAAGACCTTGGTCTAAGTGCTATCGATGCACAATCGATGGTGGCAAGCAAAGGCATCTCCGACTTTTTTGAATCGGCCATTTCTCAGATTCCAGAATCGGAAACGAGAAAAATATCTAAGTTAGTCGCGAACTGGATTAACGGAGATCTGGCTGCCGCACTCAACAAAGAACAAGTTGAGCTCGTCGACAGCCCAGTTACCGCAAAAATGATCGGGGATTTAGCCCAGCGTATCGCAGACAACACGTTGTCATCAAAGCTTGCGAAACAAGTTTTTGAAGGACTTTGGAATGGCTCAGGGTCGGTTGATGAAATGATCGAGAAGGAAGGCTTGAAACAGCTGTCCGACTCATCCGAGCTAGAAACATTTGCGGATCAAGTCATCGCCGCAAATCCACAACAAGCTGAAGATTTTCGTGGTGGAAAAGAAAAAGCACTGAATGCTTTAGTTGGACAAATGATGAAGCTCACAAAAGGGAAGGCAAACCCTGCCCAAGTTAACGAAATTTTAAGAAAGAAACTTGCTTAAACGTCGACACCGTATTGCAGTCGATATGCTTTTATTTTCTCCAAATCTTGCTTCAGATCATTTTTTTGTTCTAAAAAATTTACCAGATCAGAGAGATTAAACATACTAATCACTTTGATTTGCAGATCCTCCTCTATCTCCTGAATCGCAGACCGCTCGCCCGTACCTTTTTCTTGGCGATCGAGACATACAACAATCCCACAAACGCTCGCGCCACTCGCTGAAATAATATCAACGGACTCTCGAACCGACGTCCCCGCTGATACAACATCATCAATAACCAAGACCCTTCCAGAGACAGGGGCACCGATGGTTGTTCCACCTTCACCATGATCTTTGGCTTCCTTTCGATTGAAGGCAAATGGGGTGTCTACCCCCCTATTGGCAAGCCCTATCGCTGTGGCAGCAGAAAGTGGTATACCCTTATAAGCTGGGCCGTACAACATATCGAAGGAGATCCCGGATTCTAGTATCGCCTTCGCATAGAAATTTCCGAGCTCGCGGAGCCTCTCTCCAGTATCGAAGAGTCCCGCATTAAAAAAATATGGAGATATGCGGCCTGCTTTAGTTTTGAATTCTCCAAAACGCAGTACATTAGAGGAAAGTGCAAACTTAATAAAATCAGATTTCAGTTCTAATTTTCTATCCGTCATGAGAATAATTTCACTAAATTTAAATGGTATTCGATCTGCCTTCAATAAAGGGGTTCGACCCTGGTTGGAAAACGCGAAGGCTGATGTGGTTTGTTTGCAAGAGTTAAAGGCCCAAGAAGATAAGTTGTCAGATGAAATGAAGGCGTTTTCTAACTACCAAGGCTTTTTCCATTACGCGAAGCGACCCGGATACAGTGGTGTTGGGATCTATTGTACACACGAACCCGATGATGTCATTTATGGTTTAGATATCGAGGATATCGATGCGGAGGGCAGATATATCGAAGCTCGGTTTGGTGACCTTTCAGTAATCTCCGTCTACGTGCCCTCGGGATCGAGCTCAGATGAGCGATTACAAATTAAGTTTAGTTTTATGGAGCGATTTATTGCGCCATTATACGAACTCATACAGAGCGGGCGGAAAGTCGTCATTTGTGGCGATTGGAATGTGGCACATAAAGAAATTGATCTCAAGAATTGGCGTTCGAATCAGAAGAATTCGGGATTTCTTCCAGAGGAGCGGGATTGGTTTGACGGGATCATCCACAAGTTGGGGTATGTCGACGTGTTTCGATCTCTGAATCCTGAGCCAGACCAGTTCACATGGTGGTCAAACCGAGGACAGGCTTGGGATAAGAACGTTGGGTGGAGAATCGATTATCAGTTAGCCTCGCCCAATATCGCTGGTTGCGCCAAACGCGAGGAAATTTACAAATCGGAGCGCTTCAGTGATCACGCTCCCTTGATCATTGATTACGACTACCGAATAAGATCTTGAATAATGGAAAACTTTACCCAAAGTTTACGCATCTACACGAAGATACGTGTTATTCGGATGCTCTTTCTGGGTTTTTCTGCGGGACTACCACTATTACTGCTACTCGGCACCTTATCCTTTCGCCTCCGAGAAGCAGGACTAGATCTAGCGCTCATAGGATTCTTTTCTTGGATCGGCCTCACCTATGCCTTCAAGTGGGCATGGGCACCACTAGTTGATCAGCTTCCGGTTCCCCTACTAACGAAGGCACTCGGAAGAAGAAGGTCATGGCTCGTTTGCTCGCAGTCATTAGTAATTATTGGCTTAAGCGGTCTCGCCTTTAGCGACCCATCGATATCCATCATGGCAGTCATATCGTTTAGTCTCTTGACCGCTATTGGCTCTGCGACCCAGGACATAGCACTTGATGCTTTTCGAATCGAATCTGCTGAAACCGAAGATCAAGGGGCGATGGCTGCGACTTACCAGATCGGATACCGAGTCGCTATGTTGGTCGCATCCGCGGGAACACTATTTTTAGCTGATCTGTTTTCGAGTAATAGTTCCGGTTATGACGACGCAGCCTGGTGCGTTAGTTATTTGATCATGGCTGGACTCATGTTAATCGGCGTAATTACTGCCTTACTATCCCCCGAGCCCAGAGTGCTATCGACATCCGAGGGAGAAATTAAATCAACAAATAGAGAGTCACCACTTTTGCGACTAAAAAGATGGCTAGTAAATGCAGGAATCATGCCATTTGTAGATTTTGTCAAAAGATATAAACGACAAGCAATACTAATTCTCATCATGATTTCTATATACAGAATATCTGATGTGGTGATGGGAGTGATGGCTAACCCTTTCTACGTAGATATTGGTTTTTCTAAGCAGGAAATCGCCACAGTCACCAAACTATTTGGCGTAATCATGACTTTGTTAGGCGCTGTGATTGGTGGGGTTTTCGTCAAACATTTTGGCGCCCTCCGCATGCTCATTATAGGAGCGGTACTCACAAGCAGTACTAATCTCCTATTCGCATGGCTCTCAAATATTGGAGCAAATATCCCGGCGCTCGTTCTTACGATATCCGCTGACAATCTGAGCGCTGGCCTCGCAACAGCCGCTTTTGTATCCTATCTCTCAGGACTGACAAACATAAAGTATTCAGCCACCCAATATGCTTTATTCAGCTCTGTAATGCTTTTGATTCCAAAGTTCCTAGCTGGATGGTCAGGGGTTTTTGTAGAAGAACTCGGCTATGAGAATTTCTTTTTATTCTCCGCCGCTTTGGGCGTTCCGGTGATTTTACTTTTACTAATGTTATACCGAGACGCCATGAAGACTACTTGAATAAATTCATTCAAGAATTCATATTTTATTTCTTATCAAAACGATAAATAGCGAGCATCCCAAGAAAATTTGGCAATGCCCTGATCGGATTACCCGCCTCATTCAAGACAATCCGATCAATGACATTCATATTGTGGGTATCACAAAACATCTCGAAATCCTTTATCGTCAGCACGTGTATGTTTGGAGTGTTGTACCACTCATACGGCAAGGATTTGGAAACGGGCACTCTTCCCGTAAAAATTTGGATCCGATGTTTCCAAAAGCCAAAATTTGGAAATGTGACGATGACTTGCTTTCCAACACGGAGCATTTCACGAACGATCTTCTCAGTGTGGTGAACGGTTTGAAGTGTGAGCGACAGAATCACGTAATCAAAGGAGGAATCATTAAAGCCTGATAGACCACGCTCAAGATCAGCCTGCACAACATTGATGCCATTCTTAACACTAGCGCGCACCTTAGTATCATCTAACTCTATCCCGTAGCCTGAAACCTTTCTCACATCTTGTAAATGCGATAGCAGTGCCCCATCTCCACAACCCAAGTCTAAAACTCTTGCGCCTTGATCGATCAACCCAGAAATGATTTGATAGTCCCTTCTATTCATGGCAGTTGCTTTCATATCACTGAAGCCCTTCCCATATGCGATCGAAGTAGGTGCGAATTAAATTGTGGTACACAGCATCATCCATCAAGAATGCATCATGCCCATGCGGCGCTTCAATCTCTGCATAAGAGACATTGAGTTGATTATCGACGAGCGCTTTCACTATTTCTCGGGAACGCTGCGGCGAAAATCTCCAATCTGATGTGAACGACACAACTAGATAATCTGACTGGCTCTTAGCTAGCGCTTTTGCAAGGTCACCCCCAGTACTCGCCGCTGGATCAAAATAATCCAAAGCCTTAGTAATTCTCAGATAGGTGTTCGCATCAAAACTATCTGCAAATTTATCCCCCTGATAACGTAAGTAGGATTCGATTTGAAACTCGATATCGAGAGAAAACTTCAGGATATCTTCCCGTAGATCACGGCCAAACTTTTTGTTCATCGCATCGTCAGATAAATAGGTGATGTGCCCTATCATCCGAGCGATTTTTAGCCCTCTTCGTGGTACTACGCCGTGCTCATAAAAATTGCCATCGAAAAATTCTGGATCCGATGTAATCGCTTGACGAGCGACTTCATTAAATGCGATGTTTTGTGCAGAGAGCTTTGGTGCGGCCGCTACGACAATCGCATTTTTCACTTTTTCAGGTTTGTCTATCGTCCACTGCAGCGCCTGCATACCACCCAGACTCCCGCCCATGACTGCAGCAAATTGCTTGATCCCTAATCGATCGGCCAGCCGCGACTGCACCTCTACCCAATCCTCGACGGTCACAAAGGGAAAAGACCCACCCCATTGCTTACCAGTTAAAGGATTAATAGAGGAAGGCCCCGTGGACCCGTGACACCCTCCGAGATTATTAACTCCAATCACAAAAAATCGATTGGTATCTAGCGGCTTGCCGGGTCCGACCAGATTGTCCCACCAGCCAATATTTTTTTCATCTTCTTCATAAATGCCAGCCACATGGTGCGAAGCATTAAGCGCATGACATACGAGAACCGCATTGCTGCAATCAGCATTTAACTCACCGTACGTCTCATAAACGAGATCATAGCCTTGGAGAGCAGCCCCACTTTTTAGGTAAATGTTTCCGGGAAAGCTCTCAAACTTCGGCGTGACAAT
>Ga0222715_10003309_pt1 | contig 14425 bp, 8 predicted proteins | sample C33_9DmetaG_FD_165056 | JGI IMG/M metagenome (GOLD analysis project Ga0222715, IMG submission 165056) | Estuarine water microbial communities from San Francisco Bay, California, United States - C33_9D | ecosystem: Environmental > Aquatic > Marine > Unclassified | place: USA: California...
GACGCGCCGCCAGCCCGCGACGCGCCCAGCACGCCCGCGCACGTCGACGGTAAAGTTACGATTCATAACATGCACGCGTTCACCCCGACGGCGGATGGCGCGCGCGCGAGTTATCGCGGCGCGAGTGTGCGCGCGAAGACACAGACGCAGCGATCGATGAAGCGCGCGGCGATCTGCGTGAGCGCGGCGCAAGATCCGATTCTGTTGCGCGCGGCGCGAGGGGAGGATGTTGAACGTCCTCCGGTGTGGTTGATGCGCCAGGCGGGACGGTACATGGCGGAATTCCGCGCGTATTCGAACAAGTTTCCTTTCCGTCACCGGTCAGAGAATAGCGAAATCGCGATTGAGCTTTCGTTGCAACCGTGGCGTGCGTTCAAGCCGGATGGGGTGATTATGTTTAGCGATATCTTGACTCCGTTGCCTGCGCTTGGGGTGGAGTTTGACGTGGTCAAGGGCAAGGGCCCGGTGATTTCCACGCCGGTGCGCACGATGGCTGACGTCAAGGCGTTGAAGACGATGGACGACCCGGACGCGCAGTTGCCATTTATTCGCGAAATTTTGAGCTCTTTGCGTCAAGAGGTTGATGGACAGTCCACGTTACTTGGTTTTGTTGGTACGCCGTGGACTTTGGCGGCGTATTCCATGGAAGGTTCGAGTGATAAACACTTGATGACGACGAAGCAAATCATGACGCAAGATCCGGCGACGTTGCACGCGTACTTGTCCCACTTGGCGGATGCTCTCGGCGTGTATGTGTGCCACCAAATCGATTGCGGTGCTCAAGTTGTGCAATTGTTCGATTCTTGGGCGCATCACTTGTCGCCGCAGCAGTTTATGGAGTTTTCGCACCCGTACAACGAACGCATCATCGCGTACGTCAAGGCGCGTCACCCGAACACGCCGCTCATTTTCCACGCCAACGGTGGATGCGGTAAGCTTCACGAGTTAAAGTTATCGACGGCGGATGTTATTGGATTGGATTGGAACACGAACATGGCTGAAGCGCGCGCGATCATGCCGGACCGTGTGTTGCAAGGGAACATGGATCCCATGTACTTGTTCGCGGGTAAGGATCGTATCGAGAAGGAGGTGGCGAACAACGTGCGAGACGCCGGCAAGGGTAAGCACATTTTAAATGTCGGTCACGGTGTGGCGCAAGGCACCCCCGAAGAAGCCGTTGGGCACTTCTGCGACGCCGCGCGGGCGTCTTTGTACGCCAAGGAGCCGAGCGCTGCGCGATAAAATTGCAGCATTTTAATATCAAAAGCAACCCGTTAGTAGTTTATTGAGACATCACGATGCGTCGCGCTTAAGCTTCAACACATGTTCGTTTGCAAGTCAAAAGCAACTCGTTAGTAGTTATTGACAACTCAACCGACGTCGCGCTTCTATGTGCTAGTAAGTATTTTTTTCACAAAAGCAATTGCGTGACGTCTGGCACGCAAATCATTCTAGCGCTACTATCACCCATAATCACACAGTTTCCGTTCACCTTATCTAATTGAGCGACTTGCTCGGCGTGTTGGTACGGTGTTCCTTGTAAAACGTCGAAAATAGCGTTGCCAATGTATAACTTGGCTGAGCCGTCTGCGTGAATTTTCAACTCGCCGAGCTGCCCGTCGGCGAGCTCAGAAGTGCTACGAACCATTCTCGCGGCGCCAATCTTGTCTTCATCGTCACCAATCTCAACAACGCCATCAACTTCCATATCTTCATCGTCATCTCGCTTACGCAAAGGTAAATCTGAGGGCAATTGTAAAACCATGAAACGATCCCCAGTTGCTCCTCGCACGGTTTCCGCGACAGACGCCGGCGCGATTTCACGCGACGCCGTGGTGAGCACTGTCGGATAATACTGCGACTTATCCGTCCAATCTTCTTCTGCATCGTACATTTCATCTGTCGTGGCGCGATCGGGTTGAATCATTCGCGAACGTTCCTCAAGTGCGAGCTGAGCTTGCTTGGCTTTACTCACCCGCGTCGTACGCGCCGGTGCGGGCGCGCGGGCTGGCGTGGGTGCATACTCCACATCCATCTCCTCTGCCTCATCGTCGTCCGAAGAGCCATCGGCATCCTCCGTGGCCTCGATCTTCACCGGTGCTTCTTTCTTCGTCGCACGCTGGGACGTTGGAAACGCCATAACCGAAGGGTCTTCGATGACGACGACGTCCCGGTCAACCGCGGCGGCTGCGCTTCTTTTCGCCCGCAACCCGCTCGCCTTTGCGCTTGAATCTGCCGCGGCACGCGCGAGAGCTGCACCGCCGCCAATCGCCACGCGCGCAGAATCCCCGTCCTTAGCTGTTCGAACCGTGCGCCCGCGTGAGCTTCCGCCTTCGTCGCGGCCGCCAGCCGTCGTCCGAGCTCTCGCCTCCTTGACTAATTTCTCGACATCTGAAGGCAGTGACTCCGTATCTGCACCGCCGCCCGATCCACCAACATCGTGTCCACCACCAACATCGTGTCCATCGCCATCCTTTGCGCCGCGTCCGCCACCCGCGGGTACGCGAGGCGCGAACGCGCCTCTGCGGCCTCGCGCGCGCGTCGGCGTCGCGTCATCCGTCGCTGCCGCCGCCACCGTCGCCGACGTCGCCGCCGCAGCCGCTGTCGTCGAGCGACGCGATGTCGTCCGCGTCGTCGTCACGCGCCCTCGAATCGATCCAAGCCTCGACGTCGTCGTCGTCGTCGGTTTGTCCGCACCACCCTCGGCGCCGTCGCGCGACGCCTTGCCGCCCGTCATGCCCTCCGCTGTCGCGCGTCGAGACACCCTCACTCGTGCGCTCGTGCGTGCGAAAGAACGCGGGTCGATATGCGTGTTTGTGCGCGCGCGCGTCGGTGTGTTCGGCGCTCGGCGTCGACGCCGGCGTCGTCGATTATGACGCGCGCGCGCGAGGCGAATCGCGCTTTTGTGTTCTGGCGGCGCACTCGCACCTGTGCCCAGTACTGTGCGTGACTTCAATCCATGTGTACAAGTTTTATGCAACTATTTCGATAAAAATATTTAGACCTCAAAACTCGGACATTCGAACTGCATTGAAGCCTTCACATAATGACAACATCACTTCGATATTCGACGTGGGTCTGTCGCCTTGTCCGGCCGAATCCGGGCACCTCAAATCTAGGCACTTCAAATCCAGGCACCCGTGCGGAATTTCCGACTTCGCGGCTACGATGATGCGCGCGACGCCACTGCACGTCGCGCACACGCACGCGTCGCACCCGCGCGCGATGTCGAACCCACTCGAAGAACGTTTTAGCCGGTCATGGGTCGATCACCTCAGTCGCCTTCGAGAGGTTGAAGCCACGATCCCGCCGGAAGTCGAAGGCGATCCGGCGCTGCGGTACAGCGTCCCTCGGATCGTGTGCATCGGTGAAGAATCCTCTGGGAAATCGTCCACGCTCGAGCGCGTGGCGATGATGAGCGTGTTTCCGAGCGACGAGAGACTTTGCACGCGGGTTCCGATCGAGCTGCGGCTGAGACATCGCGATCAGGAGAGTTTGGCAAAGGAGGATGAGCGATTTCGGGACGGTGGGTACGTCGTCATGCGAATGGTGCCGGGCGTGGGTTCAAAATTAGCCGCGGATGTTTCATCACAAATGCATCCTGACGACGTTCCGGCGCAAGTTCGTACATGGATGGAACGTTTAGTCGAGGCGGCGAACGGCGCCGTGACGGGCGTGACGGATGACCGTATTATTATTGAGCTGTATTCTCCGTTGTGCGTCAACCTGGACCTAATCGATTTACCCGGGATCGTGGCTGGGAGCATACCAGGGGAGCCTACGGACATGATGGACCGCACGAGAAATCTGTCGGCGTCGTTTTTAAATGACGAGACGCATCCACACACGTTTGTCATCGCCGTCGCATCTGCACGCGAGGCGAGAATTCGCAACTCGCAGGCGATGGAATTGGTTCAGCGCTACAACAAAGTACAATTCACTATTGGCGCTTTGACGATGGCGGATCTTTCAGCGGACACTCGCCGTGAGTCACCATATACCAGACTAATCGAGCGCGTGAATGCAGAAGCGGACGATACGCCGGAGCTCGGCTTGGGGTACGTGGCGCTGAAGAATCGCGACACCGTGACGGCGTCACGAGCCCAGTCGCGAGAAGAACTCGAGAGGGCCAACCAGGATGAAAAAGAATGGTTTGCTGAATATCTTCCTGGTCATAGTGATCGCTGTGGCATCGAAAGTCTCGTCGATAGACTCGTTCAAAAAGTTGACGAGTACACCAGGGGGCCGTGGATTGTAGCGGAGCGTAAACGCATCGAAACTGAATGCATAAAAGTGCGACAAGAATTGAACGAAATGGGCGAGTTCGTGCCCAACGATTTGACTGAGCTTATTTCCTACTTTTCCAGTGAGGTAGAGAAATGGTGTGAACCTTCAATCGAAACAGTGCTTGAGTTTGTTCCGACGCTGACGTCCGGCAGCGTCGGACTACCAGATATCTACGACACCACAAAAATGACTTGTTGGCAAGAAAAAGATATCGAATCGCTGAATCCGCCAAGACCGAATCCGGGCATGAATTATCAAGTGGATCCGGACAGTTTAAAGAAATTCGACGCTAAAATGTTCGACATCGAACGCAGCCTTCTTATAAAATCATGGTCGTCTTTTGTGCCAATCGCGCACAAAGATCTTTTTGTACAAGACACGCAGGCACATCTTTTTGTACGAGACACCGTACCTGGGGCATCGTCCCCTACCTCATCAAATAGCACTTGGACAGTGCGAAATGACGCTATGAACACGATTTCCAATTACTTCAAGCAGCAGCCTTCGGGTCGCGGTAGCCTGCTATTTGTTGGTCGATATTGCTCGAACGACGACGATTGTCACAAGTTGGTTGGATTTTTCGTAACAGAGAACATGACATCACGAGGACACGAAATTCAGACTATGTTGACCGCTTTGGGCAAGCATGTGCCAACGAATGATCGTTCTTCTTCTCAGACTCCTCAGTCACCGAATAATGTTGGAGCTGGCATTCCTTTTGGCTTTTATGGTTTTGGTCCGATCCCCAGTACTTCGTCAGGCAGACCCATTCGTCGCGCGCGGCGACCTCCGAAACTTCATAAGTCTCTCCAGGGTAAACACAATGAGGTTATTCTGATGCAGCTCTCGGGGCGACCGGTTTTGAGAGCGCAAGTACAAAGGACAGAAGACTTGGAGAAATATTATGACGACGCCTTGCAACTGCGCAAGTATGTCGTTAAGATGTGTCAGACGAATGCCCGCGCCTTCTTTAAGTCACTAACCGCATCGGTACTGGACAGTGTGAAAACGAAGGATGCGCGATTCTCTGTGTTCTTTGAAACACTCTCTTTCGCTCTTGGTGACTGGTGCGAGGAGCGTGTTCAGGGCGCAACCGATAGATTTGTTGAGTTTATTGACAGGACACGAGCGGTATTCGAAAATCGTGACACGTATTTTCAAATCACCTCTTCATATTTTACAAACGCACTGACGCGCATGCTGCGCGACATCATTTTCTTTCAGTGCGCTGATTCAAGCATCGTAGATCTTTTCAAATCAGGCAAGCTCAACGAACTCTTGCGGCGGCATTGCCGCGAGCACGAAATCAACGTAGACGACCTTTACGTCGAAGACTGCGTTGAACAGCGTAAGAAAGCGCTGTTGAAAATGGAGACACTGATCACCATGAAAAACAAGCTTCAAGAAATCTTTACGAGCGAAGCGGATGCACGAACTAGCGAACGGTCTCCAACCACGCCGGAAGCGGATACGCCACCCGCCAAGACGCTCTCGCACTCCCTCAGTCGAACTTCCATATGAATTTGCGTTCGGCTGTGACGCGTCTTCGTATTGTGTCTCATTTATTACTTTGATATAATTTACAATAAAATGTTTCGATAAATACGTTTATACCTTATTATTCGGACGTTCGAACTGCATTGAATACTTAAAACAATTATAGAAGTGATAACTGTACGTACAGAATGTGCGTTCTCTGGATTTTATGCGATAGACATATATCCGAACTTTATATGGTATCTCGATACCCTTGCCCTGAGGTTTTGCGCCACAAGTGACGACGCGCGACGCACGCGACACACGCGGCCGCGCTGTCGCCGACACACGTGGCGCGCGCGCGGAAACACGGGAACTCGCGCGCGCAAGTGCGATTCACGCGCGTCGCGCGCACGACACGCGCGTGAGTGCGCGCCAGACCCGAGATTTGCGAGATTTGCGAGGGTGAATTTCAATCTCAGTGGGAATTCACCTTTGCGCGCTCGTGATGTCGCCCAAAACGGGTCAGGGCAAGAAGCGCGGGGGGAAAGATCTCGCTGGAAGTGCACCGAAAGCGTCGGCGAAGGCGGGGAAAAAAGCTGGGGCCGCGGTGGGGCAGAAAGGTGGGAGAGCAAAGGGCAAGGCGGTCAAGGCACCGGCGACGAATGCTGATGGCGGGGACGTCGATCTAAACGTCTGGTCGACGTGTACGAACGATGTGAGACATGTACAAAACTTATTGGAGAGGTGCTTACGACTGTACATGTCGCGTGAAGAGGTAATTGCACATTTGCAACGTTCGGCTAATATAGAACCCGTGTTTACGCAGCTCGTTTGGGAACGTCTGGAGAAGGATAATCCAGACTTTTTCGAGGCGTATTACATCATGGTGCGCATGAAGGATCAGATAATTCGTTTTAACTCCCTTTTGGAAACGTACAAGGAGGATATGCAGCGAAATCAGACGGAAGAGAAGACGAAAAAGTCGTCGCCAGCCAAACGCGGCGGCGCAGCCGCCGCCACCACGGGCAAACGTACAAAGAATGCCAAGGTAGAAGAGCAACCGAGTACGAGTCATGGACTCGGAAACTGGGAAGATGTTGCCGGTTCACCACTGGGTTTCGGCATCGCACCCCCATCTGGGATGTTTATGAATGCAGCGATGAACTTGACGCCGCCGTTTCCATCCGCCATGCCTGGTCTTCCAAAGACACCGTTTTCTAGCGGCTTAGAATTGAGCGCCGACGAGATGTACCAGTTGATGATGACCCCATCGACGCTGAACACCAATTCATTAGCCGTGAGCGACTTACAAACTGATTTTGAAAATCACATGCGCGGCGTGCCAGGAAGCGAATACAGGAACCACATTCCGAGCGATTTCAACTTGGACGACATCCCAGATTTTAGCCTCACGCCACATTGATTCGTGCACGGGTCAGTAGTAACACTATTCTTTCATCTAGTAGCATTAGCGCGATTGGATTCTTTTAATGTATTGATTCTTTCAGCAACTCGCCAGTCGCGTTTCGTCGCTCGCACGAGCGAAAAGATCTCTCTTCGAACCTCATAGTACGCCTCGCCTGCGACAGAGCTCGTCGCTCGATACCATATGCCGCTTCGCCACCTGAAACGTGTTCGCGTACAGTTTAATCCTTTTGATTCACGTACCACCGCCGCGCGAGAGTTTCTCGCGCGCATCACCACGCCGAAAGCTACAGCGTCGAACCCTGAGTGCACAGTGGAGCCTCGCGTGCGTAACGACGACGCCCCGCCGGTGATCTTCGTCGAGTTCGCGAACGGTGTCAAAGATCAATTCAACGTCCATCGCATGACTGTGAATCAGATTAACGAGCGAATTGACACGGTGAGTAAACAAATGGAAACCAAACAGAGTTTAGTGGACGGCGGGCTAAAATTTGAAGACTTAAAGTTCAACGTCAAGGGCACGTAAACGCGACGGATTTTGAGCGATTAGAAGACGGCATGGAGGGATCGATTGTGCAAGCCGAAATTCTTCGGCGGCGCGCCGCTGAGCATAGGGCACGATGGGAGGCGATGAAGCGCGAAGAGCGCGAGGCTGAGGCGAGAGTGCGCGACGACGCGGCTGTAGCGGAAGCTCTTCGACGCGCGAGAACGTTGACGTCGCCCACGCACACGCCGACGACGAGTGAAATTCCCAACGTTGACTTTCGCGCCGAGGGTGAAGAGAGACAGTGTCGAATTTGTTTCGCTGGTCCAGAACGAGGGATGCTCTTTTCTCCGTGTCGATGCAACGGGTCGATGCGCTTTGTGCATGTCGAATGTCTTAACAACTGGCGCAATATGAGTAGAAACCCGAGAAGTTTTTACGGATGCGATCAGTGTGGATATCAGTACAATCTCGAACGCACCCGTGCGGCGCAATGGCTCGAACGCGAAGAGCTGGCGACATTTTTTGCCGTCCTCGGCATTATCGCGTTGACAGTCGTCGTGGCGCTGTTATGCCGTCTCGCCAGTCATTGCCTATACGTGACGTGTAGTCGACTGCACGACCTAATCAAGACGCGTGCGGTTACATCAGGTTGGGCTGGTCGAATGACGAAACGACTGGCTAGTCTGACGTTGCCGAGTGTGACCACTAAACGAGGCGTGATGTTTCACACTTCGCTGCTGTACGTTGAAGTTCTCTTTTATTGGCTTGTACACTGGAACCCACCTTGGCGCGTCATGCGCGGTGAAGGATGGTTACATTCCAAGTACGTCGTGCCATTCCACACATATTTTGAACTCCTCACGGGAGGTTTCTTGGCGCTAGGATTGATTAGCTTTGGTGTGAAAATGTATCAGAAGGTCAGACGAGACGGGCGACAAATGTTTGAGTACGTCGTCCCGTCCCTGGCGTACTTATTTCTTTCACACGGCACCAAAGGCTTACGGTTACCACTCTTTGCTGGTTGTCTGTACGCCTACCTAAAGTTGCACGATTTCGCAAAGAAAAAGAGTAGAGAGCTCTTGATGCAGATTGGCGAGCGCGTTCTCGAAGTGCAACTCTAGAAACTTTTTAGCTTGTAAAAATACACTGACTCTCTTCACGACGTCACTTGCGCCCACGCATACTTCTTCACGCCAGTCGCCGCGCACGTGAAGAGCGCTAGTCGAGAGATCATCGCGACGCGTCTTTTGCTGTCTCGTTTATCTGCGTTGCGGGCGCTCTACGTTCGTTTCACGTAACGAATTGTCCCCGGGGAAAGCATGTCTGACATCGAAGATGACTACGGTTTCGAGTACTCTGACGACGAAGAACTCGATGAGGAGGACATAGATATCGAGAATCAGTACTACAATAGTAAAGGTACGAGCGCATTGCCTCTCGCGCATGTGAATCTGCGCGACGACGATGAAAACATGCCCGTTGTCGCGCGCGCGGTGACTGACCAACTGTTCTTCGCATCACGTCACGCAGGTCTGCTCGACTCCGGTACCCCTGATGTCGCGCTCGAAGGGTTCGCGCAGGTGATCGCCATGGAACGCGAGAAAGGCGAGTGGGGATTTAAGGCGTTGAAACAAATGGTGAAGTTGTTGTATAAAGTTGGAAACACTGGCGCGATGTTGGAGAGGTACAAGGAATTGTTGTCCTACGTGAACAACGCGGTGACTAGGAATTATAGCGAGAAGGTTTTGAACTCCATCTTAGATGCCATAGGTTCAAATGAAAACATGGAGTTCTTACAAGAATTTTATGAGACGACGTTGAGAAAGTTGGAAGAAACGAAGAACGAACGACTTTGGTTCAAGACGAATCTCAAGCTTTGCAAGTTGTTGTTTGATGCAAAAGAGTTCCCTCGAATGCACTTGATTTTACGTGAGTTGTACAAAAGTTGTCAGAACGAAGATGGAACAGTAGATCAACGCAAAGGTACACAGCTTTTGGAGGTGTACTCCATTGAGATTCAAATGTATACTGCGCAAAAGAATACCAAAAAGTTGAAAGAGTTGTACACAAAGGCGCTCAAAGTGACATCCGCAATCCCACATCCGCGCATTTTAGGCGTCATTCGCGAGTGCGGTGGGAAAATGTACATGACCGAACGTCATTGGGAAAACGCCGCCACGGATTTCTTCGAAGCGTTCAAATCGTACGATGAAGCGGGAAGCGCGAGGCGCGTGCAATGTCTGAAATATCTTGTATTGGCCAACATGCTCATGGAAAGCGAGGTCGATCCTTTCGACGCGCAGGAAGTAAAACCGTATAGAAATGATCCCGATGTATCCGCCATACGCGCCTTGGTGGCGGCGTACCAAAAGAACGACATCGATGCCTTTGAGAGTCTGTTAAAGACGCATCGCGAACAACTCATGGACGACGACTTCATCAGAGACTACATCGAAGACTTGCTCAAAAACATCCGAACTCAAGTCGTGATGAAGCTCATTCGACCGTACACACGGGTGAAAATTCCATTCATCTCTCAAGAGTTGAACATCCCACCCAAAGACGTCGAAGCTCTGATGGTCGCGCTCATCCTCGACGGCCGCGTCGACGCCAAAATCGACCAAGTCAACCAAGTCCTCCACATCTCCCGCACCGTTTCCGAAGACGCCGCCGCCATCGATGCGCGCGCTGAAGGTTTACGCCAATGGAGCGCGCGATTACGAGACTTACATCTCACCGTCGCCAGTAAATTCGCCAAAGCGTCCTAGCCTGTATTTTCAATTTCCAAGCCATCCGCCAATCGCGACCAGGGTCAACACCCCCTCACGTCGAGAAGTTCCTTTGTTTTCCGAAACAATTGGATCCCGCGTCACTCGTCGTCGTCGTTCGCACGACCAGCCCGTCGTCGTCGTCGCGCTCGTCGTCGTTCGCAACGCGATGACGCACCACGGTGTGCGCCACCGCGCGCTCGTCACCGCGCTCGTCGCCGCGCTCGTCGCCACGCTCGTCCCGCGTCGCGCGCACGGATTCTACCTCCCAGGCGTCGCTCCGCAAGACTACGAGCGCGATGATTTGGTGTACATCAAGGTGAACAAGTTGACGTCGACCGTGACGCAGCTTCCATACGAGTACTACTCTTTACCGTACTGTAAGCCGGATAAGGTGAAGCACGCGGCGGAGAATCTCGGGGAAGTGTTGCGCGGGGATAGGATTGAAAACTCGCTGTATTCGCTGGAGATGCGTTTCGACGATCAGTGCAAGGTGCAGTGTAAGGAGATTATGACGGAGGAGGATGCGAAGTTATGGAAGTCGAGAATTGAAGATGAATATCGAGTGATGATGTACGTGTGTGTGTCGCGTCGTGTCGTGTTGAGTTGTTCGCGTTGAGTGGGCCGCGTTTGTCGACGAATAGGAGATCGTGGGGGAAGAAGTGAGTACGATTGTACATGACTGACGAATTATTGATATATTTTATGCGTATGTGTAGGATTTTGGATAACCTCCCCGTTGGTATTACGCGATACATTGAAGACGAGAAGGGTGTTCGTAAGAAGTATGAACGAGGTTTCCCGGTGGGTTTCGTCTCTGAGAACGGTCAAGCGTACGTCAACAACCACATTCGCTTCACGATTTTGTATCACAAGGATCCCGAGACGGATTTAAGCCGAATTGTTGGTTTTGAATGCGAACCGTTCAGTGTGAAGCACACGTACAGAACTTGGAACCCAGATAAACCGTTGTTGCAAACGTGCGACCCGCGCGAGAAGATTTATGTTTCCGACTCGCAACAGCCGCAACCCGTGGGAAAAGGCGAAGAAATCATCTTCACTTACGACACGCTCTTCAAAGAGAGTGAGATTCGGTGGGCGAGCCGATGGGACACGTATTTGTTGATGGCAGATGATGAAATCCATTGGTTCTCCATCATCAACTCTATGATGATCGTGCTCTTCTTATCCGTCATGACGGCGCTCATTATGTTGCGCACTTTGCACCGTGATATTACCGTGTACAACCAACTTGAAACTGCTGAAGAAACTCAAGAAGAGTCTGGGTGGAAGTTGATTCATGGCGACGTGTTCCGCGTTCCATTCGCGTATGATTGGCTGTCCGTTTTTGCCGGTACTGGCGTGCAGCTCATTTGTATGACCATGGTGACAATGTTCTTTGCCGTTCTCGGTTTCTTATCTCCAGCCAACAGAGGTGGGCTCATGACGGCCATGGTGATGTTATACGTGATCATGAGTTTCACGAATGGTTACGTGAGCGCGTTCTTGTTCCGAATGTTTAAGGGCCAAGCTTGGAAAATGAACGCGATGAAAGCGGCGTTCATGTACCCGGGCGTCTTCTTCTGCGTTGGTAGCGTCTTGAACGTGTTTATTTGGGGTCAGAAGAGCAGTGGCGCTATACCCTTCGGCACATTTTTCGTGTTGATGTTCTTATGGTTCGGCATCTCCGTACCATTGACGTTCATGGGAAGCTATATGGGCTTCAAGAGAGAGCCACTCGAAGAGCCGGTGCGCACGAACAAAATTCCACGTCAAATTCCGCCGCAGCCGTGGTACATGAACGATATCGTTGCCATTCTTGTCGGGGGTATTCTGCCATTCGGTGCAGTGTTTATCGAGCTTTTCTTCATTCTCACTAGCATTTGGCTCCAACAATTCTATTACATTTTTGGGTTCTTGGCACTCGTGATGATCATTCTCGTCATCACGTGCGCTGAAATTACCATTGTGATGTGCTATTTCCAAATCTGCTCTGAAGATTACAGGTGGTGGTGGCGTTCGTTCTTGACGAGCGGCGCGTCTGCGTTTTATATGTTCGCTTACGGTGTTGTCTATTATAAAACGAGGCTCGTGGTGACGCACAAGGTGACAACGATGATTTACTTCGGTTACATGACAATTCTGTCGTTTGGATACTTCATCCTTACTGGTACCGTTGGATTCTTGTCATGTTTGGCGTTCATTCGCGCCATCTACGGTAGCGTAAAGATCGATTAGCTCGATGATTAGATACATTACAGGTCCTATGTGCAATACAAATCGGTGCATTTGCTTTCTCTAGCTCATTTTACGTCGTAGCGTCAATCAGTGCTTGAAATTCTGCACTTTGCACTGAATACATATGTGTGAGAACATTCAGCTTAAGTTTGAGCGCATTATTCGCCTTCTTTTGAATTTGATTTTCCATGCTTAATTTCTTAATTTGCTCTTGCAAGAGAGAGACTGCGTTGTCTGCCTGAGATGCAGACTTCAGTTCGTCTGCATACGCGAGCTCGTCGTTGCGCTCAAACGCCGCCGTCTTCACAACTTCGAGTGCAGATGCAGCAGTTTTAAGCGGTTCCGCAGCGCTCTTTTGTACTGGTGCATTGCCATTTTGAATCTTGAAGAGCTCGACTACTAACAGAAGCATCTCTTGATTTTGCTCCTTTGTTCTCGTCTTACTTCTCCAGCTGTCCTTAGCCAAAGGTGAGTGCTCGTTGAAATGTTCGGAGTTGATCTTTAAAAAGTAGTTGACAAACTCTGGGAATTCCACAACCGCTCTTGAGTCAATCGTTAGTGCTTGGAATATGATTTCCACCATTTTCTTTGTGGTTTCGGGATTGCTGTCGCTATTGTTTCCAACATCAAGCGCGACTGAAATGTACGGATTCTGTGCCAACTCGTCCAAGAATTCCTGAAGTAGAATTCTCTCGCGCTTTTGATAGTCAACCAGTTTGAAAATATCACGTAAGTACGATTTGAGCACTAGCAACTCCGAGTCGTCCATTTTACTCAGGTTCTCTTCCAAACGCTCCTTCGTGCTCTTTCGCAGACCCGCCTTGAGCGCTTGCTTACTGATGAAACGCACGCCTCGCTTCAGAGCACTCATGCTTCTGATTCTATCTTTGTCCGCTGACATAAGTAGCCGTTCCTTTTCTTCTTGGCTCAACGTGTTCAACGAGTGCCCCTTGTTTGCTCCTTGTTGCACGGTGAAATACTTGACAAACTCGTCAAAGCTCACGCTCTTATTTTGGTCAGCGTCCATTCTGGAGAAAACATCCGCGACATCATTCGCTACATCGCGCCCAGTCATTGTACCTTGATCTAATAGCACGCCAATCTCTGGGTTCGAGTGCAGCGCGCCGAGAAACTCGACCAGTGTCACCTCACCGTTGCCGTCGTAATCGATCAATTCAAACACTCGACGCAAGTACGACTTGTCCACCATAGGACCATCCGGCGTGGATGTCATCGAATCCTTCGTACGAGCATCAGTCGCATCCACAGGTCGAGTCGTGCGGATTTCCACCACTGGTGACGCCGGCGCCGAGTCCGGCGTCGCGAGCATGAACAACTCAAGGAATTCCTTCGCGGTTACAACCTTCTTTGCATTTCGCCCCAGCGAATCAAACACCTCATCCAACATCTCTGGCGTAACAAAATCGTTCGTACCATCCTGCAACTCATCCGTCATCTCCTCATCCTCGCGAAGTCGATTGAGAAAATCACCGACGATTATCGTCCCAGTCGATCCATCGTCCACTAATTCAAACGCCTTAAGCAGCGTCTTATCGTTCACGATCAACCGCCGCCTGGCCTTCGCGGGCGACGAGAGGCCTTTGTTATTTTTCTTCTTTTGTTTTGGTTTCTTCCCCATCGTCCGTGTGCGCGGTGCGGTGCGGTGCGGTGCGTAATGCGGTGGAATTCGTTGAATTCTGGAATCGCGCGTCAGTTTTTCGTGCGCTTTTTTGTCCGCTAC
>Ga0222715_10003313_pt1 | contig 14410 bp, 16 predicted proteins | sample C33_9DmetaG_FD_165056 | JGI IMG/M metagenome (GOLD analysis project Ga0222715, IMG submission 165056) | Estuarine water microbial communities from San Francisco Bay, California, United States - C33_9D | ecosystem: Environmental > Aquatic > Marine > Unclassified | place: USA: California...
TAAATATTTTTCCATTTTATTTTTGGAATAAATACCATTTGTATTAAAACGAATTTCGGGTGAAATAGACATGTAAAATTGTACAAAAGAACGATCTAAAAAAGGTGTTCGTGGTTCTAATCCATGGGATGAAATGCATTTGTCTGAACGTAATACATCAAACATATAAATATTTTGTAATAATCGTCTGCATTCTTTATCAAATTCAAGACAATTACTCGCATGAGAAATATACAAATAACCTCCCATTAATTCATCTGAACCATCACCATTAAAAATAACCTTGGCTTTACTATGTTTTGATATATATTGGCCCAACAACCAATTACCAATACTGGCTCGCACTGTTGTAGTATCATAACTTTCAATATCATGTATCACTTTGGGGATTGTATCTAAGATCTCTTTTTCACTAATAATAATTTCAGTATGAATAGTATTTAAATGGTTTGCTACAACACGGGCGTTTATTAAATCATCTGAATTTTCAACTCCAATACTATATGTTTCTAAACGAGGTAAATTATGGTTCACATGATAATCGTTTACGAGAGCGGTAATAAGACTGCTATCTAAACCACCCGATAATAAACAAGCAATTGGACGGTCAGATGTACTACATCGTTTTTCAACCGCATTTTGTAAATGCATGCGAATATCATGTAGAATGCTTTGATAAGGAACTGATGATGGAATATTTTCACTACAAATATGTAAAGGTGTATAAAATCCTATTTTATGATATGAATGATTCATTTTATTCATTTTCCAAAGTGAATTTTCTGTGAAAGGCAATATAAATTCAGAATAAGAACCGGGTAAAAATTGAAATACATTATAAATAACACTAGGTTTAGTCTTATTTTTGTTCATTTTATTTAATTCTTCGCAAATAGGCGATAATTGTTTTAATTCACTCGCAAATCCAAATGTAGTATTTTGTCTAAATTTGTGATTTTTGGGTTTTAATATATACATTGGACGAATTCCATAAGGGTCACGTGCTGTATATAATTTATAGTTACTACCAATATTACGAGAATCTAATAAAATAAAAGAAAATACACCATCTAATAGCTGTAATGTATGTTCAATACCAAATTTTATATATAAATGAATAATAATTTCACAATCGGAATTGGTTTGCATAGTAATATCAGTTTTTAGTAAATCATATAATTGTTTATAATTGTAAATTTCACCGTTACAAATTAGTGAAATATTATTGTATACTATTGGTTGATTCGATTCATCGTCGAGTCCATTAATAGCCAAACGATGAAACCCGAATATAGTTTGTACCATATTATTTCTTATATTTGAATTTTCAGGACCTCTACCTTTACCATAATTAAAACATTTTTCTATAAATTCCATAGATAATGAATTTTTATTATTTAGTAATGCAAAAATTCCACACATTATACCTATCTTATAATGTATTTTTTAAATATATTTAGTATTTTGTTTTATGTTGTTATATTATATATTATATAATCAATGTCTGTTAATAATTTAATGACTAATATATTTGATGCTAAATTTGGTGAAATTAATAAACGCATTTCTGAGAACACAGACCTTATTAATGCTAGTGAAAAACGTATAAATGAACATTCAATCGATTTTGGGAATTTTAGAGATAAAATAAATAGTGATCTAGAAAATAGAATTTATGAATCTGCACCAAAAGTCGAAAAACAACCCACCATATCCGCTGACCAAGAAAAAGCACCACAATTCGAAAATAAAAAAAAAACTACAGTAACGCCATCACCCCCAGCAGACCTCACTGCTGATGCTAAGGCTGATGCTAAGGCTGCTGCTGATGCTAAGGCTGCTGCTGATGCAAATGTTGCTGCTGATGCTAAGGCTGCTGCTGCTGCAAATGTTGCTGCTGATGCTAAGGCTGCTGCTGATGCTAAGGCTGCTGCTGATGCTAAGGCTGCTGCTGATGCTAAGGCTGCTGCTGCTGCTAAGGCTGCTGCTGCTGCTAAGGCTGCTGCTGCTGCTAAGGCTGCTGCTGCTGCTAAGGCTGCTGCTGATGCTAAGGCTGTTGCTGATGCTAAGGTCGCAGCTGATGCTAAGGCTGCTGCTGATGCTAAGGTCGCAGCGGATGCTAAGGCTGCTGCTGATGCTAAGGCTGCTGCTGATGCTAAGGCTGCTGCTGATGCGTATACAAAGGCTGTTGCTGATGCAAAGACTGCTGCTGATACAAAAACTGCTGCTGAGGATGCGTATACAAAGGCTGTTGCTTACGCAAATATTGCTGCTGATGCAAATACTACTGCTTACAAGGAGCGTACTAGTGCAGGTCTTAAAAATGGAAACGCTTCAGCACGTGTTTCAATCGCTAGACTACGTGGTAAAAACCGCCCTGAGTATGCTAAGGCTAAGGCTGATGCTAGGGATGCTGCTGATGCGTATAGAAAGGCTGATGCTGATGCAAAGGCTGCTCGAACGAAAATGATTGATGCCAACAAAAAGGCAGCTGATGCAAAGGATGATGTGTTGAAGGCTACTGAGGCAAAGGATTTTGCTGATGCAAAGGCTGCTATGGCAAAGGCTGCTATGGCAAAGGCTGCTGCTGATGCAGAGAGTTTTACAAATTATAACAATACAAAACAAAGTTCGAATCATTTCCAAGGTGTAAACGTAAATAAATTTTCCCAATTGTCTGGTTCAGAATTTCAATCAGACAAAAAAGAATTGGTTTTGGACCTAGAAAAAGATGAAACCGGTCATATGATGTCCTTTTTATTACAACAAAACAATATGAATAAACAAGTAGGCAAAAAGGAACTGGAAGAAGCTCTTGAAAAAGATACTGAAAAAGTAGTAGAGGCAGAAGGTTTCAGTAATTATAAATCGGTCGAATTAGACCTTGTAAGCACCTTTTATGTTGGTTCTTTATCAGTCATCATGCTTTATTACATTTATCGCAGTTTGAGAAAGTAACTTTATATAATAATTTAAATATTATATAAATCGGATTTAAAGTTTATAACGTTTGAATAATTCTAATGCAACCAAAGCACCGAATATTTGAGCAGCACAAGTAGGAATCAAATGTTCAGCAGGGGCTTTACCGGCAGCAGTCATCATAATGGTCACTGCAGGGTTAGGAATAATTTGATACAATAAGTAAATTAAAGACAACGATAAACCTATGGCTAAAGCATTACTGGTGGATAAAATTACATAAGCGAAAAAAATAGATGCTAGAAATTCGACTAAATATTTAGTCATATCTATATCTTATACTAGGAAAAAAACAATTAGAGTTGTTGGTTCATTGCACGCAATTTTCTGTAACGGGCATAATCAGAAGAATCGGAAACAAAAGTCTTGTGAGAACCCCCATGTGCAACCCCTGTAGAATCAGGTGTATCATTAATACGATTTAAAAAATCACCCATATGAGTAACTGCGCGATAAGGTGTAACTACACGTTGTTGTCCATTTTTACTTCCAGAAGCAGCACCTTGATCCCATGATTTAAGTAATACTTTACGTGATAAAGTAACGTCGCTATCTCTTTTAATGTTATTGGTTTGTTGAGACATATTATATATATATGATAATATAATTATTCTAAATATTATCTGCTAAAAATATATAAAAATTATACGAATATTTATTTATGGATTTAAAAGAAGAAAATATTCTTATAGAAAAAACTACTACAGATGAAGAAGTCGATGTAGTAGAGGAAACGTCGATTGTAGAAGATAATATGAATTCCGGGTTTGATATGAATGATGTTACTATGCAATTGTTAATGAATAAGGGAAATTATGATAAATATGTTGTAAAAAATAATCCAGAAAAAATGTTAGAAACCAATGAATTTATACGAGATTTACAAAAATATAGAAGTGAAATTCTAAATATAACTGAAGAATACATTAATGTGAGCGATACTGATATTAATTCTTATATTAATGATAGTTTTCAAGAATATGCGAAGAGTATTATTAAATATTTAAAATATAAAGAAATTATGTATGAAAATCAATTTAATGAAGAAAATGATTATCAACAATCAGACGATACAATATTTACAAATTTCGATGATAATTTACCAAGAAAATCTTATTGGAGTAGTGAACAAATAATTAAGAAGATCTAAATATAATATCTAGGTAATTTATACATGGTAAATAATAAAACAAGAAAAAATAATAAATTAAATAAATTACATTGTGGCCCTATTAAAAGAAATAAAACATTAAAATATAGTTGCTTTGATGATAAAACATTATTTCAGTTAAAAGAAATTATTAATCAACATAGTGATGAAATAAATATAGAAAGTAACAAACCCAAAAAAATATGGCACGAATTAAATAAAAAAATACCAGATTGTAAAAATGAGCAGTGTTGGCTAAAACATATTAAAAATGATAAACTTGTAGCAAAAATTAATAAATATTATTTCGCACCAAAACAACCAAATGAATGGAAAGAACACCCAAATACATGGTTATATGGTCGTGATATTATTCATGTGTTAGAGCAATATGAATTTGAATATCCCAATTTTCGCTTTATAGGACCAGCACCGATAGATTTTGATAGTTCTGTCGATATTTTTCATACTTGCGTTGAACAAGAATTGTGTGATTTTTCATTAGAAAAGACAATACAAGATGGATACAATAAAATAGGCGTCGTCTTTAATTTAGATAAACATTATCAATCCGGTTCACATTGGACGTCAATGTTTATTGATTTAAAAGACAATTTTATTTATTATATGGACAGTGCTTCTATGACTATACCCAAAGAAGTGAATGATTTGGTAAAACGTATCACTGAGCAAAATAATGAATTAAAACGACCCAAATTGGTTTTTTATAATAATAAAATAGAACATCAAAAAGGTAATTCAGAATGTGGTATGTATTCTTTATATTTTATTGTTACTATGCTTATGGAAAAAACAAACAAACAAAAATTAAAAAATCGCCGAGAAAAAATAGATTATTTTTCCAACAAACGAATACCAGACGACGTAGTCTTTGAATATCGTGAAAAATATTTTAACAAATAATATTTTATCTTTATAATATAAATGTCTAATAAAGATAAATTTGAACAAAAACGATATCATCAATTAATAGAAGATATCGAAAAACAAAATTTACATAAAGATGATGATGAAGAAAAACGTAAAACAAAATTAAAGAATATCGGCACCGTTATTAAGAATTTTAGAAATAAAGGCAGTTTATTAAATAAAATTCAAAGATATACTGTTGACCCTTTATTTTATTACGGTTCTTACGTTATTAATGAATTAGAATGCATTTTAAAAGAGAGCTATAATAATTTAACCGTTATAAAAGACCCAACTGTAAAAACCACATTAACTATATGGCCAAGTGATAAACCCAATAGCAAGAATAAGATGATTTCCAGTATGGATGTAAATATGAAATCAGATAATTTCCCTTATTCCAATATGGATAGCGTAGAAGGTTATATTAAACAATTGGTAAATCATATTGAATATGTCCAATTCGATAGTTTGTCTCAAGAAGAAAAAGAAAAGAAACGTGCAGAAGGAAAAGACGTAAAATTATTAAAACCTATTCGTAAAGAATTTACTATATTTGGTGTTGATCAAGGAAAGCCAAAACAAGAAACCAAAACCGTAGTTGGTGGAAAATCAAAAAAAAATGGTAAAATGAATAAAAAGGGAAAACGTAATAAAACGAATAAAAACAAACCTAAACATAAATAAATTTACTCAAAATTAACAATATAAACAGGAAGTCATTATATTGTTAATGAACTTATACATTAATCCAGATAATCAAAAATTATTATGGAATATCATATCCAATAATCAATATATTACAAATTTTTTTTATATGTTATCACCAGCTGATAAAGAAAGCTGGTTTAAAAGTATTATTGAAAAAATATATTTTGATAATCAACATAAAATATTAACATATGAAGGTTTAAAAGAATTAAATAAACAAACTTTGGCGTATATGTTACAAAATATTAAAGATAGAAACAAACCACATATACAACAACCAGCACCTATACAACCAGACATACAACAATCAACTTATAATCAAATTAATACACCACCCGTGATTAAAGAAAATAAATCTGATATATTTCAAGAACAATATGATCAACGCCAACAGACGTATCAAGATATGGTTAAAAGAGAGGTTCCGCAAGATATTGATTTTTCTACCAAAGTAGAAGACGGTGCTATCCAAAATATGGATGAATTAATCAAAAAACAACAAGAAGAACGGCAATTAGATATACAACAATTTAAACCACCACCTTTAACGAATGATAATCCATTGAAATTAAATATAGATAATTCAACAGATGTTAGTATAGAAAAAGAAACAGAAACAATTGTTAATTCCAAAAAGGAGACAACATCTCAACAAAAACAGGTTTCGTGGGGTGGTGTTAATATTTATTTTGATAATGAAGAAGCGATGGAAACGTTTACTATGCACCAAGAAGATGTTTCTATAATTCATAATCAATATTCTCAATTAAATAATGAAGTTACCAAAATAAATAATGAAATAGAAATGATTAAAGAACAACTATCAAACATACTTAAAAATAATGAATAATATAATATATGGACTTATTCAAACATACATTATATATCAATTTAGATAGTAGAACAGACAGGTTAGAACACGTTACTAATGAGTTGAAAAAAATGGATATAGATGCTGAACGAGTAAAAGCAGTAAAATTGGAAAATGGTGCAGTTGGTTGTACGATGAGTCATATTAAATGTTTGGAACTAGCTCAAAAACGAGATTATGAACATGTATTTATTTGCGAAGATGATATACTGTTTTTAGACCCGACACTATATAAAGAAAAAATACAAAATTTTGTAAAAATAAAAACAGATTGGGATGTATTAATAGTCGGCGGAAACACTGTACCTCCATATCAAAAAATAACCGATGATTGTATTCGTGTATTTCATAGTCAAACAACAACAGGATATATTGTAAAAAAACATTATTATAGCACGTTAATAAACAATTTTAAAGAAAGTGCTAGAAATTTGATGGCTAATCCTACTAATAAATTCCATTATGCTTTGGATAAATATTGGTTACGTTTACAAAAAGAAAATATATTTGTTATGTTAGTTCCGCCTACAGTTATACAATATGAAAGTTATAGTGATATTGAAGAAAAAGAAGTGAATTATCAAGGATTGATGTTGGATATGGAAAAAAAATGGTTACAACGACCTTCTATGAAATTTACCTAATTTTTAATGCGCAAAAAGGTAGACAAAACATTTTTATTCTTTTCAGTATAATTCATAGTTTGCAATTTGGATTGATATTCTTTTTGAGATATTTTTTTTTGTTGTTCTAATTCTCGTTGATGTAATAATTTTTGTGCTTGTTGTTTTTCCAGTGGCGTTAGTGATTGTCTATTACGTTCACGCGAATAATGATCTACTGAAGAATATTGAGGAACTTTGGAAATATCTTTTTCACTTACTGCGAAAATAGTTTGGTCTTTGTGTACTTTTCGTAAATCATCAAATTTCAATTTACTAAAAGGGTCAGTTGTTACATATTCATCACTTTCTTCATCATCATATAATTGAGTTCCACTATTACTGTTTATAAACAAATTTTGCACACCATTATATTTCACAATACCTTGTTGTTGGGTTTTCATTTTATTAAAAACATCTCCTATATTATTCGCATTTACCTTTTCATCTGTATCATATAGTGAATTATCTTCTTGAAACCATTTGTTTTTTTCTGTATCAATTTTGGATACCATTTCTTTATCAAAAATTTTATTGAATTTGGAATTGAAATCTTTCGCATTCATATTATTAATCACATTAGAAACACGTTTGTTCGTTTCGTCATCATAATGACTATTGTTCGTTTCATATATAATTTTTTTATCTGGAACTGCAGTATTTTGTTTGTGATTATTTTCATAATAATTAACGACCACTTCAAATGCCTTTTTATAAAATAAAAAATACTCTGAAGGTAATTTTGATTTATCGGGATGCGTTCGCAACACTACTTTTTTTGCCTGTTTTAATTCAGCTAAACTAAAATTGTGTTGTAAATTAAACAAGTCTAATAATTCTTGGAAATTGTACATGTGAATATTCAAATTATGATTTTTGGTGGACATCTTTAGAAAATATAATTATAATATTTTGAGATACTATAATTCTACTATTTTTACATAAATAAAATTATATAAAAATATTTGTTCTATTATATATAATGAGTAGTCTTCCAATAATTACTGAAATAGAATCTCGAAACGATTTGATGCCTTTGTTAGAAAACAATCCGGGATTACTAGTATTGAAATTTGGTGCAGAATGGTGTGGACCCTGTAAATTAATTGAAGAAGACATAAATAAATATTTTAACAATATGCCCTACAATGTTCAATGTGGAATATTAGATGTTGACGACTGCTTTGATTTATATGCATTTTTAAAAAGTAAAAAAATAGTGAATACTATTCCAGCTATTTTATGTTATAAAAAGCATAATTTGTCTATGATTGCACCCGACCATATTTTAATGACTTCTGACGTGAATGAATTAAGAGATTTTATTAACGTGTGTTTATTGGAATCTAATAAACTAAAAACTCATTCAGGTTTATAAACATTTCGTTTTCTAAATACATTGGACATGATAGATCAATTATCTGAGATAAAATATTCTTATAATTATGTATTCTAGTAAATTTACAATCATTACTATATGGGTCATTTAAAAACAAAGATACTTGTGTTAAAATATAATTTCGTGAAAATGCATCGAAACCACTTTCACGATATATCATATTGTATAAAGTTTTGTGTTCATAACCAAACCATTGATAAAAACTATCAACATACTCTGGAAATTGTTTAAGTTCATTATTTATTGTATTCGGTATTACTTGTTGGTATAATTCTTCTATTTGATTAGGAACATTTGCAAATTTTACATAATTTGCTATAATTGTATTAGTGGGTTCTATTTCTTTTTCACTAAGTAAAGTACACATGAATGGAATAAAACGTTTTAATATTTCGGCATTACATAAAATATTCATTACTATAATATCCATATTTTTGCATATTCTTTGCTTTAATATCATTTTATTTTTTTTTAAATTATTTTCCGTTTCAAAACGATCAAATATAATAACTAATATATTTTCATTATCTTGTTTATTAAACAAAAACGTTGGAAGCATTTGTAAATATGCATTTGAATAACTACATCCATTATTATCCATTAAACAATCTTTATTATGTTTGGAACCAATTGATATGTATACATATTTGTATGTATTTGTTCTCATTAGTTCTGTTATTTTTTCTTCTACATTTAACTTCTCATTTTCGTTAAAATTATAAAAGCTCATTATAATTTTAAATATACTTTATTTCTTAGATTTTTTAGATTTCTTAGATTTATTCAATTTTTTATATTGCTTCTTTTTATTTGATGATGTTTTGTTCTTTTTACCACCTATTTTATTTGGTTCTTCAGGGTTTTCTACTGAAGGCATTAAATTACTCATTGTACCTGGGTCTTGTTCCTCTGGGTCTGATGCTGAAGGCACTAAATTACTCAATATATTAGGTTTTTGTTCTTCTTCAACAACGGGTATAGCGACTGGTATAGTTTCTTCCTGTTTTGGTTCTTCTGTAGTTGCTTTATCATCTATAGAAGCATATGCTAAAACAAATGATGTTATCGTTACTAAAACGTATGCTATTAATGGTATAGGTTCATCGTTCATTATATAATATATTATATTAGTATAAAATATTATAAGAGTATATTTTTATTCGTCATAAAATAATTATATGCTAAATATTTATCTCAGCAAAACACACACATGTGGTCATTACTCTATATTCACTCGTTGGAGCATGTTATACCATACCTGCGACAATTATTATCAAAAAATAATTGATAATATTTCGTAAATTCTAATTTAGGTCCAATAAATCTCCGACTTTATCATTCATACTATTAACACATACTAGTTGTTGTGTTAAATAATGGATAGTTAACTCCTTTTGCTGCAGTTGCACTTCTAATCTTCCTATTATTTTCCTTTGTTCTTCCAATAATTCTTTATTTTTTATTAATTCTACATAATAATTCGCTTTATTATCATTTAACATGTCTAACCATTTTTTATGTTTTTTTGTCTTTATATGTGCACCAAATTTATTTTCATTTTCATATACTTTTTCTTTCCTTGTTCCACATACACAATATAATCCTGTTTTTATTGCTGGTATTTTATCTACATATTCTCCTCTATTATTTACTATTGGTTGATATGTATCTGGGGTTAACGATATTTCCATTTACATAAATATCTAAAAAATTTTTATATCATTTTTTCATATATTGGTCCTAATATATTTATTCCTACTAACCAATTAATATACTGATGCTATGTCCTGATTATTTTGTTGTTGAAACTTATTCATCCGATTGTACCATGTTTCTTTTACCTTTTGAGAAACATTTATCTTTAATAGGCGTTCACAATCCTCTGGTGAACTAAAAAACAATGTATTTTCATCACATTTAATGTTATTATCATAATATTTTACCTTAAAGAAAAAATCTTCGTCATTCGAACCTACAAAATAATTGTAACGTGTTCCACTAATTGCATCACGAATCTGATTACCGACTGTTCCATTTGTTACAAAATATTCCAACGACTTGTTTTTTTTTCCATTCTTAATCTTGCGGTATCCCTTATCAACAATTCCATTCACTTTGTAATACACCTTATCTTTCGTCTTGGACATTACGGTTTCTTCACCCAAAGAAGAAACACTATTAGTATCAATCCAATCATCACTAACTTCATTATTATCGTACATATTTACTACTCACTAACTAAATATAAATCACTTTATAATATCATTATGAATATTTTTTTATATTATTTAATAAAGTAATTTAAGTTTTTTTCAGCTGTTTATATATATAACAATGAACACTGATATGGATAAGTTGAAAGATTATATACTTAAATATTTTATGAATAATAAAAACATAAACCCTGTTTCAGATATTTATATTGGTTCTCATTCAGAATCAGATGAAATATATTCTCGTATAAATAATAGTATGGATAAAGAAGAATTGTTTTACAAATATCTTGATGATGATATTTTATCCAAAGAATTTAGTAATGAACGAGATTTTTCTCAAGATTATCATTTAAAATTATGTTTATTTTCAATGAACCAACATTTACAAACACCTTTTGTAGAATATCATTTTGTTTACAAAAATGGACAATTCCAATTTCCCGAAGCAGTTTTATTAAAAGACCTCTTTCAAAATATTGTTCAACCGGATAACTCCTCCTCATGGTTTTTTCCAGATCCATCTGAAATAAATACTGATATGAATAATACCATTGATACTATTTTTCTCGAACAAGCGATAGAAACATTCAAGTATAATACAAAATTATCACACACAGATGGTGTAAATAGTTATCGTGGGTTCATTAATCATGAAAATGATATATTTGTCTTTTTCGACTGTTCCAAATTAAATATAGTAGTTAATAACGACGAGAACAATAGATTTTACAAGGGTTTACTTAATGATTTAATAGTAGGTTCTCTATATAACAAATCTATAGAAACTAACAGTGTTCATCTATTTAATGATTATCCATTTTTATCAAATATAAAGGACCGTTTTAATAACAATATTGAGAACCCCACGTCAGGATACCTATGTGATTATGAAAATAACAGTTATCAAAATGTATTAAAAGAAAATGATAAAGTATCTTTGATCACTGAAAAAGTAGAACATGATTTGTTTGGATATATGTATCTTTTTTCAGAAAAGCCATTGATTGATGATATAAATATTAAAAGATTTGCTTTATTTGTTACACCAGATATTCCAGTTCTTCAAGATATACATGAAAATGCTGATGAAAATCATTCAAATGTTACTGACTTAAGTGAAAAATATAATATTTTTTATTTTATTCATCAAAATCAAAAAATGATAGGTATTTATGATAAAAACCTTTTTGTTGAATTATAATTTCATCATTATTAAATTATAATTTACACATTATTTAAATCACCATTTTCATTATAATTACTTAAATATTTCATTAATTCATCTTCATCAATATCATCTTTTAAGTTGTCCAATAATTCATCTTTTAATGGTTTACGACTATACATATCATAGAAATTACGTATATGTTTATTAATTTTAACACAAGATGTTTGATATTTTTGTTTTGTAGTGTTTTCTTCTTTTCTGGTTTTTTCCATTTTATCATGATGACGACGAATTCGGTCTTTTTCTGTTTGTTCTTGAGTTTGCGATACTTCTATTAATTTCTTTTCTGTTTGTTCTAATATTCTACTTTGTTTCATAATGAAATCTTCCTTTTGATGGTCATCTTCATTTTCATCTTTAATATGTAAATACCATTTATGTCTTGTATTGTTTGAAGTTACTATGGTATCACATATATCGGGTTTTTTTAATTCTTCGAATATTCTTCTTTTTTCAGAACCTTCTTTGCCTTGGAAGGCAGCATAAAATGAACGGATTACATGTTCTGATATACTTGGACTAGTTTCCATTAAACGGTCATATTCATCACGGCAATGTTTTAAAAAGGTTCCTGCGTCTAAACGTTCTTCTGGTTTTTTTGCTAATTCTATACGAATATTTCTAGCAAATTTATCCCATGCAATAGAAGATACACGATGAGATTCATTTAATTCTGAGATTTTTAAATATTGTTGGATAGTGGTTAAAATACCAATAAAAATATTGATTGTACCTATTACCACAGGTGCATAATGTTGGGCTTGTACTGGAAGACTTGTTTGCGCAAATGATGCTGTACCGCTAACTGTAGATAAAATAATAGCAGGAATTGTATACCAAGCATGTTGTTTTGAATAACCAATATGAGCACGATTATTTAACCATTTATAACATTGCGCTACATCGCACCATTCTACCATAATTTCTTCATTTTCAGGAGACCATTCTATTTTTTTTTGATGATTCTTTTTTAACTTTTCTTCTTGTTTTTCTTGTTTTTCTTGTTTTTCTTGTTTTTCAGTATCAGTGATATCACTAATTTTATCTTCTTCGAACATTCTAAATATATAATATGATGATTTTTTTTATAAGGTTATATTTATTTTATTTTTTGTCCATAAATATTATATAGCGAAAGGTTAAATGTCTTGGTTACATTTTGGTAGTATATCTAACAAATTTAAGCAAACCTATCTAAAGGGTTTTTTAGACGTTTCAGGCGACCTTACTGTTAGGGAAGGCGATGTTTCTATGAATCAACGCTTGTATGTTCATGGTGATGTTTCTATGAACGCCAATGTAGATATTTGTGGTAACTTTTATGCTCAATACCCTGATAATTCGATTCCTTCAAGTGCAGTTATCGGTGGGGGTAATGATGGTCCAACGGGGGCACGTGGACATACTGGTGCAAAAGGTGATGTCGGTACGGATGGTGCTATTGGACCTACAGGTCAAATCGGTCCTACTGGATTTATAGATATAACCAGTGATGTTACATTTAGTGGACAATTTACTATAGACAACAATAAAAATTTGATATTACATGAGGGAAGCAAACTGGGTATTGGTGTTACTGAACCTAGTAAACAATTAGAAGTTGATGGTGATATTTCTTTTAATGGAAACGTAAATGGGGTTAGTGCTGTTGAATTGGGGCATTTAAGTGGGGTTAGTGGTAATATTCAATCACAAATGAATAATAGACAAACGTTAATCAATGCAAACAATAAAGTAAATGTTGAATTTATCAATTTTAACAGTGATGTTACTGTAAATGATAAATTAACAGTAAATGATGATCTGTCTTTGAACCAACGATTATTTGTGAATGGAGATGCTTCTTTTAATGGTGACGTTACTATTGTTGGTAACTTAAAAGCAGACAAAATTACAAATGATTATATTATTAATACCGAAACTACCAATTATACTTTGATTGTGGCTGAAGATTTGTCTATGAATGGACGTTTATTTGTTGATGGCGATGCTAGTTTCAATAAAGATGTATTTATATCTGGTGATTTATCTGTAAATGGTAATATTTTGTTTCCTCATGAATCTATACCATTAAGTGCAATTGTAGGCGGTGGCCCAACTGGTCCTCGTGGACATACTGGCGAAAAAGGCGATCAAGGTATTCAAGGTCCTACCGGCGAAAAAGGCGTTCAAGGTATTCAAGGTCCTACGGGTGAAAAAGGCGATCAAGGTATTCAAGGTCCTACTGGTGAAAAAGGCGATCAAGGTATTCAAGGTCCTAC
>Ga0222715_10003317_pt1 | contig 14400 bp, 23 predicted proteins | sample C33_9DmetaG_FD_165056 | JGI IMG/M metagenome (GOLD analysis project Ga0222715, IMG submission 165056) | Estuarine water microbial communities from San Francisco Bay, California, United States - C33_9D | ecosystem: Environmental > Aquatic > Marine > Unclassified | place: USA: California...
TGTGCTTGTTGAGCTTCGAGATCGCTTTTTAGTGATTGTACATAAAACCAGCCTCCTGCCACAGCACCAGCTAGTCCTAGAGCAAGAGCAATTTTAAGTCCAATACTTGCAAACATTGTCTTAGCCCAATAACACCGTTAGGTTACGGATTAAACGTTCTTTACGATCTTCAATACCGTGTGTACCACCATTAATACGTTTGGTCATTGCAGTATTGTCACGTTCGTCTGCCATAGGGTTTAGTCCGTTTTTCTTCCAGAACCACGCCGCACTTTCAACGGCACCTTGTAGAGTTTCGAGGTACTCAACTGCATCCTCAAGGTCCATACCAGCATCTGATGCAAATGCGGTGTAGTTGTTACATCCAGTTAGCTGAATTGCTCCGCGTCCGCGATAGCGCCAGCCGTCGCCCGATTCTTCACTACCGTTGCCCATGCGATCTCTATATGCACGGTTTGCAATACGTTCTGGGTTTCTATGATAGTAGTCTTTGTTTTCTTGATTAAAATGTTTTGGCCATACACGACATAGTGCATCACCTGAATAGTTTAGATTTTCTTTAAGAGCTGTAAAGTCTCTGCTTTCATGACCGCACTGTGCGACAAATGCGGCAAAGCGATCCTCTGTATCAATTTCATAACGAGGACACACTTCTAATAAGGCCTCAAGTAGTGCTTCAGGGTCTTTGTTTGAAGGTACCATTTCGCGTAGCTGGTCTACTGTTAGTTCAAAGTTCACTCGATTTTCTCCATAGTTTTACGCACGTTTTGGTGCTTAGTCTAGTGATGTTAGATAATGCCTGCCTGGCTTCTTAATGTATTTAAATCCTCTGTTTTTGGCGCCTTACTTTTCGTAGGTATTCCGGCAAGGTCTCTGATCTTGTCAATTTCTTTGTCCTGATAACGTTCTAGGTATACAGAAGGATCTGTTGGCACTACACTTGTAAGTGCTTCAACGGTTAGAGGCATTACATTTTCAAATTGATTGCGATATGTAAATGTCCAATCTTCTTCTTGATTCTCTGTTAGGTTACACACGTCTTGGATAATCTTAACAAGGTTCTCTAGTACGTTTTCGTCACGATCAAACTCTACGAAAACTTCGTACTGTCCATCGTTGTTTTCACCTGGGCTGAGATCGCTGTCAATCACAAAGTCGTAGCCACGTTCCATAAAACCCATTAGGTCTTTTGCGGCTTGTTTGTCGTTGACTAAAAAGTTGGCAACAACCACATCTTCGTCACGACCGATTTTGCTTTTAAAACGATCTACTTGTACAGTCTTTTCTACTAGGCCCCTATTGAGGTCGCCTCGTTCAAGACCTTCACGCAGGAACGGCTTGTGGCTCTTGTTCATTTCCAACATCTCCGGTTACTTCTTGTTCATCAGCGCCTACTTCATAGGCAGATTCTATTTCTTCAGCATCAATAGTCTCGCCGTCTAGCTCAACACTGCCTCGATAAATTTCTGCCATTAGGCTCTTGGGCATTGTAATTTCAACCAACCAAATTGGATAGGTTTTCATCTTAGGATAGTGTGTACCTGGTTGATAGTCATCTTGATCTTCAATTTTTACAGGTGCTTCTAGTTCGCTACGACGAAAACGCACATAGCAATCATATTCTAGTAATCTCTCTGCACCCACTGGATCTGGCATCATTTTGTAAGGCCACATCAGTGTACAGGTAACAAAATACTTTTCAAAGATTGGACCCTCAACGATTTCACCGTCTTTCCAGTTCCTAAAAGCATATAGATCAAGCTCATCTAATACACGCTCAAAATCCATGAGTGTGTGTATACTGCTTGATGTTCCGTAAATGTTTTTTACGTTATTAATAATATCATAAAGCTGAGCCATTATAATAGGTACCTATCCTGTTTAGTGTATTTAGCTTAGTGCAAAAAGTTATCAAAGATTGTAGTTTATCACTTTGACGTTCAAAATAGTAGCTGTACATTACTTTTTTAGGCTGAGTGTTAAATATTTTTGTGGACACAATCAACCTTCAGGTTATTAAGTCCACTAAGACAAATATAGCCTGAACTGTGTCTGCTTTACCTTACAATAAGGAGGCTAGATTTGTCTAGAAAACGTAGAGCACAAGCTCGCTTAGAGCAAAAGCAAAATCGCACACACCCCCATCACAGTGAAGAAAATCTAATAAACTTTGAAACATATCGATCTCGTAAGACACAAATTACACTAGTACCAAAAACCCTTACACAAGAAAAGTACCTTGACTTACTGGATGATGAGTTAGCAAAGATAGTATTTGCAACAGGTCCTGCCGGTACAGGCAAAACAATGCTAGCAGTGATCTCAGCACTAAAACAATTTAGAAAAGGAGATTACAAACGCATTGTAATTACACGCCCAGCCGTTGGCGTAGATGATGAAAAACATGGGTTTTTACCAGGCGATTTAAATTCAAAAATGGAACCTTGGACCAGACCCATATTTGATTACATCCAAGAATATTACTCCAAATCCCAGATCAGTAAAATGTTAGATGAATCAGTAATAGAGATTTCTCCCCTAGCTTTTATGCGTGGTCGCACTTTTAAACATAGCTTTATTATTGCAGACGAAATGCAAAACGCGACTCCAGGTCAAATGAAAATGTTGCTTACCCGCCTCGGAGAAGGTAGTAAAATCGTAGTTACAGGTGATACAAGACAAGCGGATAGAAAGGATCCGGATAATGGCCTGTTAGATTTTAAACGACTAGTTGAAAGCTACGGAGATTTAGAATATGTGCGTGGCGTCACATTCAAAGGAAATGATATCCAACGTGACCCTGCTGTAACAGAAGTTTTACGTTTGTACAACGAAATTTAGTATAGTTATGGAACAGTTGAGGGGATTACTTCCCCTCAACTTCGTCCCACTTTGTGTGAGTGTGTACGTTACCAGTTATGGTTTCGTATATCTCTTTCCAGTTCTTAACAAACGGAGCATTACCTTCATAGTGTAGGTTAAATGCATGCTCCATAACTAAGCTCTTGAGTCCTAAACGCAAGCCTAGTTCTGCGTTAGTGGGCTTGTCCTCAATCCAGTACAAGCCTGTGTCTCTGTACTGCTCTAGTACAGCATCTTTGTCCTCGCCTGTATCGAGGTAGATAAACTTATCAAACACATCACCAAACAGTTTCTGTAGGTTTTTAGTACGCAGGTGTTGTGCGTTTGGATCCTTGCTTAAACTTGTGATACAGTGGAAACGATAACCCAAGTTACCTAACAATTTGACATAGTGTTCTGCGTCACGTAGTGCAGGTAAAAATCCAATGCTAGCACTTTCGTTAAAAAACCTTGTCATCTTGTTGCCTTCTTCAGGCGACAGTCCATAACGTTTGGCTACATTGTAAATGAAGTTACCATTTTCGATCATTTCATGACCGTGTGACTCCATCCATACACCAAAGGCATACTCCCAGTTAGTAAGTACACCATCGCAGTCTGTTAGTATAATTTTTTTATTCAAACTATATCTCCTTAACATAGTTCATTTGAGTAACACGGCTGTTGGCAGCAAATCTGCTGACTTCGTGTTTCTTGATACGACCCTGTAGCATGGTCTCTTTGGCTACTTCATTGTTGCTCCAAAAAGCAATCAAGTTGCCTGCTTCGTCCTGACCCAAGTTGGTCCATTTGTTGAAATTTTGCAGGTAGCGACTACGAATTGGAATGTATTTGACACATACTTTTTCGCCAACCTTACCAACGTACTGGCTGTTTACACTAGAGGCCTGTAGCTCAACATCTGCTTCATCGCGCTTAATGGTGTCTGCCATTAGTTTGGGTGCCCAAACCAACAAAGCGATACTATACTCAGGCACGGTGTCAGTAACCACACCAGCATAAATGCTAAGGAAGAACGCATTGGGACGAAGGCCTTTAAGCTCGTCAACCATACGCTTCTGCAGAATGCTCTGACGTAGCTCACGAGCACGTTCTAGCAACTCTTCGTTTGGCTCAAATCCTGCTTCCAACAGTTCACGAGCAGAATGTTTGCTGGCGATATGCACAGGATCGTCAGAGCCTTCAGCAAACACAGCCTCCTTGTAAACTTGGCCCTTGTTGTTGTCAAAAACTTTGATTGCAACTGCTAACAGATTGTTAACATCAACAAATTTTGTGTTCTTGCGAGCCATTTCAGTTCTCCTAGTTTCTAACTATACACATAGTATAGCATATCTGCCCAAAATGTCAACCAAAAAATATCAGAATTTTAAGAAAATAGTACTATTTTTTGCAATTTCTGCGTCTAAATGCTTTATATAAGCAAGTCTGTTGTCCAAAAGCCTCAACTTCCCAGGGCTGTAACCAGTATTCAAGGTCCGGATCTATCTCCTTCCCATTCCAAAAATCTGTATTTTTTTTAAATATTAATTCTCGCCGGGCAAACTGTTTAACATGGGTAAGCTCATGAGCTATGATTTCCATTTTGCGTTTTAGGCTTACATTCTCTTCTACATGTATAAGAAAACGTCTTGGATTATAAGATTCATCAAGTACCGAGCATAGCCCTTCGTAATCTTTGTCTTTTGGAAATTTTTTGAAACTAACTGTTATTTTACAGTTACGATTTAACTTTGGGCCTAATAATTGGTTTCCTGCCCAAACAGTAAACTCTCGTACAAGCTCGCGTTCTTTCTGATCCTTTGCTCGTATGATTCTCAACTTCATTTGTGCCACCTTTTACTGCTATACACTATAGCTAATGATTACCTGACTGTCAACCAATAATTTTTTTTTAATACCAAATATTTTGCTGTAAATAACAGTATGTACAACACTCCTACTTATTTTGACGATGTTATTGACTCTGATTTACATAAAAATGTATCAGACTGGTGCCTAGGAGTTAAATGGTATTCTGGGTTATTGCAACTGGCACACCAAAATGACTATGATCCAAAGGAACAGAATAATAAACTCAGTCAAGTTGTAAAATCAATGTGGCGACATCCAATTGGATGGGATAATGCAAGTACACAACAACGTAATCCTTTGATTTACGATTTATGGACTCAAATTAATAATTCAGTTTTCAGTGGCAAGGCAGATCTAAATGGATTGCCTGAAGGTATAAGTGGGCTTGGAACTAAAATTCGAAACATTGAAGCACTTCGAAAACTAAGTGTAATTGCACCTCGCCTTCAAAAAGATATGTTTGTTCATACCGATGAAGATAGATTTAGCGATGGTCAAGACTTTTATACTAAATATAATTGTCCTCGTGATAAGATAGCATTTACGTGTTACCTAAATGCTAGAGAAGGCATACCAATCGCAGGACATTCACGCTCGGGAATCAATAACACAGGTATCTTAGGATCTATACACAAAGACAGTGGTCCAGGTGTTGCTAAGGAAGATGCGTACTACACGGTGTTATTCATAGCAAACACAGAATGGCAACCTTCCTGGGGCGGAGAATTTGTATACTACGACGATGTAGAAAATGCTGAAACGCAATGGAAATACAAATACAATATCGGTTATCCTAATCAAATAATTGGCAATCGACCCGGACGTATAGTTGTATATCCTCATCATGCAACACATAGAACTTTTGGATGTCAAGCACCTACACCGTCATATCGCATTGCGTTTCGTGTTAAAATTTAATAAATATTAAGGAGAATAAAATATGTCAGATACTACACTTGGTGGAATTGACCTAGTTTGGGAAGGCGTTGGAGCCGACAACTGGGACATGATTGAACAAGGCGCTACAGAACTAGTAGCAGACGGTGACCCTATTAATATTGGATCACGTATACTAGAAGTTATTAACACAGAAGCTCGTAACTGGTTTTCAGTTGAAGAGTTAGTAAGAGAATGGTATCATACTACTACTGTTACACAAATGTCCGACGAAGAAGTTGCCGCAAGAGCAATCTCGCAAGCAATGGATTCAAAAGGTAATGTTCCTCAAGGTACAGTATGGAATGAAGAATTAGGAAAGTGGGAATAAATGTGGGAAATGATTGAACAGATGGCCAGTGACCGTTTATGGATTTATACTGGAATTGTAGGTTCAATCTTTGGCGCACTATTCGTTGCATATCTAGCCACTACACGTATTGGTCTATGGGCGTATGCCAAATGGGATCAGTTACTGGACTGGATAGTAATAAAAACAGGATGGACTTGGTTTGAGCAACCCGAAAATGCTTGGCGTAAACAAAGTCCAAAAATAGCTAGGAAGATAGATGAGCTTGAAGTTCGTATCCAAAACCTCGAAAAAAGAGGTTGAGGTGCCCTTAGAACATTACATCAAGATGATAAAACTGCATGAAGAACAGCGATTAAGTTTCGCAGACCGTCAACAATACTGGGAAGATTACATAAATAGGACTCACTCATAAGACGGAGTTGATATATGGTTTTATCACATCCAAGACATGACGAAGAAGCATGGAATAGTTACCCAGGTCTTAGACATCTCTTTAATAAATTAGAATTAGCACTTAAATTAGAATATAATGCAGGACCTTCTTTGGTACCTGTTCCTGAGTCTGGTAGGTATATTATCAGACCTATCTATAACCTTGGTGGCATGGGTTCTTATGCACACATTGCTGAACTTAAAAAAGGCGAAACAGTTAATATACCTGGTAGCTTTTGGTGTGAAGAATTCAAAGGCAGACATATTTCTATAGAGTATGCACGACACAAACAAGAAATATTTCCACAGTGGGCCTGTGAAGGATTTCGTTCAGGTAGTGAACTTTTTAGATTTAGTAAATGGGTTAAGTTAGAAGAGCTTCCTCAAATTAAAATACCAGCTTGGCTTGAACGTGATTTAAGTCATGCCTGGCATAGTAATATTGAATTTATCGGTGATAAAATTATTGAAGTACACTTACGTAGAATGCATGATTTTCCAGCTGGTGCAAAAGAAATAATACCAATTTGGGATGACCAAGATATTACCGAACAACATATAACATGGTCTGATGCTGGATATACTTTTACTGAAGCTGAAGATAGTAATGACGGAAATCTACCAGCTAAACGCTTAGGATTTTACTATCGCTGACGTTCTAGGCGTGTAACGTCATTTTGCAGTCTGCGAATATAACGCTCTTGTGCTTCTACTACACTGGTTAAACGTGCAACAGCTTCACGCAATTCATCTAAACTACTTGTTTGCTCTTTAAGTTTCTTTTCATGGCTAAAGAGATTAGGCGGCGTATAACCGTCAGGCATTCTACGCTTCTTCTTAGGCTTATACATATTAAACATTGAAGGTTCCATATGAATATTTATGCTTCCTGAGGGTTGTTGATAAGTCCAGCCGCTTGTGCCTTCATTAAGTTCATTTCTGCTTGTAAATCTTTAAACAAGCGATCATCAAGTTTGTTTAGTTGTTCTTGAATATAATAACCATTATGTTTTATAAAATATTCCCAAGTTAACCAAAAATTAGGTATTGTTCCATCGCCAGCAAGTGAGTTTTTTTCAACTTGTTTTTTACTGAGATTTACAATAACATTGCTATCAATACGCTTCTGTGCTTTCATGCGATCAGTTATTTCAACACGCTCTGTCCATTGAAAGTTTGCCTCGTCTTTGTTCCAGCCAGGCTTTTTTTCTATACCTTTACGAACCACTCGTGTATATTTTGCTAATATGTATATGTCTTTTCTTTTAGGCATTGTTGATAGTTGTTAGCTCTACTAGTGTGGCACTAAGATTGATCTCTGGATCTGCTACCATACTGTGATTAACCATGCCATCTCTAATTGCAAGAATTGCTTTGTCTTGCCCTTCAGGAGTTGCACTCCATAAGTTTAAGTTATCATACATCCAGCGAAACATTTCGTCAATGTCTTCTGAGCCAGCGTGTTTGCATATAGTTTCGCGACCTTTAACAATATCGCCTTGTTTAAATAGTTCAACTGCACCTAGCTTCCAGTCTGCTACTGCACGGTCATTTTCGCCTGGGCGTTCAAGTGTGCTAGATGTACTATTGGACTGTAGTAGGTTCAAGCATTTACGCAGGTCTGGATAGGTTGCTTTAACATAACTGTCCAGCGTCTCTAGTTCAAACTCGATGTTTTCTTCAACAAGAATAGTTGCCGCTCTTGCTGTAAACTCTACCTGATCTGTTTTGTTGATATGAAAACCTTGACAACGACTATGCAGTGCTGGCATAATCTTGTGTGGCATATTACAGGTTAGAATAAAACGTGCATTTTCGTGATAGGTCTCCATCAGACCACGCATGATTGCTTGTGCGTTGTGCGACAAATAGTCTGCTTCATCTAATAGCACAACCTTAAAGTCACCAAACGGCATAGTCTGCACAAAGTTTTCAACTTTATTTTTAATATAGTCAACACCGTTGTCTCTACTTGCATTAATCAATAGCACATCAAAGTCCTGCACTTCTAGTTCATTGATCAACACTTTTGCCAGTGTGGTTTTGCCTGTGCCTGGAGAACCACTCAGCAGTAGATGCGGAATACTTTTATCCCGTACCCATGTTTCAATCATTTTCTTTTGATTGTTGTCTGTAAAGACGTATTCGCCAACTGTCTTAGGGCGATACTTTTCTACCCATAGTTCTTTCATGTCCACCTCAGATGTTCAAGCAATGCTTGTTTATTATCTTTAAATTCTAACACAACTTCATCAAGTCCGCAAGTCTTAAATTGGAAATCTTTACCATATTCTAGACTGTATTGTCCCAAACGGTTTGCAATAATAGCAAGTGCTTCTACATCTCGGTAGTTAGCATTTAAGGCACCGCCTTCTTGGCTGGTGCCTGTTGACTCGCCGATATAACGATCTCTTGATGTTACATTGATTGATTTAACACGTACTTCATGCATTAACTATCTCCACTACTCTATGGTATTGTCCTGCTTTAGGCTTTGTGTCTTGTATAAACGCAAGGTAGGCTTTTGCTTCTTCTTGCGTATCAAACTCTGCAACAATAACAGGGTCTTGTATTCTCGGTTCGTATTCAACAGCCCATTTATGCATGAGCGATCGTTGAAGGTGCTAGACCTTCATCTTCTGGTTCCTCGTCACTTACAAGTAGGATTGCTGATGGATCTACACGGTGGATAACTTTATCAACACCTTCAAACTCAATCTTAACACCGCGAGTCCAACGACCATGTTCCACCATTACCCATTGTCCTAGAGCAACATCTTTTTGCTCTGGACCAACAGCAAGAACCTTACCCCAACGTGGGCGAATGCCCGATGTTTTGGCATCGTCGTCAATTAGGATAACTCCTGATTTAGTCTTACGTTCACCAAATTTGATTTCTTCAACAATAACATGATCGCGGAGTGCGCGAATGCCACTGCTACTATGGATTGGAAGTAATTGTGCCATTGATATTTTTCCTTTATTTCAAGCGTTGCGGACCATCGGGTTTGCGAGGATCCTTTTCTAATGTTTGTGTAACTGTTTTTGTTCCAGCAACTGATGCGGCTAAACTGCCACGCATCTTAGAATTTTCTTGCACATCATCTTCCTTGGGTTCTGGACCAACTTGAATATCTTCAGCTACACCAAGTAATGCAAGTTCTTCTTTGGTATAAGGTTCTTGTTCGTCAACATCATCGGGAAACTCAACTGGTACTGCTGGTTTCTTCATTGCTTGTTGTACTGGTGTATCAGCTTGAGCGGCCTTACTAGGTGCGCTAACTGGTTTGTTTGGATCCTGTGCCTTAGATGGTGCAGGTGGCATACGATCAGCAAGAACATCTTCTCTAGTTCTTAAAATTTTACCACCAGGACCCAACTCATCACCTCGAGCATTAACCTTCATGTTTCCAACTGCAATCGATTGCTCGTTGACCATACGAAGTGAATCCATGTCTATTTCTTTTCCGTTTACACTACGGTACACTCTTTTATTCATAGAAATTCTCCATTATATGCGTACATATTTATCGTAAAAACTCACTGATTTCCAAATCATAATATATGCTATTAATTTTATGAACACCTATCAAGTATAATACAAAACTTGCTACACTTGATCCTCTGCCAACACCCCATACAATGTTGTTTGCTCTTAGTGTGTCTACAAAGTATTTAAGAAACTTTAGTAGATTGAATAAATTCTTTTCTTGGTAAAGCAATAGTTCTTCGCCTACACGCTGTAGTTCTGCCTCATGCGAACATTGTTCTAATATCCAACGTGCGATATCCATGTTGCGGTATTCGTCAGGCATAGACCATTGTTCTTGACACAAGCGATCAAATTCATCTACGTCAACGTCCAGCATCTTGTATGCTTGTAGTTTTTTAAACTCATTATAGTAGCGTTCAACACTAGAGTTAAACTGCTCGGGATCAGTCAGCATAAAATTAGACAAATCCTGCTCTGGGTTAGCATAGAGCAGGATGCATAGTTCATCTTGTGTACAATATGCTTGTCCAAATTTATCGTAGTTCATTTTTTGCTTACGTTGATTAGTTTATCAGATTTATCTGTTTCGCCTCTGCTTCGACGCTCTTCTAGTTTTTGAAGCATACGCACATTACGATCCGTAACTTCTTGCTGGCAGTCGGATAGCAACATATCAACTTGACGTAGCAGATCTGCATTGCCAAATTGATATGAAGCTATACGTTTCTTTGTTAGCTCTGATATTCGTGACTGTAGTTCATCGTCACTGAGTTTTGAAAGATCAGAACCTAACGGATGCATGTTACATTCCGTTCTTCTTTTCTTGGATTTCCTTGCGACGTTCCTTAACAGCCTTACTGATCTCTCCAAGTGCTTTGCGAGCGCGAGCAGCCGCAGCCTTTACGCCCTTTTCTTCAAATGCCGCATGTTCTTTTAGATATGCTTCCATTTGTTCAACAATAGTGTTATGATTAGACATTCATTTCTCCTTGTGTTAATCACTGTTATTTAAATTACAGATCACCGTCTGCCCGATTTTCGCTATAATGGGCATCAAACTCGCCGCCGGGATAACGAGCTTTGAGTTTGTTAATATTTTCTGCCACAACCTCATTTGGGTCTAAATCCAATGCCCTACACCCTTGAATCCAATACCAGATAATGTCGCCCAACTCGCGCTTCATGTGAAAAATATTGTCATCATCCAATGGCTTGCCCTGGAATACAATCTTTTTTACAATTTCACTAAATTCACCTGTTTCACTTGCTAGCCCGATACTTGCTGTAAGCAGGCGTGGCAAGTTAGCATCACGTTGATTAACTAGTGTGGTCCAACGATAGGTAAAGTCGTTGTTGTCTTTACTTTCTTTGCTGGTAACAGCATCTACAAATTCTGAATATTTGTTTAGATCAATTTGACCCATTAAAAAACTCCTCTAACTATTACGTATATTATATACGAGAAAGTTAGAGGAGTCAATTAACTTTTTTACCAAAAGGTAAATTAGATCATTTTATGCCAAGTTGAGCCATCATAAAAAACTGGGTAAGCACCTGTACCACCCTGGGAGGCTGGATCCCAGCCTGTCAATGAACCATCAGCAACTGCTACTGTACCAAGAATGGCCGCAGTAGGTTCGGTACTTTGTGCTGAAAAAGTTACAATATTTGTAATGTCCAATGAAGTAACAATATTGCGATTTCTACTTAGATCTGTAATGAAAAAGCTACTGTTGTTGAATGAACTAATTTCCCATAGATAATTTCCTGCTGTTGCAAATGATACTGTATCATTTGAACTATTAAAGCCTTCAATTGAATCAGCACCTACCATAACACCTGTTGGAAGTGTAACAGTATGCGCTCCGTTTGTGATGTTTAACCAAATTCTTACGGTAGAATAGGCATCGTTTGGAAACCCAGCAAAGCTAAGTGTAGTGTTTGCTACTGAAGTTTGAATATAATAACAGTTGCCTGAGGAAAAGTCAATTTCAACACTTGATCCAGGGCTGGTGTTGTTAACTGTAGTACTGCGCCATGCTTTTAGCTCAGGACCATTGATAACGGTACCGTTTAGGTTATTAAATTCTGCATCACTAGCAAGTTCACCTTCTAGTGGTGTTTTTAGTACCACCTTGCTTTGAAGGTCTTCTAGTTCTGATTTCGTAATATTAAAGTTATTACGTGTATTGGTAAAGTTATCGCGAAAGCCCTGACTATCATTGTCTTGACCCGCGATAGGAAAATTACCATTAATGTTAAATGGATTAATTTCTGATGACATCTTATGTAAACACTCCTATCTGTGGGAATTTCAAGTATTTATCACCATCTTCCGGATCACGATAACTATCTCTGTAATCAAAGAAACGGGTACCACCACCATCAAAACGGGTATAATCTTTATCGTCAGAGCCAGCTTCTGCTTCAACTCCGGCATCCCAGTATTTATAACGAGGAACAGTTTGGGTACCTTCTAAAGTTGCGTCATAAACTAAGAAGCTAAATCCCCAACTGTTTCCTTTGCCAACCTTAATCTTCTGTCCGATGTTAATTTCTTGTAAAAACTCTAGCACAACAACTTCATCGGACTCGATTGGCTCGCGTATTGCGTAGTTATTGGCATAATCTAGTTGTAGATCTTTATCTTTAAATGATCCTAGTCGCACACGAACACGGTCGTCTGGCTTGACATTACTTTCAACCAGTGTTAGACGCATAATATATTCTTTTCTAAGAATAACAGATTCAAACCCTAAATCCTCATCAAATGCTTCTATATCTAAAATGTCTTGTGGTTGTATCTTAACATTAATAACATCGTCAGTTTCAATAAGATCAAGTTGATATATTTGACGTCTTAGATGTCTAGGAACAGGAGCATTTATGTTAGCTGGTAACAGAGGATCATATTGTAGTAAGTCATATATTTCATTTTGTAACCAGTCATTTTCGTTAGTGACTGGGCCTAATAATAGTATACGCTTTCCATTTAACTGCGAAATATCTCTAATACCATCAAATCCTTGAGGATGGGTTGATAAAAATGTGCTGAATGCTTGGCCTTGTATGTCTTTATACGGTATGTTAACTGCATAATCCGCAACATAATCAAAGTTAACAATTCTTTGTGAACCTTCAATGTTAATTCTCCAGATACCAGCACGTTGATTGGTTTGTAAATATCTTACAATAGTACCTGTGGTAACATCTGCAATAGACTTGGTAGTAAAAATTTGATTACCTGAAACATCAATGCTTGTGATATATGTATCAGCAGGTACATTTGTTCCTTGTAGCAACATACCAACTTTTAAATCATCAGGTATGCTAGAAACAACCAACGAACTACCAACAGCATTTTGTGAAGCTTCTACTGCATTAATAATTTCTACTTCTGTGCCTGCACTTAGTTTTACTGAGGTTGGAGAATTAGTTACTAAACGTGTAACTAAATTAACAACTCCAGGAGTTTGACTAATGTCAACTGTTGATTGTTGTATAATTTTAGTATTACTAACAAAACCTACAATGCCTTGTAAACTTTTGCCAATAAAATCAGCACCAAATTGATACGGAATATCAAATGTGTCTGATTGAGCAATAGATTCTTGTACTAGGTTTGTTTTAAACAGTGTTAGTGATTTTTCTCTAAACCCTGGTACTATTTTATAACTATCGTATCCAAATACTCCATCGTAATCCGATGGGAAAGGATTTGATAGTAAGTTAGTTCCGGAAGGAGCCTGCCCAAATCCATTCCTATCATTATTAATATTAAATGGTTGAGCATGGCCGTAATATTCTGGACCAATAACATAAGGGTATTCTGGATCAGCATTTGCATCAACAGTAACAAAATATGCATAAGTTCCATTTGGGTAATCTGGAGTAACACAAAAACGTCCGTTGTGCTTATCTAGTGTTCCTTGACCCGGAACATGTTCAAAATCTTGAATAAACATACCCAGTGGATATACTGTTGGATCATTAACAATACCGTCTCTATGATCAAAGTTTTGCTTTGTTTGCCAGCTGGTTACCATACGTGTAACACCACTGGTGTTATTGATAGGATCTACATATCCAACTGGACCATAAACAGGATAACCATCAAAACTCCATCCTAGTATTTTACTGTGGCCGTCGGCATGAGTCAATGCTCCATTATAGTAAGCGATAGTGTCTAATTCTGCCGTTCCCTGCGATCCATTTGTTGCTCCAACGCCGTTTGCCCATGCTGTATCAAAGTGATAATCATGATAGTGATAAACACCTCCGGGCGCGGCATGTCCACCGGCATTGTCTTCACCAAAGCTATAGTTTAGTGTTGTACTTGCTTCATAAGCGGCATTATACTCGTATCCTGCGTGTACATCGTACCCAAATGGTGCTCCTCCTGCGGCGCCTGGATTAAACATCGCTACACCATTCATCCAAAAACCAATTGGTCCAGCTGGTGTTTTTGTTGGAGTAGGATTAGGATAATCGCGACCTGCATAATTTGGCC
>Ga0222715_10003318_pt1 | contig 14398 bp, 8 predicted proteins | sample C33_9DmetaG_FD_165056 | JGI IMG/M metagenome (GOLD analysis project Ga0222715, IMG submission 165056) | Estuarine water microbial communities from San Francisco Bay, California, United States - C33_9D | ecosystem: Environmental > Aquatic > Marine > Unclassified | place: USA: California...
AAGTATTTTTGGTACGCGTGACACCAACATAGAACACGCGGTGCATATCGTCCGGGTTTTCTTCCATATCCCGCTCTGCCGCTCGGCTTATGTCAGTGAATAGCACTACATTGTCGGCCTCGCCACCCTTTGCACCGTGGATCGTGGACAGCGTAATGCGAGGCTTGGCGTTAAACTTCTCACCCCGTCGTAACAGAGCCGTGATGTACGCTCTATCCTCCGCCGGTATCTTATCCATTGCATCGGACCATATCATACTTGGATCGGCGACGAGCCCGTGGTTCTGGACCAGATCTTCCATAGAAAGCATTTGGTCATCGTCTATCCCGGTCAATTTCTTAAAACCTTTGGCGACCCTATCGCCGGTAGACATCAACGCGTAAATCTTTCTGATGGTTACAGCGGGGATGGTGTAACCTTTGCGTAGCGACTCCCAACCGTTCACGGCATCAGATAGCTTCTGACTGATGGACCGTGAGCCGCGGTAGTTGTAGAGGTATCCGCCAGACCTGAGCCATGAGGCGGCAGGCTGAAGCGTGTAACCGGCCTGGGACAGGATCAACCAATCCCCGTCCGACATATCTATGTCTTCGATACTGCTAACGTGGAGGACGCGGCCCCGTTCTTCGCGTGGATTGTAGTCTTTTGGGAAGCGGCGATGGATGCGTCCGGCAATGCTTTGCGCTATCTCGTGGACGGAGCTAGGCACTCGGTAAGATTGTGACAGGATTTCCGATCCGCCGGGTAGGTTGATGAAATGATCTACGTCGGCCCCGGCCCATCTATAGATCGCCTGGTCGTCATCGCCAGCGCAATACGTTCTATTAGAATGCTCGTCTAATATATGTGCGATGTCCCACTGGAGCGGACTAAGGTCTTGGGCTTCGTCTATGAAACACAGATCGAAGGTAGGACAGGATCGAGGGGCTTCCTTGATGAACTCCTCAAGCATATCGGTGAAGTCGTAAAGGCCCATGTTGTCTTTGTAGATGCGAAGGCTTTCATCGACGTAATTAACGTCATTCCAGGGAATGCGGATATCGCTCAGGTTGTACTGATCGCGGAGCGGGACCTTTCGGAGCCGGGCCAGGTTTATCAGGTTCAGGATCGGGTCCTTGTTTGACGTTACAGAGGTTATGTCCTCTTCAAACGCGTCCACCTTTGCATTGTTAGAGATAGCGACGCCGATGGTTTCACTAAGCTCGGTGTAATGCTTTTCTTGCATAACCTGCTCGCCACGGATGTTGCTCAGGGACATGGCCAGACTGTGCAGCGTCCGGAAGTAAATCAGATCTTTCTTTGGATCGAGGTTAAACCGTGCCGCAGCGCGTTCCTTAGCTTCGTTCGCCGCTTTACGGGTAAAGGCCAGGAAGGCTATGCGGTGTGGGTGCATCCCCGACGCCAGGGCATCGTCCACCATGTTTAGCAGGGTTGTCGTTTTACCGGTCCCTGGAGGGCCAAATATCCTAAACATCTATTTCCCCAGAAATTGATTGCCTAAGTTTACAATTTGCCGGACCCTTTCATGGCTGAGGTTGAAGGCCCGGCCGATGGCTCGGAGGGTCCGCATCTCTACGACGCGCATCCTCCAGATAGCCCAGTTGCGTTCGCGGTATTGGATAGGAAAGTCGGCCATCAGAAAGGAACCTCGTTTTTCTGCTTTAACCGGGACGTATCGAACGTCATATCCGCGCTCTCGAACGCTGGTATTTGCCATACTCGTACTGCCCTACCTTTGATTTTTAGAACAATGCTTTCGCCGTTTATGTCACGCAGACGCTGGGCGATCTTGTGAGACTTGTACTCAAAGAATTTATTCTTCCGCAGATGCGATTCAAAATCCTTCAGTCGGAAGAAAGTTAGGTTGCGCTCTTCGTCGGTCCAGGGGCGGCGGAGCAAGATCTCTTCTTTATCTTGCGCTTGCTGCAAGTGACGGCAGAACTCTTCAAGGTAGTCATAGAATTGACCGCTGATGCTGGCATCCTGGGCCACTTCCATAATAGCATCTTCGTTATCGCGCATCTCGGTCATGAGTGCGCCGATGCGGCTTTCCCACTGGGCTTTAGCAACAGAGCGGGGCATGAAGTTAAGCTGCTCCATGCAGGCTTTCTGGAAGGTAGGCTGGTTCATCAAAGCTTCTGTATCCAGCTCTAATGGTTCGCCGTTTACATCCATAAACCAGACGGGCGGTGTAGAGTTGTATTTGCGTAGGTTGGCGATGGTTGCGCCCGCTGCCGCCGCTCCGATACCAAACTTCTTGGTACGGCATAGCTCTTTATTGCAGTAGGCATTGATAGGGCTGTCGCTACACTTATAGGCGTAGTCCTTACGCTTTAGCTGCTTGGCCACAATGTTTACTTCGTTTAGCGGCAGAGGCGGTTCCAGATAATCCATATTGAACCGCAGGATCTCGTTTTCCCAAGAGTCAGGATATGCCTTGCGTAGATAGACGCCGATGTTAAAAAGGCCGTTATTCCTACCGCCTTCCGAGATCTTCATATTGCATAGGATCTGGAGACAGGGTGGACCATCCTTTAGGTGATCGGTCTCACCACTGACTTCGATCTGTAGTTTAAGGACCTGCTCAGGCGTTTGGACGTGCGCTTCGTATAGATCGAAGAACTCTTCAATCGTGGCCGACGTGCCGTCGTCCAAGAACCCATAGCGCAGACCATCCTCGTGATCGTAGTACGGCAAGTTTAAAAAGTTACCGACGTCGCCTCGATCCAGGTGTAATTTTACCTGCTTTGGAAAGATCTCGCTCTCTCCATAGCCGAGGGCCGCGGACATATTACGGAGAGCCTTCTGCATATCAGAAGCACTCACCCATTCGGTTGCGAAAAGAAAGCAATGCGCTCCACCGGATTTAGACCGGCAGACCACCAACGGTAGTTTCAAGCGACGGATCTTCTCTACCAATAGTTTATGGTCGAGAGGATACTGGTCGATATCAATACAGCCCCATTTGCATTTGTTGTCTGCGTTAATGGGTATAATACCAATACCGGTTCCAGCCCCGTTTAGGTGGTCTTCCCAAACCTTCTTGGTCCGTGGTTCGCGGGAGATACCCGCTTTCCCCGTCGCCTTCCCGTTGGCGGCTTTACCGTTAATCGTGAAGTAACCGTGCGCTTCCTTCAGGCCATCAAAGATGGCCATGAATGTGTTCACTATCATATGTAACCCCAAAGAGATCGGCGGGACCTAAGCCCCGCCGTTAAGGATCAGAACGGAATGTCGTCGTTTAGTTCGACGTTAGCCGTTTCGTCGCTGTGCTTCACCTGCACATCACCAGCATTGATGCTGGAAGCGAAATCCTTTGCTCTTTGATAGATTGCCATATTACCGACAGGTTCTTCTACCGACATTTCCCAGCCATGCCAGGAGCCTTTGGAATTTTCTTCCAAAATAGTTTTGAGGCGGTAAATGTGGCTGAACCGTGGCGGGGTGAAAGGACCGTTTTTGCCCTGCATCGTGCGGCTGGCCATCATGCTATTCCATTTGCGGCTCTTCTTGAGCTGCGTGGACTTCATAGCAATAAGGGCGGTCTCGACCGTACCATCCTCGTTTAGGACCAGGACGAAATGCTGATGCGTTTCTTCGATGTATTCACCAGATCCGTCGGCAACGTAGTCTTTGTTGTCGTCGGATGAACGCTCGGTCCGTGGGCGTTGATCCCCTGGCTCATAGATAGCCGACGGAGCGCCCGTTCCAGAGCCTCTGGGTGCCCACTGGATGAAACGCCGTTGGTAGGCGCACGGAACGACACATACGCCTTCCTTGCCCTTGTAAACGGCTCCTGTGACGGTGTTGTAGATGTCACCCTTACGAGCATCGTCGCGCTCGTCTAAAACGGGATCATTACCGCTCAGAACTTTCAAAAATGGTAGGGCAAGATCTTCTTGGCCCATGTTGTCCATACCGAGACCGGCGTCGGCCTCGAACATGGATGCGTCGAAAACAACGACGTTGTTTTCTTCTACTTTAGCTACAGCTTTTGCCATTATATTTTCCCTCTCTTGATGACAGCGCGCTGACCAACGTAAGCGCCAAATAATTCCATTGGAAACTCATCCCCATTTTCCACACGCTCTTTGACAAAAGCGCGTAGCGTTTGCGGATGTATCTCGGTCTTTTGCTCAGGGATGTAACCCTCCTTGGCAGCAAGGGCCGCGAACGCCGATGCGGAATCATCCTCACCCCGTCCGAACTGAACATTGACCGTATTTTTGATTATGTCGTCATAGTTGTTATCGCGGAGCCATTCGTAAGCAGCTTCACGGTTAGCAACTAAGATGGAAGCACCATAAGTTTGTTTAACTTCGATGGTACTCCCGTCCGCAAGCTCAAACTTGTTGATACCGACTTCGTGTAGAAGTGCGGGTAGCTCCTCGTCTGTAAGCTTGTTGAGCGCCTTTTTCTCCTCCTTGAGGTTTTCCTCAAGCTCGGCAATCAGGTCTTCTTTTTCCCGGATATTACGAGCTATGCTCGCTACAGAGGCTAGACCGTCTTGGTCCACCCTTTCTACTGATTTAGAGCTTTCTTGCTCCATCAGATCTGCTAGACTACTCATTCGTTTTCCTTTTTCGTCGTTAAAGGTTGTATCCAACCTTGACAAACTGCGATATTATCTCATACATCCTTCGTGTCAACAATTTTTTTGGAGACGCTCGTGTCTGAGAAATATCAATTCAAAACAACGCCTTACGAGCATCAGAAAAAAGCTTTGGAGGCTTCGTGGGCCGCGGACTATTACGCGCTGTTTATGGAAATGGGGACAGGCAAAACGAAGGTCGCTATAGACAATATGGCCGTCCTTTATGAGAACGGCTCGATCACGGCAGCGCTCGTGATTGCACCAAAGGGTGTCTACGATAACTGGGTTAAGAACGAAATTCCGACCCACCTTCCAGACCGAATTGATAGACAAATCATGCGGTGGACGCCGGCCAAAACAAAGTCTTACGAAGAGGCTTTGATAGACTTCATCCTGTCTCCGGACAAAAAACTAAAGATATTTGTCATGAACGTCGAAGCGTTCAGCACCAAGCGCGGTGTCGAAGCGGCCGAGGCTTTTCTACACAGGAACCAGGATAACTTTGTTTTGGTGGACGAAAGCACGACCATTAAAAACAGAAAAGCTGCGCGCACCAAAAACATTATGCAGCTACGCCATATGTCCAAGTACCGACGCATCCTGACAGGATCGCCGATCACGAAAAGCCCTATGGACCTGTTTAGTCAAAGCCTTTTCTTAGACACTAAAGCGTTGAATTATAACAGTTATTTCTCTTTCCAAGCGCGGTATGCCGTGGTCCGTCAGCGGACGATGGGGCATCGCAGCTTCCAAGAGATTGTCGGTTACAGGCGTTTAGACGAGCTATCGGAAAAGCTCGATAGGTTTAGCTACCGCGTATTGAAACAGGATTGCCTGGATCTGCCGGAAAAGGTTTTCGTCAAACGCGAAATCGAGATGACGCCCGAACAACAGCGGGCTTACGACCAGATGGCCAAACTAGCCCTGGCTGTTTTGGATGACGGCGAAGTGGCAACGACCGCTAGTGTTTTGACGCAGATCATGCGCTGTCAGCAGATTTGCTGCGGGCATCTGACCACCGACGACGGGAAGATCCAGGAGCTGCCAAGCAATCGCCTGTCTTCTCTTTTAGAACTGGCCGACGAGATAAACGGCAAAGCTATTATCTGGGCCACGTATACGCACGACATCAGGAAGATTGCGGACGCTTTGAGCGATAAGTTTGGTCCGAGTGCCGTGGCTACATATTATGGCGAAACGCCTCAAGATGAACGGCAACAGATCGTGAATTGGTTCCAAGAGCCAGACAATGCGTTACGGTTCTTTGTAGGTCAGCCTAAGACCGGCGGCTATGGTATTACGCTCACGGCTGCTAACACGGTTATATATTATAGCAACAGTTACGATTTGGAGATCAGGCTACAATCTGAAGATCGGGCTCACCGTATTGGCCAGACTAATAAAGTTACTTACGTGGACCTGGTGTCGCCAGATACGGTCGATGAAAAGGTTATAGACGCTCTTCGCGAAAAGCTTATCCTGGCGGGCGAAGTGCTTCGCGAGGAAGTGCGCTCCTGGCTTACCTAAGAAAACCTGATGTTTTCTTCATCAAATTGGCAAACAGATTACCGACCCCTTCATCGTCATTTTGTGACAAAGTTTGTATTGGAGCGCCAATAGATTTTACGGTCAAACTTTCTACTACAGGCGCTGCTACCGGAGGAGGAGCAGGTACAGGCGCCGTGTTTGCCGCCTGTTGTTCCGCTTGCAGCTTTCTGAGGCGAGCAGCTTTAAGGGCTCGGCCCAAACCAAACAAACCCCCGCTTATTTTTATAGGTTGATTCATAGTAATTTCAGGTGCAGTCGTTGCTGACATAGTAGAACCAGGCGCAGGTGCTGAGGCCGCAGGAGCCGAGGGCGACGAAATGGCTTTTGTAATCGAAGGTATTATTTTCTTAATAAACCCACCAAACCCATAATATGCTTCGGGCAAAGAACCGATGCCCTGGTCTACAAAACCACCATCAGCATATGAGTAACCGGTGTAAGGCATATAAGCGCCTATACCTACCGCGCCGCCATCGGCAAATCCGGCCCCTGCAAAACTAAATTGGATATCGGTGCCTGTGTTTTGTCCAGGACTATAGGTGAGAGACGCGTTTGGGTTTCTGAACAAACCATAAGCCGTGTTTAAAGCATTGGCACCAGCTAATGCTCTTTTTTGGGCCGCTTCTTGAAAGGCCGTAACGTCTTCCTCAGTAAAAGGTAAGGGGTTTGGTTGTGTAGGCGCTACCCCGGTAAAAGGATCCGTCCGTGGGCCGGCATTCCAAGCTTCTGCTGCGGCGTTATATTCTTGCAATTGCCTGTTATAATCATCAATCGAAGTTTTATACGCGTCGTACTGACCTTGGTAATCGTCCATTTGTGCGCGATCTTCAGACCTGTATCTTCGCGGAGCGCTGGCTCCCAAGTTTAAAATGTCTGCTAATGCCATGTCGTTATCCCATCAACTTTAAAATAGGATCGTTGGGGAAGGCGGCAGCTAAACGAGCGCGGTCCATTGGATTGGAGGCTGGAGCGGGAGCTTGGGCCACGGGCGGAGGTGCCGGAGAAACACGTTGCTGAGTTTGTATTGGAGGTTTTGCCTGTGGTTGGACACGAACAGGAGGAGGAGAAACAGTAGGTGTTTCGGTAGAACGACGGATCGCAGGCCGTGTTCCTTCGGACTCAAACTTACGTGTTTCGGTCCGTTGTCCTTGTCTTCTTGCCTCGTCTTCACGAACATCGTCTTCACTTACAAAACCATTAGCCAACAACCACGCATTAAACCGACGTTTGGCACCTAAAGGTTCGGCGTCCACACCTTTTTGCAGCAATTGTTGGAAAAAATCCTTGTCTTCTATGGCTTTTAAAATCAAGTCTCGGTGAAACACTCGTGGAACTCTGGCCAGAATTTCAAATTCTTCCGAAATCATACCTGGTTCTGCAAGACCCTGGCCTTGTCCGGGCATTGCTCGTGTGACCTGTCTACCTGCTCGTAAACCCATCAACCGAACAAATTTATCAAACTGGCGTGTAACAAGATTGCCAGGTTCAGTCGGAACCGGAGTATCCGCCAGAGCTTTTGATGCTTGAGATTTTACACCCTCTTTAACAAACTCAAGGAAACGACCAACCTCTGCCTCCGAAAGAATACCTTCTTGTCGAAGTATTTCTACAGGGGAACGTCCTCCTCGAACTATTGGTCTTCTCAAATAGTCAGAAAAATGACCAAAGCTAAAATCGGTTGGTTTACCTGTTTGCTTATTGATTTGACCTTCAGCGTGTTTAAAAGCAGCATCAAAGATCATGTCTTTTAAACCCTGAACAGCGCCTGTTTCTTGACCGGCTGCGGCCCGTTGCTCATCAAAAACCTTAACCCGACGCGCCATTCTGCGTAAAAGGTTTTCGGGTTCGGAGCTATTTGCCGGATTACCAGGTTCACCTATTGTTGTAGAAATAAGTTTTTGAGGATTACCGGGATACCTGAGGGCTGTTTGTGTCAGGTCAGAGTTTCTAAGTTTAGTTTCAAAATAGGATTTACGATCTTGTATGACCCTTAAAGCATTATTAGCTGTTTCAGCGTTGGACAAATCAGCAACTAAATCAGGGAAACGAGCTTCTCCGGATTCGCTAAAAAAAATGTTTCGATTTTTTTGCATAAAATCACTGAGCTTTTTTGGATCAACCTTGTTATCGGCACCCATAATATCTTTTTGAGCCATAGCTCTGAGAATAGCGTCATATGCTGCCCGGGTTGTACCCACTCGTCCCGCTCTATCAAAAGCTTCAAGAACATCAGGCGTAAACGCTTCGTACAAAGGGTTTTCAATCATTTTACCTTGTGCTGCTGCAATCTGTTGTGCAGAGCCTACAGAAGTTTCACCTAATGTTTTTGCTGTAAAGTCCAACGCGCGTTCTAATTGGTCATATTTGAGTGCGGTTGCGTCCGATCCTCCCCTAAAAATAGCGGCTGAGTTTACTTCTGGCATAATTGCTCGCGCGCCTTGTCGGTTTCTTTTCAGTATTACGCTCGGTATAGCTCGGTCCACGACGTCGTGGTACGATTTACTAAAATCGGCAGCAGTACGCATAGCAACTTGGTTTGGCGTTAAAGTAGACAGGTCAGCGTCGCGGCCCCCAGCAGCAATACCTAAATCATCCACCAACGAGTCCGCAATATCGGAGATCATACGCGCCTCGTTAAATTTAGTACCATCAGAAACCAAACCTCTGGCCATGTTTAATGCAGTAGTACGCGCTGATCGCAAATCTTCGACCGTCAACATTTCCGGTTCTATGCCGGTCTCCAAAGGAGTTTGACTTAATCTTTGTTTTTCTAAAGTGGCGTCTAAAATTTGAGCTTCTTTTTCTAAAATAGTCTTGTATTTATTTTTTTTCAGACCAGGTATGTAACCACCCTCAATAATTTTGATTGCAGATTGTATTTGAGAAAGTCGGTCTTCTCCAACGGAATCTTCTGCAACTCTACCAAGAGACAAAGCCTCTTCTATTATTTTTGGACGAGATGCGCGCTCTTTTGATAACCATTCTTGCGCGTTTTGTATCCGTTGGTCTAAACGAGACATAGTTCTGTCACGTTGTTCAACTTGTTGTAAAGATTCACCTCTTGCTTTGTGATATAAATTTTTAAAAGCCTTTGGCATAGAAACGGTAAAGGAATCCATTTCTTTTAAGGTTTGTTCGTATTGCTTTATAAAAGACTGAAGCTGGACTGCCTCCGAGCCGTCAATAGCCTCGTACAATTTATTTTCGTGTTTTCGTAAATCTTTATTTGCTCGATCTAAGCTATTTTCTACCGCCTGGTTTGCCTTCATAGAGGCCCGAGGGTCATCTATTCTTAATATGGTACGTGCAACCTCGTTGGCTTCAGCATTAGCTTCATCTAAACGTCTTGCAATGACGCCTTCCATAAAGTTCTTTCTCATAATTATGGCCCGAGCAACAAGCTGGGGATCACCTGAGCCCATCATTAGGCCCAAAAGATTGGTCATACCGCCATAGTCTTGCTGTAAAAGCTGACGTATGCGGGCACCTTCTTTTTTGTCCTGAGCCATTCGCGATTGAAGGCCACGGATTAAAGGATCATCTAAATGAGCGGCAGTTAAAAGCTTTGGAATTTGGTCTTCAGGAATGCCCATTTTTAGGGCTAGTTGTGTAACATTATCTGGATTACTTAGTTTTTCTAACAAACCACGTACATATTGTTCGCCAGTTATTTCTTTGCCGTCTATTTTTATGTCTTTTGGTTTGTTTTCTAGCAACCAACTATGGAGAGCGCGTCCAGCTCGTCGTTCGCGAGCAGGCTTACTTACGATAGAAGCAATGCTATCAACACCCTTCATCGCCCAAGTGGTTGGGCTCAAAAACCCACCGGCAGTTTCTAAAGCTATACGAAAGCTTTCAGAGCCCGGTTTAAGTTGCTCTGCATAATATCCGCCCATTCCGGCAGTGGTAGCCGATCCGGCTTCCCCAAAAAGGTATCGTTTTGGCTTTTCAATGGCATTTAGGATTATTTGGTCTAGTGGGGTCTTATCTTGACGACCAATCAATTTGTTTATTTTTGAAGATATTGCAGCACCTGAATTTGCCGCCACACTTTCATAAAAGTACGGAAGATTAGCAAACAACATTCCATAACCGGCTGTTTCTGCCCCAGTTGCATACGGACTAACACTAGGCGGATAAGTCTCGTCTGGATAAAACAAACCAGATAGCCATTCACCAACAGGCATTGAAGCAAGAAGACTACCAGCGCCAAAAACCATCGCGCCAGGCGGTCCTGCTACTGAAAACCCAATAGCGGCCGCTGGACCAGCAGCAGCTACAGCCGGAATAGCTTTAACAGCCGATTTACTTAATACGGTTCCAATAGTCTCTGTCGGCCCTTTTTCAGATGTTCCCGCAAAACGAGAAATAATTTGCCTATCCGTAACGCCTGCTTTTTTTGCCGCCTCTAAGTCAAAGTTAGGGAAAGCTTCTGATATAGCAAGAACCATCTGATGATCGGTCATACCCGCTTTAGTGGCTCTTTTAACATCAAAACTACTTGCAAATTTAGCGCGATCTTCATCACTACTAGCGTCTAAATTACTCAACAAATTAACAGGCTCGCTCTCCACAAGAGGCGTGGTTCCTCCTGTTAGAGAAACAACCTCCGCGGCCTGAGCAGGGTATTCTAACTCGTCTAGCTGTTCATTAGCCATAATATAGCGTCCTGCTTATTGTTTAATAAATTGTTTCCAATCTACGTCCGAACTTGATCCATCATAAGCCTCAAGTTTTCCTAGCAATCTTTCGTAAATTCCTTTTAATTGTTGCAATTCATAAATTGCCGATAAGCGTGTTTTCTTATCAAAGGGTTGTTTGTCCGCCGCTTTCAACGCTAAATCAAGTTGCGCAATGGTGAATTTTGTCTGGTTTTTAACTGTCTCTCCACCACGTAACGATGCAACAGGTGGCAAATTATCCTCAATTTTCTTTCGTTCGTCTGCGGCGGATTTACCAGGCATAGCCCTAACTATGGATTGTACCGTCAAATTGTTTAAGCTCTTCACAAAATCTTGAGCCGCTTGAGATTGAGCCCAGGCAGGAGATCCGAATGCAAGCTCCCAGACCACGTTTGAACCTTTAATAAGTAAGGAGTTTCTTCCTGAAACATCGCTTGGGTCCAAATCTCCGAGATTGTCTAAAATAGTTTTAAATTGCGTGTATTGCTCTTCAAGGCCCGCATTTATTAAAGAATTTTCTATATTTTTTTCAACCTGTGGCAAAGAAGCGCCTTTTATCTTCTTCCGCTCTTTAAGCGCATTAGCCCAGACATCAACCAACGGTTGAGCAGGTTGTCTGATATAAGACTGACTTTCGTTGTCGTATATTGATTTATCCGAAGTCAGATAGTTTATTGAGCCTTCAATACGGTTGTTTTCATCAAGGCTTGTCTGACCAGCAGCATAACGTGCTGCCAACTCAGCCGATCCTTTACCTTCAAGGTATGATTTAACCTTACCCGTCAGAGACTTACCAAAGATATCAAGATCCGACGCAGTTTTCTTAAAGTCTAAGTCTTCCTGCTTGAGTCTAATTTCTTCATCCCGATAGCTGTTTAGCTGATCTTGGGCTTTTTCTGCCAAATCATATCGTTTCTGAGCTAACGCCGCTGCTTTTTCTGCTTCAGCAGTACGCGTTAATTCACGAAGCTTATCAAAAGCTAAACGATTATCGGCGATTTTTTCCTGAATAGCTAGACGGCTGTTTTGAAGCTCCGAGGTTTGCTCGTGCATTTTATCTAACTTACCAAGCTCGTAAGTGTTTGCTATACCCATTTCGTTAAGTTTAAGTTCGTGACTGATTTGTAAATTTTGTTTACGAAGATCATCCGCAAGAACAATATCAGCCTGACTACCCGATTGTTTTAGGGTTTCTATAGCTTCTCTGTTTCTTTGTTGGGCGGCTTCCAAGCCAAGACGGTTCGCCTGCTTGACGCCTTCTAAAGTTACGGAACCTCTTTGCTTCAATTGTTCAACATATGCTTCGCGATTTGTATCTAGCCTCGATTTCAAATTTAGTTTCGCTAAGTCTTGTGCCCCAATCAGCCGCTGTTTCGCTAAATCAGAAGCCGCCTTCTGTTCTGCGGTCAAACCAGCTTCGGCCGCGGTCAGAGCAGCAAGATCCATAGACCGTGCTTCTTTAGCTTGAGCCTGTTTGAATTTAGCTAGTTCACCCGCCCGTTGGCTGATGTTACCTAAAACAGGGCTTGCCGCAGCAGCAAGTTGCTCGGCAGGACTTCTTCCAGGCATACCTGAACCCGCAGCAAAGCCTAAAGCACCTTGAGCAATATCAAAAAGCATTTGAGCTTGTGTAAGATCTTTTTGCTCGTCATAAGCGGCTTGCTGATCTTCTTTGCCCATTATGGAGCGATATAAATCTCTCTTTTCCCCGTAAAGTTCGCCGAGACGTCCCCCCGGCATGGCACCGGCGACACGGTTCTCGTTTGCGGGCGCAAAATACTGCACCGCACCGCCTAAGTTAAAATTTACGGGGGGTACTCCTTCTTGGCCCATATTTACCGTTGACATGATGCCGCCGGCCATATCGCCGGTAACAGGAGCCGTCATTTCTTCTGAAGCTAGAGCGCCGATGCCCTGGTCTACACCGGCCATCATGATAACCGGTTGCAGCATGGTCAGGACGGACTCTGGTGTCCGCATGGCGTCTTCTTCACCAACAAAACCGGCCAGTTCTTTGTATCTAGCCTCTATCGGAGCATCCGCCTCTCGGATACCGTTGATAACATCCTCGTAGCTTTCGGCGTTCTCTAAATCGCCGAGTGTGCTATCCACTTCGCCGAGCATTTGCTGCACGACCGCTGGATCAAGTCCAACTTGCGTGGCTTCTTGTGCAACACCTTCTACAGGCATCGCTTCCATAGCAGCCTTGTTAGGAAGGCTTGCTATTCCTTCTGGCCCGGGAGCCGCGGGCATTGGAGCGGGCATCGCCATCCCTCCTTCTTGGAAATACTGCATAGGAACTTCGCCCATCATACCAGGTTGCTGGGGTGTCTGGGGTTGTGGGGGCGTGGTAGGTGTTTGCCTATATTCTTGAAAGAAAGTTTCAAGATTTATAGGTCGTTGTAGTGTTTCTCCCTTAAAAGGTCGCGGGTCCTTCATATAAGTACTTCCGCCTGGCGCAGGCACTTCTATCATACCCGTTTGAGGCATTTCAGACAGCCTTTGTGTTTCGGCAATAGCTGCGTCGGCATCGGCCGATTCCATTTTTTCTATAAGCTTAATCATATTGACCAAGCTTGGATTTCTGGTTCTGCGCGCCTCATCACGCAACTCGTCCTCGTTTTCAATAAAGAAATTTATAAAAGCGTTTGTATCGCCGCTGGCAAAAACAGCCGCAAATTCATCTACGACGCCGCCACCTGCCATATAGACAGGACCACCGTTTTGATACTTCTGCATTAAATCTTCCATTATGCCCGTTGATCTAGGCATACGCACACGTTCTACACGTCCGTCTTTATACGTTCGCACACGTATAGGCGGGTCGGACATAAGAAAAATTTCATCATATTCTTTTTCATCTGGTATGTACGGAAGGTTCTCTAAGCGAGGCTCGTCTTTCTCATACCCATACGGTCCAGGTAAACGACCGTCGTTCTGACGGATCATTTCCTTGATCCGTGCAATTTCCGCCTCTTCTTGCGAAGGAACCGGAGCAGCACCACCCTCTTCCATATAGACGACGCCGCCGTTCCGGAACATCTGCCGGCTCATGACTTCCCTATTCATTAAAATAACCCCGCTTTTGCTGCGCCTGCTGCTGCCGACAAAGCACCTACACCAAGACCAAGAATGGACTGGGCAGGTGAAACATTAGGTGTGCTAGTTGCCGTAGTAGTCATTTGAGACGATGGAGCGCCTTTGTAAATGTCCGACAAGAAGCCCAATCGTTGATACGGCTCGTAAAGCTGCTGCAAGTTTGTTGACCGCGCGGCTTCCAGCTCTGCTTGTTGTTGCGCTTGTTGCTGCTTGCCAAGATCGAACAAGAAACCAGCCTGCTGCTGACCAAGTTTTGCACCAAGTTCGCCAAGCGACGCCTGTTGCAGGCCAAGAGTACCAAGGGCCTGACCTTGTTGTAAACCAAGCTGACCGTATTGAGCGCCGAGGGCCCCGATCCCCTGACCAAGAGATCCCGCCTGGCCTGCAAGCTGGCCTGCAAGCTGTTCGGCTGACATACCAAGGGCCGCGGCCCGGTTGGCGATGTCGGCCTGAGACATGGCACCGGTAAGACCAA
>Ga0222715_10003320_pt1 | contig 14388 bp, 10 predicted proteins | sample C33_9DmetaG_FD_165056 | JGI IMG/M metagenome (GOLD analysis project Ga0222715, IMG submission 165056) | Estuarine water microbial communities from San Francisco Bay, California, United States - C33_9D | ecosystem: Environmental > Aquatic > Marine > Unclassified | place: USA: California...
TCAAGAAACTGGCGATGCAGAGTCGAGCGTGTGGAGCGCTGGGTGCGTCATGGGACTGATTAACGACGTGCCAACGTGTGAAGTATTAATTGATACCATCATGCACGAAGCCGTGGATGTGATGACGTCGCGGTTGCAAGGAATGCTCGTGCACGACGCGCGCATGTAAAATTTTCATATCGCCAGCCATCGTGCGATGCGCTAGAGCTACCTAGAAATTACATTGACAATTTGTAGTAAAACACGCTATACGAGCACTCCCGCTTTCATTCGTCCTATTATCAAGTCATTTGCATTTTTCGTGAAAATGTTCAAGCGATGTCTATTTGTCGGCTAAACGCTCGGCAAACTTGGCGAAATCTTCCGGCGGGTCTCGGCTGAAATCCATCGCCTCGCCCGTCGTGGGATGCTCAAACCCGAGCGTACGTGCGTGTAACATCGGGCGGTCAATCATGCTCATGATGGCTTTGGCATCCTTGGGCGTCATGACACCATATTTTGACAACGCGTTTGCCGCGGCGCCTCCTCCTCCTCCGTACGTATCGTCTCCTAAAATAGGATGCCCAATGTGCTTGGCGTGCACTCGAATCTGATGCGTTCGACCCGTTTCTAACCGCCACTCCACCAAAGATGCGTTACCTTGCGCTAAAACCGCAATCACCTCATAATTGCTCGCCGCGAAACGCCCGCCTCCAGGCGTCACCGCCATGCGAAGCCTATCCTTTGGATCCCGCCCAATCGGCGCCTCAATCCGTCCTTTACTCGGACTCGGCACTCCACTGACGATCGCAACGTACCGCCGACGCACCACGCGCGACGCAAACTGATCGCACAACGAATTATGCGCCCCAGCATCCTTCGCGACGACCATGACGCCGCTCGTTCCCTTGTCCAATCGGTGCACGATGCCCGGCCGAACCGTGCCCGAACCATCGCGCACATCCAGCGCCTGACCGCCGCCGCCGCCGTCATCGCCGTCATCGACATCACCGTCACCATCGACGATATCATCGTCATCGTCGTCCGCGATGCGCCCGAGCGGCACCTCCGTCGTCGCCGGCAACGCCAACCGTCCCAAAACCGCGTTCACCAACGTCCCTCTCGCGTGCCCCGCGCTCGGATGCACCACCATCCCCGCCGACTTATTCACCACAATAACACTTGAATCTTCATACACCACATCGATCTCGAGTTCGGGCTCGGGCACGGCTTCGCTCGGCGTCTCTAAAGCCGCGGCGCCGCGAATCGCGTCTCCCGGCCGCACCGCCCAGCTCGGCTTTCGCACCACCGCATCGTTCACGCGCACGAGACCGGCGCGAATGGCCAGCGCGATGCGCGCCCGGGACACGTTTTCATGCGTCAGCGCCGACGCGATGTACGCATCGAGGCGCGAAGGCGTCACGCATGCGACATCGCGCGGCGCATCCATGGAAAAGCGCAACGACCTCGATTCGTCATCCGCACCGTCCTCCTCCTCCCTCGTGTTCGTCGTCGAGCTCGCGCGCGCGGCGGCGCGACGCGCGCGACCGCTGACGCGCGGTGGTGCCGTTCGCCGGTGCGCCGCCGCCAGCGCGCGCGCGCACGTCGACGCGAATGCCATCATGAGCGCACGGTTGCGTCGCGCTCTGTCGACATTAATCGCCGCGCACAGCGTCACACGATCGCGTCGCGGCGATGTCTCGCGCGCGCGATGTCGTCATCAACATTGTTGGCGACGATGGTGGCGACGCCGCGGTCGTCGCGTCGTCGTCGCGCGGCGGTGGCGGTGGATTTCAACGACGTTTGGGACGATGGTGTCGCCCAGCGCACGTCATCGTCGCGCTTTTCGTCGCGTGTACGTGCGTGGTGGTGTATGAACTCGGCACGCTCGTGCATGGGGCGATGATGGATGTCGCGATAGGGTCGACGCGCGCGACGTTGACGAGTTTGGGGGTGGATGTGACGGGTAAGGCGCGGAGAGGTGATGCGAAACAAGATGATGGCGAGCGTCTTCGCGTCGGCGGTTTAAATGTTACCGATGACGACGGCGCGGTGGTGCCTCGAATGACGACGAAGACGGCATCGCACGGTGGTGACATCGCTGCGTTCGTCAAGGAGAACGATCCGGCGGTGGATATGGCGGTGCTGTGTGGGTACGTCGGCGTAGACGCGAGAACGTTTGAGCGGGACAGAGGCGCGGCGTTCGCGCCGGCGCGGGCGTTCGTGGATGGCGTCCATGATGGTCGAGACGCGGTGAGTAAGGCGCTGGATAAAGTTTTTGGGGCGGCGAAATCGTTGGAGGATGTGGATGGAGGCATTGGGGTGATTCACGCGCACGCGATGCCCGGGGACGTCGTCGTGGATATCGAGCGGTACGCCGCCGACGTCGCGGAGCAATTTAATGTTTGGGGTGTGCGTGACGTAGATGTCGTGCTCACGGGCGTGGAAGAATCCGCACGTGAGATATTGGAGAGATTTGTAGAGTTTACGACGTTCAAGCCTCGTCGCGTGATGTATGAAAGTGAGACGACGGCGATGAAGATGGTGCGAGAGGCTTTTGCGTCGGCGCAGCTTGCGCCTCATTCGGGAACATTTCTCGCGGGAATTTCTCGCGCAGATTCAATGTTTATTACGCCAGACTACACCACGCCGTCGCGCGGTCAAGGGTCATCGGAAAACTCGACGGAACCGATGAGCAAGACGATGTCGGTTGCGGTGGCGAGCGCGGCGCGATGGCGCATGTGGAATCCATACGTCAATAGAGAAGACTTTATCGTTTCTCTAGGAGCCGCGCGCGCCAAGGCGGAAGCAGGTGAGTGCGAAGAATTATGGGGTTGGAATTGTTTGCGAGATCGATACAAGCTGACGACTTTGCAGCCCGCAGCGGAGGGGACAAAAATTATATACACCGCGTCGCGCTCGCAGCGACACGACACCGCCAGGGGACGGGTCACCATGGAGGCGACTTGGATGCACGTTCCTGTAAAACGCGTCGCCATAGATGTAAGTCACGTCGCTGACGCTCCTAGCGGAAATCCTTGGCATCGACTTACAGCGATTTACGGCGCGTTTTTGACTAAGAATAAATTCTTTCCAAATCGCACCGACGTCGACGTATTGTTTGGATGCGGATCCAACACTCCTGTGAGCGCTCCACCAGGCTGGGAAAAGATTGGAACTCCGAAGTGCGAAAGAGAACAACGCACGGCGAATTACGACGTCATTGCATCATCGCCGAGAGATGGTCATCTGTGGGATTTAGCATGGGATTACGACTTGCCGTGCAAAGACGAGGATTTATTCAAAGCGTTTGTTGAAGTCGTGACGCCGAACGCATTTTCCCCACCCGATGTACCATTCAAAAATCGTCCAGCGTGCTGGATCGCTCGACAAAGTGGTCGCATACGATCTGTCGGGAACGAGGCAGAAGTCATCGAAGCGATGAAAGCGGCATCTGGCGATGCCGGATTTCAATATTTAGAAATCACGTCACAAACGACGCTCATGGAAACAATCACCGCCGTACAAAACTGCGGCATACTTGTTGGATTGCACGGGGCTGGAATGATTAATCAAATATACGCTTTGGTGGACACGACGGTGATTGAAATCGTCCCACCCGGCGTAGCGTATTATAAAAACGTCGCGCAACTTCGCGACCAAAAATACGTCCCAGTCTTCTACCAAGGCTCAACGAATGGGCAGAACATAGTCGTACCAATCGATGCGTTGAAAAATACATTGCGCGACGTATACGCCAGGCGGCGTCGGGCGCAGCGATAGACTCGAATCATGTAATATATTTTGTAACATACCGCCGGCGCGGAAAACCACTTCTAAAGTGTTCATCATTCAACCTAACCGCCATACGTTGACTCGAACTGTCTCGCTCGGGACGCAAAGCAATCAACAGTTACGATGGCATCTGAGGACACTAAAATCCCCGTCACCATCATCACCGGTTTCTTAGGCGCGGGTAAGACCACGCTCGTGAACCACATTCTCAGAGGAAATCATGGATTAAAGATCGCAGTGATTGAAAACGAATTCGGCGCCGTGTCCATCGACGAGGCGCTCGTGAGCGAGAATATCAAAGAAAAGGAAGACATCATATCTATGGATAACGGATGTGTGTGCTGTACGGTTCGAGGGGACTTGGTGCGGGCGTTGTTGCAGTTGAAGGATCGCGCCAAGACGTTTGACGCGGTGATCATCGAAACGACTGGACTCGCCGACCCAGCGCCCGTGGCTTTTACGTTCTTTATCAATCCTGAGATTGCTGAACACTATAGAATCGATTCAATCTTGTGCTTGGCGGACGCGAAGCACGTGGCGATGCACATGGAGGAGGAAAAGCCAGACGGCGCGGTGAACGAAGCGGTGCAACAGGTGGCGTTCGCCGACCGCATCTTGTTGAACAAGATTGACTTGGTCACCGAGAGCGAGATTGAAGAATTATTGAAGACTTTAAAAGCCGTGAATGCGAGCGCGGATGTGATTAAGACGACAAATAGCGTTGTTGATTTGAACGTCGTCTTGGGCGTGAATTCGTTTTCCTTGGAAAAGACGTTGGAAACGGACCCGAGCTTCTTAGATGAAAACAAAGAGAACAAGCACAACTTGACGGGTGTGTCCTCCGTCGGGATCGCCGTTGAGGGTGAGCTTGACTTTGCGGCGATGAATGAGTTCATGATGAATTTATTGCAGTCCAACGCGGCGAACATGTATCGATCAAAGGGCGTATTGTGCTTTGAAGGCCAAGGCGACGCCAAGTTTGTCTTCCAAGGCGTGCACGAACAAATCAATTTCGGCCCAGCCGCGAGCTCGTGGGCCGAAGGCGAGCCCCGGGTGAACCGCATGGTGTTCATCGGCAGAAACTTGAACCGTAAGGAACTCGAAGACGGTTTCCACGCGTGCTTGGCCAAGAAGAATTAATAGACGTATTGCAAAACACTAAAGATGAAGCAACGTGCGCGAGAACGCATCGAGCATTCGAGCCGACACACAACTACGAACACATGTAATGTCATCATCATTTCATCATTTCTCGCGCGAGACGTGACGACGATGCGACTTCTCCTCCCGCGACGTCGGCTCGCGCGCCACACATCGCGACGCGGATCACGCGCGCACCCGCCCACGAACCAGTCGCGCACCGTCCCTCGCACGTGCGCGATGGTATCCACGCCGCACGATACCCAATCCACCGCGCAACGTGCGCATCGCGCGGGCGTGGACGTGATGTCTCTCGTGGCAATGTCGGTTCTCATTCTCGCGCCATCCGCTGCAACCGCTCGCGCGCTGTACGCCGACACAGACGCCAACGCCACGCACGCTCCGTGGTCTGCAACGTATGCGATGATGACGCACGCGCCGCGCGACGTCGCCACTGTCATCTCGCGCGTGGATGACGCATTTGAACGATGCGGCGCGCGCGAGTTTCTCTCTCGAGCGTTGGACGCGTACGCAAATGCGTCGGGATCGGACGCCGCGCGAGACGCCGCAGACGTCTACACCGTCGTCACGGACTGGTGTAATAATGTGACCGTGCGTATGAGCGCGCGGGACGCGACGGAGACGACGAATGCGGCGTTGGAGATGCGCCGCGCGTACGGAGGTCGATCGGCGTCGCTGCGCGAGTTTTTGTTTTGGCTCAGCCGCGAATACCGCGCATGCGGCGGAATCGATCGCGGTCGCACCGCGGGTGTGTTCGAACGCGATGGCGACGATGCGATTGAGGTGCTCAAGGAGATTTTCGATGAGTCGCACGGGGTGATTGTGTCGGGAAAATGTTGGCCAGACGCGATGGATGCCAGCCGTGCGCGATCGATGAAATCAGCCGCCGCCGACGCGTTGGCACAGTTATATGACGAGTTGGACGCCGCGAATGTAACGTACATGGATGCATTTATGAGAGAAGAGTTGAAAGATTCGTTGAGGTTGATTTATGACGCGTATGAATCGTGTCGCGTGTATGGGATGTACTGGGAGCCGCCAAACGTCGTCGATAGCGAGACGTTTGATCGAATTCGAGTGCATTATACGGCGCTCGACGCGACATTGTCGAATCATCTGCTTGCGCGTGCCGATGGCTACAGCGGAGGGAGAAGATTTGCGTATTTGATTAATGCCGCGCGTGATGTGCTCGCGAGTCGGCAGTCGTGCGCGGCGGCACCAGCCATCGTACCCGCGAGATGGTTCGTATCCAACATGTTTGACGAAATTTTTCAAGAGCTCGCGCTCGACTGTGGTTTGATGGAAGTAGCCGCCGATTTTCTCGAGCGATACTCGAGTGGACGCGGGAGCATTGCATTGGCCGCTGAGTTGGATGAGATTACAGCCACGCTGAAAAGATGCGACGAGCAATCTAACGAGACGGCGGCGATGGTGGAAACGACCATCAACGAGCGCGCTTTGACCGACCTCATCGGCGCGTTGGAGACGCTTGATGCCTCTATGATTGGTTGCAAAACACAGTCACAAAGCGCTGCAAAGCGTCTTGCGCTCGCCCTGCGCGATGTTCTTGACAAAAATCAGGGGCAGAAGTGTTTTGGAACTGAAACCGCGCCGCTCGACAGTCGGCTCGCGCAGCTCATCGAACCAGCGTTAACTGAGCGCGGTGGCATCCAAATCCGTCCAACTCGGCCACTTTCGATTATTGGAGCGCTGTTTTACGCAGTCGTCACAAGCGTAATGATTACCATTGTCGCCGCGTTCGTGTGGACAATTTCTCGCTGCAAAGGCTCGCGCGTCGGCGGTAGTAAAAGCCAGATGCCTTTGCACGCTCGTAAAGGATTCACCATGCGAACCGCCTCGGCTTACGAACGCCACTTCGATGACATTGATGAAACATCAGAAACGCAGACGCTCACGAGGGCTCCGCAGCGTCCACTTGGGAGTCCCGAGCGTCCGCGTCCGAGGCCGCGTCGTACGAGCTTCTCTGACTTTACCAGGATTTCGCGCTCAAAGTCTCTCGACCCAGGCGCGCACCACTTTGCGTAAGCTCTTAACCATGATGCAATCTGATACGTTTATTCAAGTTTCATTCGCGGCGGCTTTGAGCACTGCAAGACGCTCCGCGTTTCGTTTTGCTACTCGACGTCGCGCGACGTCTCGCTCGTGTTCGCTGAGCGCTTCCCAGTTCGTTATTCTTGCCAGAGAACCATCGACATTCACGACAATTGGCCCGAGATGATCCATCGCGATCGTTCCACCGGATGCATCGAGTCGTGGGACGTCTACGTCGTTCGCATCTCCGCTCGGAAGCTCCAACATGGCGAGTTCTGCGGCGTAGATGAAAAAAGCAACAACGAGACTCAAGCCGTCTCGTCAAAGCGTCGCTCTAAATATGGTCACATTCATAGGCTCGCGTCGATAGTAGATACGTATGAAACGTTTGTTTCGTAGCAGTAAAAAAATGGAGAGCTCGAAAATTACGACGATTGAAGACATTGAAGTCGGCGGTAAGCCTCCGCCAGCAGAGCAGACAATGTCGGTTGGAGAACTCCACACGTTTGCCCACTTGGTTTCGGAAAACGTCGGAGCGGCTTTGATGCCTAAACTTGATGCGCTTGAACGACGACTTAACGATGTGGAACTGCAAACGAAACAAGTCGGAGCGCAAGAAGCGCACGATGTCAACTTGCGCGCTCGCGACAGCGAAGAAGTACAATCATCTATTGCGGGAGTCCACTCTGACGTCGATGTGACAGCCGTCACGCCTGAAGAACGCGCGGAGAATGACGCGCTTTTCGCGAACCACTTTGCCCACCACGTCATCGACAACGACGATAACGACACGCAATTCTTACAGTCGCAGAGATTGATTCTGTTGTTCACTGCGTACGTATGTGGTCTTTTCGTCGGCGTCGCGGCGGCTCGAATGGCGCGCCGATAATCTCAAGCCGCGACGTCCTTCACAATGTGACCTTTTCCGTGCGCACGTCATCGACGAACGCGACGCCGCGCGCACAACGCACCTTTGTCATCAATTCTATGTAATCACACGCTTGTATCACTTGTATCAGTATCACGAACGTGCGCCATAAAAACAGGATGTCGCCGACGCCGGCGCGGCCAAAGACTGCACTGTATAGCTCGCGTCGAGTCAGCGCATCGTTGCCGCGCGCATCCCCGCACGGCGGCGCGCACAGCGAACGATGGACGCTCGCGACGCGATGTCGTGGCGCTCACGCGCCGCCTCGGCGTCGGCGTCGGCGTCAACGTCGAGCGCTTCAACCTCGAGCGCTGGGACACCGCTCAGCGCGCGCGAGCTCCCATCCCTCGCCGACGCCATAGCCATCATAGGACGCACTAGAACCGCCGAGCGCGCGTGCTTCGCGCTCACTCCTTCGCATAGCAGGTCACGAACGCACGAGATTGACGCGACGGTGACGCTAAAGTTTCCATTTCGGTTTCGAGGCGCGCGAAGACGAGGCGGCGTCGACGTCGTTTTTGAGTGCGTGCGCATCTCAGGCGGATGTTTCGCGCCCGAACCCGACGCCGATGCGAATAATACATCATCATGTACGATCAAGGCGTCGCAAACGCATCCGAAAGGACGCACGGAGCGATGGTTGACGCGCATTCGTAGTCGCGAGGCGGAGGCGCACGCGTTTGGGATGGCGCTCGCGCTTCAAATCGCCTTTCCAGACGTCATGACGCGCGTCAATCGCGCGTGTGCGTTCGTGGCGTTGACGCGCGTGGCGGTGAAGACCACAGAGGCGGCGCCGAGATTGGGCGTACTTGATTCGGCGATTGCGGTGCGGTCGCTCAACGCGGCGTTGGCGACGACGACGATGTCCGCCGCCGCTCGCGTGTTTTGCCCGGCACTGCACGCCCACGCGACCGCTGCGACGGCGCTACTGAGTGTAAAATTACTGTTGAAGCAACCACCGTGGCGCGGTTCGTTGCGCCGAGTGTTAAGCGGCGCGCGAGGGAACATGGATGAAGACGCTCGATTGGCGTTGTGGCACGCTCGGTATCGCTGGGCGGCGCTTCGGCTCGCCAAACACGTGCCGAGCGATCCCGTGCGCACGATCGATGCCGCACCGCTTTGGGGCGTAGTGATGTTTTTAGAAAGTGTTGCGACTCGTATAGGTGCGCTCAACGCGGATGATTTCGACGCAAGAGACACATTATCCATGAGCTGGCCGACGCTTTCGTGGCGAAGAGCGAAAATGGCCAAGCGACGCAATGCGTTTCGGGCGAGACGCGCTATTGAAGCCGAGTCCAGACTCGAACCTAAGGATATTCTGAGCATGGTGCGACATACGCTGGCTTCATCGATCGATACATCAGCACCGTCACCGGCGCCATCGCCGGCGCCGTCGCCAGCGCGAAGCAACCGCGCGCTCGCCATTCGCGCTTCAGCGAATGCGAATGACGCTCCCGGCGCTCGCTCGGGCGACGCTGAGCGCGATGCCGACTGTGAGATGGCGCCGACGAGTGATGAAAATGACAACGATGACGATGAGAATAACATCTGGCGTGACGATCGCTTGACCGACGCATCATGGGCCACTCGAGGATGGTCCATCGCGTTGATGGTGCGCGCCATGTACCTCCTCGTCACTTGGCTCCCGGTGCTCACATTCGCCGTACCTTTGTTGCTCGCCAGCAAAGGTGCACCCGCAACGCTCAGTGTGAGCATGCGCAAGCGCGCGTGGAGCACGCTGCATTCCGCCATCGCGCTGTGCGGTGCGGCATTTATTAAATGGGCGCAGTGGGCGAGCACGCGCGAAGACGTCTTTCCGAAGGATTTGTGCGAGGCGTTGCAGCAACTTCACGACGATGCTCCCCAGCATTCATATCGACAAACTCTGCGCATATTAGCGCAAGAACTCAAGTGCGATCCAAGGTTGATATTTTCGCAGTTTCCAAAGAAACCCATAGCGTCAGGGTCGGTGGCGCAGGTGTACAAGGCGCGCTTACGCAAGGAGGTTGCCACCGCATGCTCGGATTTAGCCAAGCCAAGAAAACTAGAGTTAAATGACGACGGCACGCTAGATGTGGCGGTGAAAGTGCGACATCCGAACGTGGCGAAGAGAATTTTCTTGGATTTTCAAATCTTACGCGCCGTGGCGGGATGGGCGGATGCTCTACCGGGGTTACGCGGTTTACATTTGCGCGACACGCTCGGGCAATTTAGTCACACGATGACGGCGCAAACAGACTTACGCAACGAAGCAGATCATTTGTTGAAGTTTACGCACAACATGAAGGATGAAATCCAAATAAAAGCTCCGCGACCGGTACCTGGGTTTGCCACCGAGGGCGTATTGATTGAAACGTTCGTGAAAGGCGATGGGCTGGGGCGAGCGATTCGCCAGAAATCAGCGAGAAATCCCGAATTGTGCTCGCTTGGCGTCCACGCGTACTTGCTCATGCTCTTGAGAGATAACTTCATGCATCAAGATTTGCATCCTGGAAATATTCTCTATAGTGTTGATCGCCCAGCTATGTCGTCATCGGCGCCTAAGGCGCCCAAGACACCCGAAGCCGCATCCGGGGCTTCGGGCGTGGTGAAGTTGGAGTTGATTGACTTTGGCATCGCCGATGAGCTTCCACAGTCTGTCAGGAATAAATTTATCGGCTTCTTGTGCTTTATTCTGCGCGGTGAGGGTGAAAAAGCTGCCGACGTTGCGTTGATGTGGGATACGAACCAGACGTGTACGGATGTCGATGGATTGCGGCGCGATATGGCGCGACTCATCGCAACGCGAGGCGACGTCTTCACTCAACGCGTGGACTTAGACGCTCTTCTCAAAGACGTCATGAGACTCTTCCGCAAGTACACTGTGAGTATTGACGGCATTTACGCATCGCTCATCGTGTCGCTGTGCGTGCTCGTCGGGTTCGCGACGAGCTTAGATCCAAATATTAATTTGTTTGAAGTGGCCACGCCGGCGGTGATGGCGTACGCGCTCACTGGGAACGTCGTCGGACGCTTATTCGACCCGAACGCCTAAAAGAGATTATGATTATAGCATTACAGGAAATTGTAGGTAGTAAGTAGTAGAATGTAATGGAATTACACATCCAGCATCAACCGTCGCGGGTCTTCCACGGATTCTTTGATTGATTTTAAAAACGTCACGGCTTCGCGACCGTCGACGAGACGATGGTCATACGTCAACGCCACATTCATCATCGGTCGCGCCACGATGGCATGGTCGGCGCCGACGCACACTGGGCGCCATACGATGGAGTGCATGCCCAAGATGGCACTTTGGGGTGGGTTAATAATTGGTGTTCCGGTGAGCGACCCAAACACGCCGCCGTTGGAAATAGTAAACGTTCCGCCCGCCATTTCGTCAATTGAAAGAGTGCCATCACGTGCCTTCTTTCCGTATGCTGCAATAGAACCTTCAACGTCCGCGAAATTCATTCTTTCCGCACTGCGCAAGACGGGAACAACGAGACCTTTGGGCGCGCTAACCGCCACGGAGATGTCGACGTAGTTTCTGTACACGATTTCATCGCCATCGATAATGGCGTTCACCGATGGCTCTTGCTGCAACGCTTTCGCCGCCGCCTTGACAAAAGTACTCATAAAACCCAACTTGACGCCGTGCTTTTCTAAGAATGCGTCCTTGTACTCTGCGCGCATGTGCATCAAGTTTGTCATGTCGATTTCGTTAAATGTCGTGAGCATCGCGTACGTGTTTTGAGAGCTCTTCAAGCGTTCGGCGACGCGCAATCGCAAGCGCGACATCGGCACGCGCGTTTCCGTACGAGACGCCGCAGTAGTAGTAGCAGCAGCAGCACCAGTAGGTTTCGGTGACGATGCTGCTGGTTTTGCCGCCGCCGGAGCCGCCGCCTTCGCGGGCGCGCTCGGCGCCGGAGTCGTCGGCGCCGCCGCCTTCTTAGCAGGTCCCGCTCCGGGGATTAGCGTCGCCACTTTTTGTCCTACAGTTACGGTTTCACCCTCCTTGGCGAAAATTTCGCCCACTGTCCCGCTCGTCGACGCGCGCACGTCAATCGTCACCTTGTCTGTTTCGATTTGCGCGATGACTTCGTCCACGGCGACGGATTGTCCAGATTTCACGAGCACCGCGGCGATGGTACCTTCGGTGATGCTGTCGCCCATCGAAGGCACGTCAACATTCACGGGTTCTCCACTCGCCGCCGCCGCTGGAGCCGCCGCGCTCGCCGTCGCCTTTGACTTCTTCCCGCCACCCGCGCTCGGCGCAAATGCCATAACCACTTGTCCCACGACGACGCTGTCACCCTCCTTAGCATCCACGCGCGTCACCGTGCCCGCGCTCGGCGCACGCACGTCGATCGTCACCTTGTCCGTTTCTATCTGCGCCACCACCTCGTCCGTTTCTACCTCATCCCCGACGGCTTTGAGCACGCGCGCGATGGAGCCTTCGGTGATGCTGTCGCCCATCGAAGGCACCTCCACCGAAGACTCTTTCCCAGCCGCCGCGCTCGCCGCCGACGACGACGGCGACGAGGACGTGAATAATCTCAAATTTTGCGCGCGCACGCGCAAGGCTGACACCGCGGATACCGCATCATTCGCGCGCGCGCCTCGCGTCGCGCTCGCGAATGCAATCGCGCGCGTCGTCTACGAATGCGAAATAAAACACACGCCACGCGTCATCGTTGTCAGTCTCGCGGCATCACACGCGCGCACTTCACGAACATTAACCCTTACGCGCGCACGGCGTGCGATTCACGCGCCCGTTGATGCGATGGTCGACTTTCGCGACTGCGTCGCGCAATTCAAACGATCGCCCAATTGTCACGCAATCCACCCGCGCGTGCGCGCGCTCGAGCGCGCACGCGCCCCGCGCACGCGTCGACCGCGCGCGTACGCGACCGCCGCGCACGCCGCGCGCGTCATGCGTCGTCGCCGACGCCAGGAATGCGCGCACGCGACGATTAATCCACGCGACGAGGCACGCACCGAAACCGGAGCCCGAGTCGTTGACGCCACCGTCGTCGTCGTCACCGCGCGCGTCGTCGAGCGCGCGAGCGCGGACGTGATGCGTCGGCGCATGATGGTTGTATTTCACGCGCGCGGTCTCGCGTCGAGGGCGTCGAGGGCGTCGCAAAGTGCGGGGAATGAATACGGTTAGTTAGGGTACAGGCGCGGACTTGCGTCGCCGACGCGCGAATACGTTGAATGTCGCACACGTCGAGCAAAAAGAATACAGGATTACAAGGTATATATGTATATATGATGGTATAGTAGTCGTGTGTTCGCGCACCGGGAGGCGCGCGGTCTAAAAGTCTGGAAGCGATGCGCCGGCTTCGCGCGCTTGTTTGAGGAGCGCTTCGTACGATAATCCGCGTCTGTCGGCGAGCTCTTTCAACGCGCGCTTGGTCATGATTCCATTGCGCTCATCGCCGTCGCGTTCGCGTTGACGATTTGTGTCATCGACTTCGGCGGCGGCGGCGTGTTGTTCGACGTCGTGAAGCGCGCTGTGCGCTTCGATGGGCGGCGCGCCTGAGCGTTCGCCGGCGCCCGACGTCGGCTCGAGGACGAGTTCTGGAATGACTTCTTCTCGGCGATGCTCTACAGCGGACGGGTTCGATGGCGTCGACGCCGCGGCGCGTGTGAAATCTGTTCTTTCACGTGCAGCCGCACTGGATGCACTACCGCTGCGACGTCGTCTCGCGTCCCGTCGAGCGTTTTTCAACGCGACGGCTAACGCCTCGCCGAGCGGTTTTCTCAAATTATCCTCATTCGTAATAATCACCGCCAGCCTCGGTAAGCCTTGGCTTTCCAACGCACTCACGAGTACAGCGACTTCGCCTAAATCTAATCCACTGAACGCCACAGCGCGTTGGGCGCCGAATCCACCGCCTCGGCTCGCGCCGTCGCCGACGCCTCTCGGCGCCTCCCAATCGGGCTCGCGTTCGGCAGCCACCTCCTCTAACGTCGCAAACGCGTGCTCGGCGCGCGCCGGAATGACAGGAACATCGTATCCACCTAATTCATCCACTAACACGCGCACGCGCGGCCACTCTTCGGGGCGAAATCCGATTAAAATAACCGCGGCGGCTCCGACGACGGGCGTCGACGACGTCTCCGCGCCCACGAACGCGCCCTCAACGCGCTCATCCACGTCACCGTGCGCGTACGGCGACGTGTACGCATCGATATCATCGTCATCCTCGCCTGCGTGCGCTTCGGTGGCGGCGTACGCGCGCACAGTGTCGTCTTCGTCGACGTCCTCGTCGTCGAGCGCAGCCGTCGGCTCGCAAAGGGTTCCGTCATCTGCGCGTCTCGCCGCGCGCGATTCCTCCTCGATCGCATCGGCAATCATATCCGTCAGCCAAGAGGACGAATCATCGCCAGTGCGCGCATCGCTCGCGGCGACGACGAGCGAGCGCGACGGGCGCGACGGCGCTGGGACGCTGACGCGAGCCGAGCGACGCGACGGCGACGGCGGC
>Ga0222715_10003324_pt1 | contig 14375 bp, 19 predicted proteins | sample C33_9DmetaG_FD_165056 | JGI IMG/M metagenome (GOLD analysis project Ga0222715, IMG submission 165056) | Estuarine water microbial communities from San Francisco Bay, California, United States - C33_9D | ecosystem: Environmental > Aquatic > Marine > Unclassified | place: USA: California...
ATCACCTTCAACATGCTCCATAATTTCTTCTGCGACATAACCAATAAACTTAGCTTGGCGCATTGCCATAGACTTTTCATCTGGAGAAGGAGGCTCTTTATCGTAATTTTCATTAGCCCGGGCAAACGCATTAGCGCGTTTACTAATGTCAGCTAATGATTTTTGAGTTGAAGTCATCTTCTTAGGCTTTTTATTCCTAGCCAGATGAGCTGCAAACTTTTTGCTGTCGATTTTTGGTGCTGGCATTATTTTACCCTCGCTGCTAGATCTTTATCGGCTTTACCCCAAGTACCGGAAGACTTAGTTACAAATGAATTTACTCTTGCAAGACCCCATTGTTGTGGAGTGGTTCCAGGTCTATGACCGGTTCGCCAAGCAGCTACACCTCGATTGTATACTTTACGTAGTACACCAAGTGGCATACCAGATTTTTCTGCTTTCTTTTTTAATGCTGAAGAAGCGTCTTCTGAGATGTAGCCTTTAAAAGTAATCATGTTGTTGCCTTATTTTTTGCTTTAGTGTCTCTTGTTCTAGCTCTATCCATCATTCGATCGTGTTTCATTTTATCCATTTTCTTTTCACGATCAATTCTGGTTTTGGCTATGTCGACATTTTTATCTTGTTCACCAAACATTTGCTTAAATTTTAAAGTATGTTTAGAAGGTTTAGTTTTTGCTGTGGCATCTCCAGGCGCTTTCTTATAAGCTTTTGGATTATCGTCATCCATCTTGGCATGCTTTTTAAAATGTCTATCTCTATCAGTCTTGGTTTTCTTTGACAAACCTGAATGATATGCCTTTGGTTGTGTACCAGGACGATCTTTAATGTCTGGATCTTGAGGTGAATCTTTTTTACGTTCGTCCTCACTTACTTCGCAAGGTGTAATTTTTTTAGCTTTTTTAGTTGATTCAGGCGTACCCCAATCAGGCTTATCTTTGTACATGCTTTTTTCAACTAGTTCAACATCATCAATCCACTTACGAACTGTTTTTGTGTCACATTCAATAATAACATAATTAGCGCCAATAACGCTGATAGTTCCAACCTCATCAGACTTTTTAATAATAACTTTATCACCTGTCGAGAATAGATCACCGGATACAAACTGCTCTCTGGTTTCTGAAACTGTCTCTAATTGAATATGGTTTTTAAATTCTTTTTGCTCTTTGAGGCCCATGCCTTTACGAACATCATTAAACATTTTCTTAGCATCAGCATTTGAAACAGTCTTTGGTAAACCTTGACTAAATGAAGTAAAGTCATTTTCTTGAGCAAACTTACGCATTTTGGATGCTGACATACCTTCAACGCCTTCGGCATCAGGATCTCTATCACCGGCTGAAACTACATTTATGTTCTTAAAATTATAGAATCCATGCCTACCTTCTTTACCATTATATTTCTTAAGTAAAGCTGAAAATTCATTCATTCTGTCAGATCCAACAACCATCACGAGGTTCTTAAATCCTTCGTTGTACATAACGCTCGCAGCTTCCATAGCATTACGGACATTCTTATTTAGCATAATAGAACGAGCATGCCGTGGGAACATCTTTCTCACGGCCTTAATTTTATCTTGGTATGATAATGGATTTTTCTTAGGGTCCGCTGACTGAGATAGAAATACTCTGTAAGGATTCTTGCTTGCTTTTTTAGAAAGTGCGTCAAGCAATTTGCCATGACCAATAGTGGGTGGATTCATTCTACCAAAGGTAAAATAAACTGTCTTTTCTTCTTCAACTAAAAATTGCTTGAACGAGCTATACATTAACTTCTCTTCTTCATCAACTCTGCTTTACGAACTTGCGGTAGCATCTTTTTAACAAGCCTGTCGATACGAGGCTTCATTTTATCTAGACGCTTTTCAATTTCTTGTCTACGAGCATAAGTTAAGTCTGACTTTGGAGTATCCTTAGTCAGTTTTTTCAAAATCATTTCACGTGCTTTTTTACGAGCTCTTTTTTCAAGCTTTTCTTTTGATGCAATTCGTTTTGCTGCTCTTTGGCGACCAAGCTTTAATCTAGACTTATACTTCTTCATCATTCTAGAACGAGCTAAACGCTGAGGAACAGTAAGAGCCTCATCCGCTACTTCTTCAGAAGTATCATCACCGGTTCTTTTACGGCGGTGAGCCTGGTATTTTATTTCTACTGGTTCGCCTGGTCGTAGATCTACGACCATAAAATCTTTAAAATCTATCATTACTTCCTCGTTGGCTTGTCCCATCCCTTTAATATATCTTTGCTAAAGTTGTTGTATGAGAACTCAAGTCTATCAACAATCTTAACAGCATCACCACCAAGTCTATCAATTGCTACATAACCTTCGTGACCTGTCGTTTTAAAACCATCCTTAGTTTTTACAAAAGTGTCAACATTTTTTACTTTATTAAGTATATTTATAAGTTTTAATTTTGCTAAAACTAATACTTTTTGTAATTCGAACATCATTTCCAAACTTTTTTTGTTCTTTTCAGAAAAGAAATCCAGGATTATATTCAATTTTGCTTGTTGTGCGGTCTTACCTTTTTCGGTTTTACGTGCATCTATTTCTTTTTGGTATCTTTTTTTGATCCATGAAACAAGGCCAGATACATGTCGTCTTGTATCTCCAATGACTGTGCCTGCTCGGACAAAGGAATTTCCATAGGTTTCAATGAGCTTCTGTAGCTCTTCCTGTTGTTCAAGTTGTCTGAGAGTTGTTCCTGAGATTTTGTTAAAGATTTTACCAGCTTGCGATAGATATTCATTGACTTCCTCTGTATCACGTTTACTCATAGTTAATTTAGTCATGTCTCTTAACATTGCGTCTTGAGACCAGACGGCTTTCGATTTCTTAAACTTACTTACGTCTACACCATAAGAAGCTCTCATTGATTGGAAATCATTTCCTTTATACGTTGTGTGCCAGACGATTCCAATCCGGCTTTGTTTGATATCCCGAGCAGCATTAGTCCCATCAGGAATAGCGTAAACAATGGTATTAGGATGGAACGTAACATATTTTTGTCCTTTAATATTTTTAGTTTTCAGATCACCGGGTCCATATAAGAAGTCACCTTGCACGACACCTTTGATACCCAAGGCAGGGAGCTCTGACAAAGCGACCTTGAGCTTGTCAGCAAGATCACCACTTGTATCAGCGTCAACGTCAGCAGGAGTCTTATAGACCTTGGGATTCTTGTTAAAAATGCCTTTTTTGGCAACAAAGAAACGTCCGTCATTAGGATCAATGCCTGCAAAAATAGCAGGAGCGCCATCCCATTTAACAGATACAGAACCATCTTTTACTCCGCCTAACATATCTCTTAAATCACGCAATGCAAAGATTGCTTCTCGTGTTCCTTTTACGCCACCATAAATGACCTTATCTTCGATATGAGTCATGTGAGTGTTTTTCTGTTCACGTAGAGTAGATTTAAAACTTTGCATTCTTTTTCCGATTCTTATCTTAATTTATAATCGTATTTTACCACAGTTCTTTTGAATTGTAAACCATTTTTTTAATTTGCTTCTACTTTTACGTAGACAGATGAGTCACCAGTCTTAGATCCAGCAGTATTGACTAGATAACTAACAAATGCGTCAGCTTTTCTTTTTGGCGATTTGTCTAAAGCAAATATAATTTCAGTAGCACCTAGGTTAGCATGCAATCTATCAGGAGCAGCAGTTTTCATTTCTGCCCAAAAGTCATCCCAAGTAATATCATTATGGATTCTTTTTACTTTATTATAAAGATTTTTTGCTAAGCGTTCGTTTCTTCCACCTGAAAGAAGTTTAGCCATGCTTTTTAATTCGTTATTGGTTGGAAGCTTAACACTAAGATACTGTTCTGCAGCATATATAATCGCGCCGTATCCAGCTCTACCACCTCTAGCACCTTTACCTTGTATCTCAACGTTTAATGCACCCATTGCTGTAGGTGCTCTAACATCCATACGACGAGATGAGTCAAAATAAATGTAACCACCTTTAAACGACCAGAACGTAGAACCAGATCTATCAGACTTTAGTATAGACCGAGTATACTTGTGCTCAGCTATCTTGGAAGCTTCTAGATTGTACTCTGAGTGCTTTGCTTTCTTTGTTAGCTTGTTAATCTGCTTCAAAGAAATACCAATAATCGTTCTCTTATCATAAGCATCTTTTAGAGAAGCATTTAAGCTTGCAACAGAAGAGGAATCTAGTGTTGCGGAAATATTAGTACCTTTTTTTACAGCCCATATATCACCAGGATTCCACTTATCATCATTCATCATAGGTTTACCATCATTTTTAAATGCCATTTTCTTCATAGCATAAATGGCATTCATAGTTCTTGAACCACGATGAAAAACATGAGAGCTATTAACAAATCCTTTTTCAATAAGGTGTTTGCCTGTCACATAGGCTGATATGTGCCATTCAGCTTCGGAACTCATCATATCTTTATAACTTTTGTCAGTATCGATTACCTTAGCATATTTCTGTAAAACTTCTGGTGTAAAGTGAGAAAACTCTTTTTTCTTACCTTCTCCAAACAAAGCAGCGAGATATAGACACTGCAGCGCTTCGCCTTTTGCGGTGTTACCAGTTGCACCTTCACCTTGGCCTTTACCACCAAACAATGGTGACTTACCAATTTGATTGGATAGTATAGTTTGATTGTTTTTTAAAGTAAGAATAAATGTAGCATCTTTACTGGCCATAAAACTACGGACAGCTTCAATGTTTTCTTTACTATTAGCAACTTCTAAGCTTTTACCTTTTACGTCAGGTACAGGATCATTACCCTTAATGGCAGCAATTAAAGCTTCTGGCCTCTTATTGCCATACTTCATCCACTCACTACGAGTCATCTTAGAAAACATAGTACTTCCTCTTAAAATATTCTTTACTATTTATAAGAAAAAAATAAGGCGCCGAAGCGCCTTAAGTTGAGGGAAGTAAGGGAAATAACGTTACATTCTACGATAGATATACGCATCTGCGTATTCTGCAAAGGGAAGAGGTAGAGAATGAAGATAGTTTCGATTGCCTCGACGGCGGGGACCACGTCCTTGAAGTTTTACATAATAACGATAATCGTATCCAAACTTTTTTAAATCTTTATTTAAGTTTGTCACCATCTTACGGATTTGTTTTAACTCTATTTGATCTTGTTCATCAAAGTTAAATGTTCCGATATAAGCATCAGTGCGTGGTTTACTCGTATCAATCTTCATATCTTTTCCTCCATTTGATACTACTATCTTACCATAAAAAAAGAGGGTTGTAAACCCCTATTTTTACTTTTTTTGCATTTTTTTTATCATTATGTAAGCAATTAAAATCTGATAATACCAACTTAAAATAATTAAGTATTCATACAAAGCATTATCACCAGCTATCCCTATTATTGCAACGTATAGCAATAATAGGAAATAGCACAATATTGGTCCAAATGCAAATAACATTTAAGCACAGCGGGTATCGCCATAATGAATAGCATTATGGCGTTCTCTCCAAGGATCTACAATCACAGAACCTTCAGGAAAGTTATAATCTTCGTTAGCTTTGCCAAATGTTGTTTGACGAGAGTAAGCTGTTAAGAACACCGCTGGCTTATCAAATTTATCGAACTCAGCATCACAAAATTGGGCCACAAGAATAGAAGGTGATCCATCTTCATATGGTACATCAGGCTTAAACCCTCTACCAATAATCACAATAGGAAGATTATGTTTTTTTGATAATGTTGTTAAAAAGTTCGCCATATTACGAGCCTGCTCTTCACGTGCTTTAATAATAGTGTCAAACATATCATAGCCTAAACCATATTCTTTAGCTAACCAACGCAATGCAATGTTGTCACGTGGATGGCATGAACCTCCGTCACCCATACCCGCTTTCATATACTTCGGTGACATAATTCTATGCGTAGAATATGCTAATGCGTCAGTTACAACATCGACATTCATATTACCAATTTTCATTGCTACATCTTGAATCATATTCGCTAATGTAATTTTTGTAGTAATAAATGTGTTGTAGAAAATTTTAATCGATTCGCATTCTTCCCATGTACCACGAATATAACGATCACAATTACAAATTTCTTTATAAAATTTTTCAAGCTTATCCATAGATGCTTCATCGCCACCCATCATAATCATTTCAGGATTTAGAAAATCTTCTTTTACAGTTCCCATTGCAATAAGATATGGGTTGTAAACAAATTTGGCTTTTGTTATTAGTGGTGCAAAATGACGAGAGGTCGTACCTGGAAGAACAGTAGAAATCAAAACTAAAATTTGATTTTCTGTCATATGCTTATTAGCTTCTTTTAAAACTTCTTGTACAATAGTGTAGTCAAAGTTTTTAGGTGGCAAATTACTACAAATATATTTACCATCGTATTGTGGATCGTGAGGCGTAGGCACTGCAACAAACACGATTTCTTGATCTTTCACGGCAGCTTCAATTGAAGCTGCCCCAGATCCATTTACATCATATCCAATTACGTCATGCCCTGCTTCTTGCATTGCTTCTACAACAGGGGCACCTAATTTCCCTAACCCAATAAACCCAATATTCATATAATAAACCTTTTTATCTTTTCATATTATCTATATGAGTATAAACTAGGTCATTAAGCAGCGTTGGCGAATTCAACCGCCTTTTCCGCTGCTTTAACTTTACGCAACTGATTACCACCAAACCACTGGCTGTGCAAGCGATTTTCAGCGTTGCGACCTTGAACGTGGTCAGTGTGGTAAGTAACTGAGTTAAATGCTTGCCACCATGTGCCAGCACCGTATTCAGCACCTGGTTGAGTATCCAAAACTTCATAGCACTGACGAGCAGCACGGCTTAGATCTTCAACTGTATTAACTGGTGCTTTTTCAGTCTTACGTGAAGTGTTAGGGAATACCTCATTGTAGTATTGAATAAGTGACTCAGCTGTGAACTTACGAGAGCCAAGAAATTGAGCCATTTCTTTGTATTTCTCAAACTTCTCATGTGCTAGACCAAGAGTTTCTTTTACTTGTTCAGCATCAAATTCTGTGCGGTGACCAACTTTAACTGCACGCTGTGCTTGTTGGCTTAATGATAAAGTCAAAGTGTTGTTACATACCACACGGATAGGTGTGAAACGAACGTCAATTGACTTGCCATATTGATGTGGATTTGAGAATAGTAGGTAAGACTCTACAGTGTCTTCACCAAAAATGTCGAATGACTCTTTAATTTTAGCAAGAGCCCAAACCATTTGACCATTTTTAAGAGAACCTGCGGTGTGCATTTCCATGTCGCCTGCAGCAATATATTCTGCAAAGAAAGAAAACGCTTCTTGATTTTGTACTGGATTCCAGTCAGTACCAACAACGTCTAAAACTGTATTGTCAGATGTGCGAACTAAAGCTTGTTTCTGACCAACAGGGACACCTGAAGCAGTTACAATCTTTTGCTTTTCAACGGTCCAATCAAGACCAGCTTTTTGCATCATTTGTACAGGCGTCAAATCATTCGAAACTTGAACACCTAGGCCGTGCCAAGGGACATCACCGGCATATGCCATTTGAGCTTGACCGTTGATGATTTCTACTTCATGTGCCATAATATAATCTCCATTCATTTGATAAGACTATACTACCATAAAACAAATCAATTGTAAACCCCTAAAATGCATTTATTTGCATTTTTTTTTATTAATTGTAACCTAATCGAGCTACGGTTTTTAATTCATCATCAAGCATTTCAGCTTCTCGAGCTTTCCACGCTTGCTCAAAACCTATTGCCCCATATTCAGAGCGTTCACAGTTACCCCAGAGTCTTTTCGTATATGAGTTGTAAGTGGCTTCAGTATCTTTATCTGAAGTGTTTGGATGTAGTAAATGACCTTTTACTAACCAGTTCAAACGGTTGGCTTCTTTACGTACAAATGAACTGCACATGGTGGGACCTCCTTGCTGTAATAATGTAATTTTATTTATTGCAAAAAGGTAAAATTGTTATCGGTAACACTAAAATTTATTTTCTTCTTCTTCTTTTGTCTTGTACTGCCATTCGTCAGTGTGACCAACAGACCATTTAGGTTCTGTTTCAACAGCATAGTTCTGTGTACAAACTTTAAAGTCTGGTCTTTCTAATTTATCAGGTGTTAAGGAGCTATCTCTCCAGAGAACCCTGTTATTAGGCTGAGCAGCGAATTGACCATTGTCGAGTCTAATAACATTAAATGATTTGTGCTCAGGGTCGTGTTCGCTGAAGTTGGTGTCAATGATGGAAGTATCCCTGTGACAATTATCGATGGTGAACTCGTATTCACCGCTGTGCATTCGCCTGTCTTTTCCGAAAAATTCACATCTGGACAAAATTGGTTTTTGGACGACTGTAATGTCGTAATCAAAGCAATCCCAAAGCTGAAGAACATCAAGAGGCAAAAGCTCACCATGATCAGTTTTCCAAACAAACGCTGAAATAGGAAGTTTGTCGTATAAAGCGCCATAGTCTGTAAGTAACGTTTCAAAATAAAGTGCCTTATATTGAATTGACTTAACTGATATCCAAATTCCAGGTGTAAATTCACCATGACCTTTTTCCAAATCATAAAGGTATTCTTTTCTAACATAAACATTAATTGGAGGTAGAGGGTGTACTAAAAATGACAAAGTAAATCCTTTTTTATTTATTTAAATCTTCTGAGCTTTTTTCTGATGTCGTCAAGCTCTTTTTCTTTTGGTGTTCTCTCCACACGCGGTGCCTGTTCCAAAACTTGTTCATTTCGCTGTGGAGCTTTGGGTCGTGGCGGTGAAAGCTCTTTCCTGAGCTTTTCAATTCTTCTTCTGATGTCTCGAATTTGTTTTCTAGTATTTTCATAATAGTCATCCGTCATTTTCTTATCAATTAGCTAATGGATTATCTAATGCCTCTTGTAATTTTTCCATCAGATTTTTTTCAAGTGCTTTCATATCAGCACTTAAATCTTTATCTGTTTGACGAACACCAGCTTCTACTTCACGAATAGATTGTGTAATATCTTTTTGAAGCTGGTTCATTTCACTTCTAATACCATCAAGAGTGACTTCAATTGATCGTTGAGTTTCTTTAATTCTGGCTTCTGATTCTTCTAAATTAGTAGAGATACGATCTCTCATGTTAGCCATAGTTTTTTGGTTATTTGAAAGAGTAACTCTTAATCTCTCTTCAAAAGTATCAAGCTTAGCATATACGTCGTTACGTAAACTACGGACAGTTTCTTCAGCTCTGTTGACTTGATCTTCTAACACTTGTACAGTGTTTTCTACTCTAGTAACATCACTTGCTAAGTCTTGTCTAATTTCTACTGTATACGCAATTGCATCATCTAGTTTCTGCAGTTGAAGTTCATTCGCGGCTTGAATTTCTTGGATGTCAATGTTTTGGATAATTTCTTTCATATCCATATAGTCTTTATAAAATTCAAAGCCACCCCATGCAGCGCCACCTAGTGTGGATAATGCTGTAAGTACGGCAAACATTTTGCCGCCTTTAAATGTCATACCGCCAAATTCTACTTCAGCCATTTTAGTATCTCCATTCGATTCCCATTACTGCACCAAAATTTTGCCGATTTCCGTTTGTATCTTTAATTATTTCGATTGTAGGTAAAACAAAAAATTGGTTGTAATTAAATTTGACCATTGGTTTTACATCAGCGTCTGAGTAGCCTGTAACTAATCCAACGTCTATGTACTTAGTATCTGATATATCAAAAGTGTATGCAACGTAAGTGCTTATCTCGCTTTCACTGTTATAGTAGGCGCCAGCAGTCCACTTATACTGATCATCTAAATATGCTCCAACATGAGGATGAAACCAGTTATAATCTTTTTCTAATCCTAAATGAGCACTTAATAATAATCCATAAAAAATGTCCATAATTAATCCTCAAATTTTAATTCTCTAAGTTGGCGTAGTTCTGCTTCTAATTTTTGAACTTCAAGTTGTTTTGCTCTCAATTCAAGTTCATACAATCTATTACAATCAATTCTATTTTTAACTCTCTTACCAAGAGGAATTGTAATCCTGGCATACACGCCGACATCACCAGTTTGATTATCGTTATAGTAATTATTCATTGAATCATAACCACCATTTTCAATAATGCCAGTTACACCAAATTCTAAATTTGTCGCAGACCCAATTGCGTTAGAACAATCCAAGTCACCTGCTCTAAATTTATCTGATTGATAACTACCTGGGGCTCCAGGCAAAGAAAGGTTTAATGAATCTGCCCATGATGATGAGGCATAAATTAAGACACATATTAAAAGTGTTAGCCCATACATAAATTTCATAAGTCATCTCTCAATCTTCGAACATATCATTGACTTAACGCCAGTGGATATCACGTCCGATTTCAGTTGTTTAGAAGATGTACATACAAACTCAATATTGTCAATATCTTCTTTTTTTACATAAATGTCAATTTTACTTCTACTCAAATGCGACAGCTTAATAATTTTGCTTTTTGTTGCAAATGGGATATCGTTCCACATATTATCTACTACAGATATTTCATAATATTCGACATCATTTCTTCTATTCCACATTTCAATTGTGCTAACTGCCACGCCTTCAATATAAGAAGATTTAAATTTTAAATATGTTGGCGTCATTTCATGAGCTGTGGCACTATTAGCAAACAATGCCACAGCTAGAATAATATGTTTCATAACAATCTTTACCTTTAGTTAGCTATGCACAATGCTGTTACTGCTGCTTTATATTCACCGCCTGGTAAAGATTTGTCCACACCATATGTTACACCTGACGTAACTTTAAACCATGTAGAACCTGCAGCAGTTAAGTCATACTCAGTAACATTATCATATGTTACTTTGTTTGTTTCATAATTCGACATGCCTGTTGCATCAGACATTGTTGCAACTTCAACTTGACCAGTCCATGTAAGTGAATCTGTAAGTGATGGACTAGTTGTAAATTCAATTGGATAAGCAATTTTAGCACTGTAGTAATTTGCAATTGAAACATCATAACGCAAAACTGGCATAACCCCGCCATCTGCTGGTAAAGTGCTGAGTTCATCTGGATTAGGGTTACCGTAGACACCTGCAACGTCAGTGTAAATAGAACACTTAGATGAAACGTTACCAGTGATTGTCGTCTCTTCTGCTAAACTAGAGCTTGCGATCGCTACAGTACCCAAAACAATTATCGATCTTAACATTTATATCTCCTATTGATCGTATTGCGAGCGGACCATGTTTCTATGTGTCTGATCTGATGCAAGATTTCTCAACGCTCTTGAGTTATCTGGCAGTGTTGCATCTTGAAGAACTACTGTATCTTCATAAACACCACCATCTATTTGAACCATATAATAAGGTTCAATCTTTGGAAGTTGAGCTAACTCAGCTAGAATATCTTTTTGATTTCCAGTTAATTGCTCAACAGTATTCTCACCACCCATTTCTTTTTCAAAATTGGATAGTTTTTCTTCAGGTTCTTCACCTTTTTGTTCTTCTTGTTCTTCAGCTTCTCTTTCCAATTGAGCCTGTACCCATTCATCATAAAATGGATCGCCTGGTTGCATATTATCAATAGACTTTAATAAATCTGCTAATGCTGCAGCAAAGCCAGGACAGGCTGGATCAGCGAGAGGTGTAACTGCACATTTCATAAGTTGTTCATCAACATCCATTTTATAGTTGTAAGTCACAATAGCATTTTCAATTGAGCCTTTACCATCTACTGAAATAGATCCATCACCCCATCTAGATGCATCGCTATATGCGAACCGAAAGTATCTTTGAATTGTACCACCTGAAGTTCCTGACCAATCATCAGATTCTTCAAAAATGTATCCGCCTTCAATATCTTTATTACGGACCCAAACAACTGCGTCTGTCTCTGGATCTTTTACCATTGTATAGCGATAAGCCAGACCTTGAACCTGAACTGATACCCAAGGTTGAGTATAGTCAGGTAGAATACCACCCATACCCCAAGTCAATCCTGACCCAGCTGCATTTCCTGTTACACCATAAGTGGTATCAGAGAAGCAATAAGAAGAGGAGGCCGCTAATAGCGCCGATGCCCATAACAGTCGATTTCTCATCGTCATCCATATTGGCTAAAGGGTTACGTGATTTTTCTTGTTCTATTGGCATATCTTGCTCGTTTGCAAGCCATGCAGCTTTTGCAGCATCACCAATTAATCCATCTTTTGGACAAGGTGTACCAGCATTCATCATAGCAGTAAATACATCTGGGTCTTGACACATTGTAGATACCGCCGCAACTTTCATACCCATATCATAAAGAACCTTTGAGTTCTTTAGACGTAAGCAGTTTTCTTCAGTAAATACGGTGCCAGCAGATATGCCGAGAATCTGTGTTTGAACAGCGCCTGCTACACCAATTGTACACAAATCTGAGTTAGCAGAATTGATTGATGGACTAATTGCTGATGGGGGAGGAGAGTATACTCTAGTTGTAGAGTCTGAGGTTACATTACTCTCATTATAATTTTCAGTGACAATAGGATCTGTGGCATCTTGTGCATATGCAACACTAGACGCCAGCATAACTGCTGCCATTAGCATTAATTTTTTAAACATATTATACTCCGTATTATGTTAGCAATAATATAATAATAACGAAGTAATCATTCAGTCAGTCATTTAATGGTTTTTCAACAGTACTATTTATACACGTAGTACTTTAAACATAAAAAAAGGAGACAGAAGCCTCCTTTTACAATTTAGATAATGATAGGATCTGGTCCAGTCATTAGAATGCGAAGGCTACCCCAACGTTTGGAGCGAAATCTTCTGCATCGATGTTATAGTTAGCGCCTGCAGTAACTTTTGCATCACCAATGTTATACGAATATTCACCACCAATGTTTTGCATTGCATCCGTATCATCACCGTTCAGGTAACCAGTTACACCAAATGCATCAGCGACAACTTCATAACCGACGTTTTCAGCATCAAAATCATAAGTCACAGCGCCGCCAACAGTTGCTAGGCCGACAACGTCAAAGCCACCAACTTCTGCGCCAATCATTGTGTTTTCAGTGTTGAAGTTATAATCTGCTGCTGCAGTAACTGCCATACCTGCTACACCCAATGTATACGCACCTTGAATGTTGCTTAAATCTGTGATGTCTGCTGTCCAGTCAGTAAAGCCAAGAGCAACTGCTGCAGGGCCATAGCCGACTTTTACTGATTCAGTCATAGCTGGAGCCGCTAGTGTTTGCTCACCTTCTGCGCCAACAAATACACCGTTATCGTCACCAACAGCAATACCAAGACCTGGCGCTAGATCAGTACCTACTGTCCATGTGTCTAGTGCAAGTGCGCCACCGTCTGCTGCAACAAAACCAAGATCGATGGTGCCAAGACCAGTAGCATTAACATCTAATTCTACACCCATTGATCCACCCCAGTTACCTGCGGCTGTTTCAGCAAAATCCAATGAAACTTCGCCTGATAGTGTTGGCCCAGCTGAGGCCGCTTCTTGAGCAAATGCTACACCGGCGAAAGATGAAGCGATTGCTGTCGTAATGAATAGATTGCGCATCTATAAAAATCCTTTTGAAATGTTATAACATAATTTAGTGCCACTTTTCTGTTGCTAAGCAAGTGGCCAGCTCCCTGTGATTATGCTGCTAGAGCAAATCCAGATGGTGCAAAGTTATCGTTTGCAGTTGTGTTTTGTAAACTAGCCCACATGTCGAAACCTATTTCGCCCCCATCATAAGCACACGATATTGAGTACATCACAGTTGGTACTCCGTGTTAGAACTTCGCCGTAAAAGATCTCGTGCTAGCTGGAAGCTTTAGTCGGATCTAACTCGCCGTGTACTTATGGTGGAGGCGTCCGGTACCGCCCCGGAGTCCATATAAACTTTATAACGTTTACGAGTCTATTTAACCATATTTACGCAAGAATGTAAATAGGTTAAATAGTTTTTATTCTGTTGTGATATTTTTGTTACAGCTCATTATCATGAACATGTAACTGAATCAAAGCATAATGTAAGACTTTCATTAAGTCTTTACGAGCATCAGCATGAGAACCTTTTTTACCATAACGTTGAGCATACTTCAACACATTACCAATACAAAAACCAGTACCATGTCCGCCGTCAATAATAAACTCAGTAGCTTGGAATTTATCTTTTGCATAGTGTTGACCATATGTACTGTCAATATACTGTTTGAACTCTGCGATGAGTTCACCTTCATTAAATTTATAATCAGGATTATTCACTAGAAATTCTCCGCTATTAGCATCAACTGTAAACGTATTTTCTGTTAGCTTTACACGTGTTGATGGATCAGCACCAAAGTCTCGAACGTATACAGTGCTACCGTTGTCTGGACTTTCGTAAATTTTTTC
>Ga0222715_10003328_pt1 | contig 14362 bp, 9 predicted proteins | sample C33_9DmetaG_FD_165056 | JGI IMG/M metagenome (GOLD analysis project Ga0222715, IMG submission 165056) | Estuarine water microbial communities from San Francisco Bay, California, United States - C33_9D | ecosystem: Environmental > Aquatic > Marine > Unclassified | place: USA: California...
AGGACTTCAAGTGTAACGTCCACATCTCCGGTAGACAAGGTCCAGCCGGTATCATCAACGTCCTTCCAAGACTGTCTCCAGAAGCACGAAACTGTATTACTATTGAAAACGACGAAATGTCGTGGGGCATCGACGCCAGTCTGGAACTTGCCAACCACGTCGCACTCGTTCTTGACATACACCATCACTGGGTCCGTACAGGAGAATACATTCTACCAACCGACGATAGATTTACTCGCGTAATTGACAGTTGGCGCGGTGTTCGTCCTGTGATTCATTATTCAGTTTCACGTGAAGATCTGCTTGTAGATCACGAAGATTTTACAAAACCTGATATGGCTGTATTACTAGAAGCAGGATATAAGAAAGCGAAACTAAGAGCACACTCTGACTTTATGTGGAATAAAGCAGTTAATGAATGGGCTCTTAGTTTCAGGGATTACGCTGACATTATGGTAGAATCTAAGGCTAAGAATCTTGCCAGCATTAAATTGTATGAAGAATCTATGAACTCTTCTTTGGACGACCACGCTTCGCAGGAGCCTTTTTTGACGCAGGCTTCTTAGTAGCAGGTGTTTTCTTTTTGGCAGGTGCTTTTTTAGCAATTTCCGGAGTATCCGGTGTATCAAATCCAAAAAGCTCTTTTAACCATTTAAACATAATTTTTCCTCCTGTTTTTTATTTACTAAATATGTTTGCGTGACACAACTAAAATGGAGATAATATTATGTTAGATAAATTTAAAGGTTGGGTGTCAAAGCGTTTCACAGAAAGAACATCTTGGGACGGTGCGGCATTAATCGCTTTAGGAATTGTTGTACTAATTGCGAAACCGTTGGCAGGCATTCTTGCGTATGCGGCAATCGCATATGGTGCTTGGACTATTTGGAAGTCCGAATAGTTTGAAATCATTTAGACTTATAAATCAATCTTTATTGGTTGAAAGGTGGAGTACCAATGGTATTAGAGAAAAATACAATCATTGGTTAAAGGCACAAGCAATTGACCCTCCACCTAAGTCTATCTCTTTTAATAAAGTACAAGTTCAGCGTAGGAGTAAACCAAATTGACTATTGATGAAAAAGTATCAAATATTAAAGAAAGAATTAAGATACTAGAAAGTTTAATAGAAGTTGGAGGAGATGAAATAAGCAGTCAAAAAGTTAGAAATCGTTTTTTAGAAGAAAAATATCAACAACTTAACAATGCTTATGATCAATTGAAGTTATATGATTCAGATAACAACTATAGCTAAAAATAAAATAGAAAAATTTATTGAAACACGTGGAGATAATACCTTAGGAATACGTGTTGGCGTTAAAACTACTGGTTGTAACGGTTTAAGCTATGTTCTAGAATATGTTGATACTCCAGATGAATTTGATGAAAAACATACAGTAGAAGGTATTGATGTGTATGTTAATCCAAAAGATCTAATATATCTTAAAGATATTACAATAGATTACAAAAATGAAAAGTTTCACGAAGGATTTGACTTTATAAATCCTATAGAATCAGGTCGCTGTGGTTGTGGAGAAAGTTTCCACGTTTAGTATTTGCTAACAGGCAGGTCGCTACTAGCAGGCATATCCCATATTTTCTTACGCTCAACACCCTTTCTCTGAGCGAATCTCTTACTATCACAATTCTCGCATACGTGAAAGTAGTTATTACTCATACGTCTATAGTCCATTTTACTACGTGATCTTTCAAATTCAGTATCGCAGTTATCACAACGCATTACAATCATAGCAACATCTCTATAATATTGATGTATTTTGCCGTGTTTGCTACGTCTTTCGTACAGTTTTTTAAGCGTGTATTCTCTTATGAACATATAGTATTTACATTCGGCTTTTAAAACATTTCGATAAATATCATTGATAGAAGCAAATTTATCCTATTTTTGGAGTTTATTACATGGCAAGAAAAGAAATTAATATCGGTATTGAAGGAAATGACGGTACCGGCGATAGTATTCGCGATTCGTTTAGTAAGGTAAACGATAACTTCGGTGAGTTATATGCTGTACTAGGTTTAGGTGGCGCACTAAGTTTTATTGGCTTAGATGACGTAGCACAAAACAGTTATAGAACAGAAGATAACAACAAAATCCTTACAGTTGACTCAAACAACGAAAAGATACAATTTACAAAATTAGACAGTAACGAAACTATTGTTATTGACCAAAGTACACCTGGTGTAATTAAATTTAGCTCACTTGCTTCTGCGCTTATTAATGACCCAGATCCGACACTTGCCGCGGATATGGACGCTAACCAAAAAAGAATTACTTCACTTGCTGATGCTCAATTAGACGATGATGCCGCTACAAAAGGATATGTTGATACAAAACTTTCAATAGCAGGTGTTGATGCTATAGACGAAAACGGTAACATTGAACCCGATTGGGGTACAATGACTGGACCGTTGATTCTTTCACGTAACCCTATTGACTCTGATGATGTTAACTATGGTGGTTTAGTTGCTTCGACAAAAGCCTATGTAGATAGTAAAACATTTATTTCGGCCAATAACTTATACGTTGCTACAAATGGGCAAGACGAAAGAGATGATATTCCTCTCAGTCAACAAGGACGATCCCCATCTACTGCTTTTAAAACTATTGCTAAAGCCGCAGAAGTTGCAGAAGAAATTGTTTTAGCGGCTCCGGTTGAACTAGGACCTTACCAGAAAACACTTACTTACGATAACGGCACTAAAGACTGTACCTTAGTAAATTTAATACAATCGCCTTTATCAGGAAATGGTGCTACCGGTACTGTAGAAATGCAACTTGATGAAAATCAAGTTATTGAAATTATTAATGGCGGAACTGATTATGAAATTGGTACAGAGTTAACTTTAACCGGTGGAACTGTTGTACAACCTGCTGTGCTTAGAGTAACAGCAAAAGATTTTGCTGGTTCTATTACACAGGTTACGATTGTTGATCCTGGTATCTATAGTGTATTGCCAACAGACATTGCGAATGTTCAACACGTTTCAGCAGTAAGCGGTAGTGGAACTGCTAGATTTAGTGTTAAGTTTAGTGTAAACAGAGTGCTTGTTACTGCTTCTGGTAGTAACTATGGTAGTGCTTCTGTAATCTTTAATGGAGGAGGTGCCGGATCAGGTGCTGAAGCCAGTACTACAGAAATTGCCGGAGAAATTAAAGAAGTTAATATTGTTAGAAAAGGTAGCGGATATACTGCTATTCCAACTATTCAAATCTTTTTACCAAGAATGTTACTTGAAACAGACAACCTCGGTACAGATTTTACAGACGATTTAAGAGAAGGTCAATTACTAAGAGGTGTTACCTCAGATGCTGTTGCTAAAATTATTTCTCACTCAGCCGAACGTGATGCCAACGGAGATGAAATTTTCGAAGTTGAACTATTACAAGGTGCTTTCCAAATTGGAGAAGTTATACAATACGGCGACCCAGCACAGAATGTACAAATTACAATTCAAGTTGAAACTGGAATTTATTACGAACAGTTTCCGATTAGATTATCACCAAACGTATCTTTAAGAGGTGACGAATTTAGACGTAGTATTATTCGTCCAAAGCAAGGTGTGTCTGAAAGTAAATGGTCAAGAGTTTTCTTTAGAAGAGATCCTGTTATTGACGGATTAAGAGTAACTGAATATGAATTCGGATACCAATATCTTACAGATCCATTAGACTTTTCTAGTAAGCCAAAAAACAACGATCAAATGGATGTGTTTTTATGTGCTGACGCTACTATCGTAAGAAACGTTAGTGTTCAAGGACACGGCGGATTTATGATGGTGCTAGATCCTAACAACCAAATTAATTCAAAATCACCATATTGTCAAACAGGTTCTTCATTTGCTAAAAGTATTAACGCTAAAATTTTTGCTGGTGGACAGTTTGTTGACGGATTTATGGGTAACCTAGATGGAATACTGCTTTACAAATCAGGTGAAACTGGAGCACTAACTAGAAATCCAGTAGGTGGTGATGATAGTAAAATTGTTATTGGTGGACTACAACGTGAACCACAACTTCCAACTTCGTTTAATATCGGCGAAGACATTTATAGAATTACTTTAACAAATAGAATTGAATCAGCATACTTTGATGCTAAGGTACTGATTGAACAGAATAGATCATTTATTCAAGAAGAAACTATTCAATGGCTGGCAACACAAAATCTCGGCTTTGCCTTTGATGAGACTAAGTGTAGAAGAGACGTCGGATTAATTGTTGATGGTGTTGTTAGCGATATATTATACGGCGGTTACGAAGAATCAACTAGAGCAGGTAGACTTTATTTCTCTGGAGGACTTACAGTTGTAGCGGGACAAGTTGCCGCAACGGCAGCCGCGGTAAGCAAAGCAAGAGATATTGCTACTACCTGTGTACAACAAAATACATGGCCGGCCCTAGGAAATATTGCTCAAACTAAAATTGCTTCAATTACAGGAGCAGAAACAGGAGGAGCTCAACAAGAAGTACAAAACTGTTTTGATATCGTAGCGAATATTATTTCCTACGGTGAAAAAATGTATATTGCTAAAAAATTGTTACAAGAAAATAAAGAATTCATCCAAGCAGATACTATCGGTTACCTAGCAGTAAACTATCCTAACTTGGATTACAATGTAGCAACATGTTTTAGAGATACTGGATACATTGTTGATGCTCTAAGTATTGACTTGTTTGGTAATGCTCCTAACGCAGGAGTTAGTGATTTAAATCAAGGTAACTTTAATAACTCAATTAGAGCAGGTTATAGTTACTATAGAGCAGGTAAAAAACTTATACCTTCCTCTGGTGATCCTCAAACAGTCAATCAGTTACCAGCAACTTTAGATGCTGTAGAACATATTAAAACAAGAGTTGGTGAGATATTAAACAATACTACACCAGCAAGTATTTTTGTAGGACAAACAATTAATCCTACAGTTGATTTAGATATTACATCAAATGAATTTACAATTATCAATCATGGGTTCAATACTGGATCAAGAGTAACGTATTCAAACGGTGGAGGTGATAGTTTAGATCTAGCAGACGGCGGAACACTTACAAATAACGGTGTTTACTTCACTTACAAACTAGATGATAATAGATTTAAATTATATAGATCACTAGAACTTGTTAGAGCACAAGAAAGAGATCCTGGATCAGAATTTGAAATTGACTTTTCAGGTTTAGGAACAGGTACTTCTCATTCTTTACAATGGGATGTGACAAAAGACATTACACTAACTGCTCAAGACTTAGTAGACGCAGGTATAAGTGAAGCAATTAATACATCAGTAGGATATATGAAAACACTTATTGCTGGTGATGATGCCGCGGCTGGAGAGACATACGCATCATTTGGTGACTCCACCGGAGTTCCTGTTTTATATCCGTTATACGAATGTGTGCTTGATAATCCATATGATAAAATGACAGCAGGTAAAATTACACTTGCTACACCTGGTAACAAATCAATGCTTGGTAATGACTTTACACAAGTTAACGATATGGGTTATGGCGTGTTTGCTACAAACAACGGACTTGTTGAATCAGTATCTATGTTTACATACTACTGTTACAATGCTTACTTTGCTTTAAACGGTGCTCAGATAAGATCATTAAACGGATCATCAGCACATGGTGTTTACGGTTTAAGATCAAGTGGTGCTGATCCTAACGAAGTTCCAGATAGAGTAGGATTAAAATTCCCACTCATTCAAACAGGTACAGTATTTGAAGATAGACCGGTTGACGTTGTTAACGATAAAACTATTGCTAAAATTTATGTAGCAAACGTTTCATATCCGCCATTCCCAGGATGTTTTGTTGATATTGATCACTCAGATGATCCTCAAAGAGCAGGGGGTGTTAGTGCTCTAGGATTTAGATCTTATAAGATTACAGCAATTTCTACAAGTGGATTACCAAATGGAACATACGAATTATCAATTGACACTAACATCAGTGATGGGGGACTTGCGGCTGATGTTCCAGCAGGAAAGCCTGTAATCATAAGAGCATTTGAAGAATTTACAATTACAGATAAAGTACAAGTTGTAAGTACAAGACCTTCAACAGCATTAGTGTTTGACGAAAGTGTAGGCATCAACGATGCTGTTATTAGAGTACTTTCATTTAATGGATTTAACGGAGTAGATGCTCAAGATGGTGACCAAAATATTACAACCAAAGATGGTTTTCCATATGTTGATCTTAACGTAAGAAAATCAGATTCATCATTTACTCCTCCGTCATACGCAAACGGGTTAGGCGATGATGCTATTGTTGTACAAACACTTCCACCTGAGCAGTCGGCACGTTTAACTAAACAAACTACAGGTTACGCAATTTATGATGGAAGTAGTACCGCTACTGGAGGAATGATTTTTGGTTATCAAGATTCAATCTATGAAGTAACTGATTACAAAGATGTTGACATTTTAGATGGCGGCAATAATAAAATTGGAAGTTACGGTGTAGTATCATTTAGAAATATTACTGACACAAATGAAACACTTGTTAATAGAAGTTATACAATAACAGGTGCTACTGCGTCAAGTACAATCACTGTAACTGTTTCGAGTACACTTGATTTACGTGAAGGTAGACAAATTAGAATTACAGGGGCTGACAATGCTACATTTGATGGTTTGTATTATGCTGGTAATGTAACAACTAATACATTTGACTTATATAGTGACAAAGCCTTAACAACACTAGTTGATGGTAGCTCATTTGGTGCGGCAGCCACAAGTGGTACTGTTGAGTTATTCGGTGGTGCGACATCAGCATTTGAAGATTCAAACGAAAACTTACAAATTAAAGCAGGTCTAAGAGCTGGTGCGTTAGGTGAAGTTACTGTTAACATCTCAACCATGAGAGCAACAGGACACGACTTCCTAGATATCGGTACAGGTTCGTATGCTGATACTAACTATCCGAGCAATATTTTTGGTCCACCAAATAACAATCCTTTACAATCAAATGAAGCAGTTGAAGAAGGCACCGGACGTGTGTTCTGGGTGTCATCTGATCAATCAGGAAACTTTAGAGTTGGTGAGTTCTTTGCTGTTGACCAAGGAACAGGTAAAGTTACACTTGACGCGAAGATTGACCTACAAGGTATTACAAGTTTAAGACTAGCCGCTGGTGAAACAGTAAGTGAATTTACAGGTGACGTAACACTAGGTGGTGCTGGTGAAGCAAGTAACCAAGCACTTCCAACTGAAGCGGCTGTTAGAGGTTACATTGACAGACGTTTAGGACTAACACACGAAGGCGGTATTCAAACAGTACTAATTGGTCCTGGCTACTTACCACGTGATGGATCACGTCAGATGACAGGTCCAATTGACATGAGTAATAACTTCGTTAGAGGTTTGCCTGATCCTGATGTAGGAATTGAAGGCGAGGGAGATGCTATTAGAAAAGCATACATGAAGATAGGTAATCTTCAAGATGCTCCTGAAGGTTGGATGTATGAAGAAAATCCAGCTGATCCTAATAATAACAGACAACCAGATTACAGTTACATTGAAAGTGCTGACATACTAGCATTTACAAATAACGGTTCGAGTGAGTTTTCAAATGCTACTGTTGTAGGAGCGTTAACATTTACGTTCCAACAAAATGCTCCAGGCGTTGCTGACTCAGTATCGCCAACTGTAACTAACTATCCTGATCCACAAATTGTTGCTACAATCAACGACAATGTTATTGTTAACGCAGATATTAACTATGATGCTGGTATTGAACAACATAAACTAGATCTTAATACTGCTAGAACAACAGAATTCGAAGGAATTGGTATTACTAGTTACGTGTATACAGCAGAATCTGCTCCTGGCGCTGGCGATGATTATACTACTATTACAACATCTGAAGATCACGGAATGAGTGAAGGCGATGCTGTTGTAATTTCAGAAGAAACAGTTGTTACAGCACTCAATGGTGATTGGAAAGCAACTAACATTACAGCAAATGCATTTAGAATTCCAGCAGACACTTCCACAGGTGGAGTTGTTACTGGTGGTAAAATTAGACACTATGGAATTATTAGTGGTGCTCAAGAATTAGAATTTACACTTGTTAATGGATTCTTAGAATTAAAAGATTCTACAAACGCAACAAGAGTTGGTGCTTACTATGATGGTATCGGTTTTGAAAAACTAAGATACATTGATGTAGCAACAGTTCATGTTACAGATAACACAAATTTAGCAGTAGGTTCTAATACAAAAGTACTTGCTAGAAGATCAAACCCAGGAGGCATCGGACAAGCAATTGATGGACCACCTGTACCAATTGATGCTAAAACTATTGTTGAAGATGGATTAGGATGTAGAAGACCTGACTTTGGTGACATTGGTGTAATGGCTAGAATCGGAACTGGTAACACAGCCGCTGACTTTGCTACTATTGAGTTTACTAGTTCTAACACAGCAAATACTATTGTACAAAGAAGTGGAACAGGTAGCGCAGACTTTGCTGGAACATCAAGTTTTGAAAATATAAACTCAGACGGTAATATTACAATTAACGTAAGTGACGGAGTTGAATCAGGTAACCAATCAGACCTAGAAGGTCTATGGATGACTTATGCCGCTTCAACAACACCTGTAATTACAAAACACGAACAAAGTGCAGCAAATAATGCTTACTATGTAAACTATAGAAATGGTAATGGTGATGTTGCTATTAAAGCGCAATTTAGTAATGTTGCCGCTGATCACTTTACAGAATATAGAGCAGGTGTACATAAATTTAGAACTGCTGGAGGAAGCGCAGGTAGAGTAGAAGTTGGTGCTGGCGGAACATTAACTGCTGAGAACGGAGTTCCATCTGCGACTGCTTATGTTGAAGGCGATTGGAGACTGATAGCAGGTAGTAGACTAACAGCTACCTGGGCTGACTTAGCTGAATATTACGAAGGTGATAAAACGTATGAAGTAGGTACTGTGGTACAGTTTGGTGGTGATAAAGAAGTAACTGAATCCGGAGACCTTGGTACACACAAAGTTGCTGGAGTTGTAAGTAACACAGCCGCTTATGTAATGAACAGTGAGTGTCCAGGTGAAAAAGTTCTTGTAGCCCTACAAGGTAGAGTACCATGTAAAGTAATTGGAAAAATTGAAAAAGGCGATCTAATGATTGCTAGTGGTATTCCAGGTGTTGCTACAAGCGCAGGCGATGACGCTAAGCCAGGAACAATTATAGGTAAGGCTATTGAAGTTTATGATAGTGATCGAATAGGAACAATTGAAGTAGCGGTGGGGAGACTATAATGACTATATCAACTTTATACAATTCAACCAATCACCCACTAACCTGGGATAAAGTCAACGAAACTTTAAAAGTAATTGACGATAATTTTACTTTTGTAAGTTCACAGGCTACTACTGGTGTTTTACAAAACCTTTCACAGGACATTACACCGAACAGTGTTGGAACATTTGACTTAGGTACTCCAACACAACGCTGGGATAATGTTTACGCAAATAGTCTGTCAGTAAGTTCTTTGATAGCAAATATCACTGGTGACTTAAAAGGTTCTGTGTTTGCTGATGATAGTTCAATTATTGTTGATGCTACTGAAGGAACACTAACAGGAAACTTAACTGGTAATGTTACAGGTGATGTACTAGGAAATTTAACTGGTAATGTTATAGGTAACGTTACAGGAAACGTTACAGGAAATGTATCAGGCAATGCTGGAACAGTAACAAATGGTGTTTATACAACAGGCGATCAAACTATTGCTGGTGTTAAAACATTTTCAAATACTATTGTAGGAAATATACAAGGAAATACACAAGGTACACATACTGGTGGAGTAATTGGTAATGTATTAGGCAACATTGACGGTGATGTTACAGGTAGCGTTTATTCAGAAGACAGTTCCGGTGTACTAGTTGACGGGTTACACGGTGTACTTAATACACACAAATTAGATCAAATAGGGGCAACAGATGGACAAGCTCTTGTATGGGATGCTGGAAACGACAGATGGCAACCTGGTGCGGCAGCCGGAGGTGGCGGTACTGGATTAGGATCCCGAACTACTAAATCAGCGTCAACATCTAGTATTGCCGATGGTGTGATTTCAAATACAAATATTCTAGGAGCATTTAGTGCCTATATGGTATTAAAGTTACAAGTTGACGGTGCGTCATGGGTAAGAGTTTATACAGATGCCGCAAGTAGAACTGCTGATGCTAGTAGAATTGAAACTGATGATCCAGCTCCTGGAGCTGGAGTAGTTGTTGAAACAATTACAACAGGAGCAGATACAATTCTCATAAGTCCAGCAGTATTAGGTTTTAACGATGAAAGTCCAGTAACTGATGTAATACCTATAGCAGTAAAAAATAAATCAGGTATAACAAGAACTTTCACAGTTACACTTACACTAATTCAATTAGAGGCATAGTAATATGGCTAGAGACGTTACACAAAAACGTTACATTGTAACTGCTAAAACTATGGAAGGCATGGCACGTGTCCGTGACGATTTAATTACCGATGGTAATGTACCTAGTATGACATCGATTGAAAGATCGGTTATGGTAGCTGATGAACGTCCAACTAGTCGATCTACTATATATTATCTAACAACAAAAGAAGCAATATCATTAAAACAACATCCCGATGTAAAAGCTGTACAGCCTGTTCCAGAAGATATGGGAGTATCTCTTGAAAGGCATGAAGTATCGCAAACTTCCAATTTTAATAGACAGGTTGTTCAAAATGGTAATCATAAAAACTGGGGATTACTAAGATGTATTGAAGGCGGTGTACATGAAGACTGGCCTGGTGACAATACACAAACAATTACACTAACCGAAACAGGTAAAAATGTAGACTGTGTAATAATGGACTCAGACGGACAAATAGTTGGCCATCCTGAGTATGCTGTTAATGCTGATGGATCAGGTGGAAGCCGTGTTAATCTCATTGACTGGTATGCTGAGTTTAATAGTGTAGTTGGAGGTGTTGAAGGAAATACCTATAACTACGGTGTTTACACTAGCGGTAATTATCATGCTGTACACGTCATGGGAACAGTTGGAGGTAATTCTCAAGGTTGGGCAAGAGACGCAAATCTATACAATATCTTTTACTATGCTGGAGATGTAGGCAATTCTAATTTTCCTTATGTTTATGATTATGTAAGAGAATTCCACAAACAAAAAACAATTAATCCTGATACTGGTAGAAAAAATCCAACAATAGTAAACAGCAGTTGGGGTATGAGTATTTTCCCAAGTCAATGGTCTTTTTCAGATATTACAGCAGTTACATACAGAGGTACTAGATATGTAGCAACTACCGGAAGTACGAGTCCTACGGGGTTTTCGGGAATATACGATTCAAGCAGTTTTAGTGTTAGAGACAGCTTCATACATTATGACGGCACTAAAAACACAGACGATTGGGTAGAATTCGATTGCTCAACTTCAGGAACTGAAAATCCTGGTGATACAGAAGGTACACTCAATCCTTTTCCATCGGGAGGTTTGATTGGCGGCTCTGGTTGGACTGTTTCAGGATTTCAAAGAGCATTCCTAAATGATACTAAAAAAGTACAAACTACTAACATAGTCTATGTACAAACTTTACCTCAAGGTGGTACAAGATACGGAGACTTTACTGTAGATGTACTACAGGATATATCTTATGCTACACCTACTGGAACTGTTGATTTAGATATCGAAGTTGAAATACGAGATCCTGATAATATAGTTGTAGCAACTTATACAGACGGTCTGTTAACAGGTGCTTCTGTGAATGCTGTTATTGATGAACAATTTACTGTAAACAAAAATGGAACATATACAATAACCATCACAACCAATTATGGTACTGAACCTAATCCCAACTGTACTTTTGATACTAATATTGATGTTACTCTTAATGTTACTCAAGATACTACTCCTTCTGCAACTGCTACAAGAGTTGCCTATGGAGAAGGAAATGTTAGTATTGGAGATGTGTCAGGACTAAATGTGTTAACCACTCCGACAACAGGAACTAACGACGACGGTTTCTGGACACTAAATTTACCTTTTACTTTCACAATGTTTCAAGAGAATTATACTGAAATTAGTGTTGGAACCAATAGCTATATTACGTTCGGTGGAGGATCAACTACCGAACCATCCTTATATCCACAAAATGTTCCTTATGCTAAAATTATGGTTGGCAGTGGCGATAAGTTTGGTGGCTCATCTTCTGATACTAGTTGTCAAAGAATTTATTATGGAACTGAACCTTCTGGCGTTTATTCTACTCCTGTTAACACATATAGTTTTACTGCTATCAACAACAGTAATACAGCATGGACAATATCTGGAACTGATCGATCCGGTTCAGTTAGTGGTGATGCCGCAACAATTAATTGTGTGGTTGGCGACACAATCCAATTTACTAACAACGCAAACTTTGCTCATCCTTTTTATATAAAAACAGCTCAGGTTACAGGAACAGGTAACCTCGTTGCTGGTGGAACGAATCAAGGAGGGTATGGCGGAACTGTAATTAGTTGGGTACCAAACGCACCAGGAACATATTACTATCAATGTGGTAATCATACTAGTATGAATGGTCAGATAATTGTCGGAGCAAACAGTACTACAGATTATTTTAGAGTTGTGTTTGAAGGAAATGCAGCTTCAACAGGAACACTAGGCGATCCAGGAATACGCTGGGAAGTTAGATTCGATGAGGCAAACCCAACAGATTTTAGAGTAATAATAGAACAAAACAATCAAGTTTCTTATTCTACACAACCTTTTACAACAGCAGAACTTAACGACTTTGGATTTATAGCAGGTAAACGAATTCCGGTTCCAGTAGATGCTCTAGACGGAGACATTGAAGATGCTATTGACGAGGGAGTCATTAACGTAAGTTCAGCAGGTAACGGACAATGGTATCATGCTCTGCCTGGTGATCAAGATTGGGACAATACATTTGAAATGGCTAATCGCTATCCTGATTCAGTAAACTTTCCCTACTACTATATGAGAGGAAGTTCACCGGGAAGATACGATACTACAGCAACTGGTGGTTATGACTTGCCTACTATTGTTGTTGGAGCAATGGGAGATCAAGCATCACTCGACGAAGGTCCGGCTGATTATAGTGATAGAGGTCCTGGAGTAACTATTTGGGCTCCTGGAACTTATATTCAAAGTGCTTATACGTCAGCTAGTTCATATGTTGATCCTAGAAACGGAACTTATAGAGTAGGTAAAATTTCAGGAACTAGTATGGCTAGTCCTCAAGTAACAGGAATACTTGCTTGTTTACTTCAAACTTACCCTGATATGAATTGTTTAGAAGCACGTAATTTAATTGTAGCTATGGCTGAAAAAGATAGTCTAAGCGATACTGGCTCAGGCAACTATGAAGATACTGGAGCACTATTAGGAGCACCGAATTTAATAGTACGCTATAGACAGCAGAGAAAAACCGAAGGAACTACTTTTCCTAAGAGGAACTTCAAAGCAAGACCGGATAGCGGAGTAGCGTATCCAAGGACTCGAATCAGACGTTAGGATAAATAGTTAGTAGGAGCATTTAATGGCAATACAAGAAATTAATATAGGTAACCTAGTAAATGACGGTACTGGGGATGATTTAAGAACAGCGTTTCGTAAAGTAAACGAAAACTTCACATCTCTGACCAATGAACTAGCAGTTACTGGACAAAATTTAGGTGCTGGCGCTGGACTATTTGTTGAAAAACAAGCCAACATATTAAAATTTAAAAGCATTGCTTCTGGAACAGGAATCACTGTTACACAAAATACAAACGATATTACTATTAGTAAAAATCAAACTAATTCTTTTGCTAATATAGTTACAGATAATGGAAATTCACTTGCTACTTTAGAAAGTGATACACTTACTTTAATTGGAGGTTCTAATGTACAAGTTGAATCTTCAGGAAAACAAATTACAATTAGTGCTGATCTTATTAATGCACAACTAACAGGTCCATTAGATCTCAACGGTCAGAGCATTATCGGCACAGGTTCAATTAATATTACAGGCGGAATTACCGCTACAAACTTTGTAGGAAACTACGGAGGTGCGTCACAAGCTAGTATAATTAACGCACTATTTGACAATGACTTTGGTGGCATCGATAACGATCCTCAAAATGCTGTACAAGCACTTTATCAAATCAGCGACTTTGACTTTGGAACGGTATTAGCACCTTCCCAAAACGAAGTTGATTTGGGAACAATAACATAACGGAGATATAAAACAAATGGCCTTAAGAATTAGAAGAGGAACCGACGCTGAGAGACTTACAGTCACTCCATTGCCCGGTGAACTCATTTATACAACAGA
>Ga0222715_10003329_pt1 | contig 14362 bp, 13 predicted proteins | sample C33_9DmetaG_FD_165056 | JGI IMG/M metagenome (GOLD analysis project Ga0222715, IMG submission 165056) | Estuarine water microbial communities from San Francisco Bay, California, United States - C33_9D | ecosystem: Environmental > Aquatic > Marine > Unclassified | place: USA: California...
AGCAGCTGAACCTTGGCCACGCTGTTGCTGGCGTGTTAAATCAATAAGTTTTAGTAGGGTTGCTTCACTAGCAACGCCCTGAGGGCCACCTACATTTAAAATTTCTGTTTCTGCCACGACTGTGTTCCTAAATTAACTGCGCACTTAAATACATACGATATATACTTAACAAAGTATTTATCCGGAGAAAATATGACTGAGATTAAACCAAATCCACTGATGAAACATTTTCGTCAGCCCAAGCTGTACATAGACTTACCTAGCAAAGGTTTGTTCTATCCGCAAGGCACACTTGAGCTAACTGAAGATGGCAAAGTTGCAGTGTATGCTATGACAGCCAAAGACGAGATTATGATCAAAACACCCGATGCTTTGTTAAATGGACAAAGCACAGTGAGTGTAATTGAAAACTGTGTTCCAGGAATTAAAAATGGTTGGGTAGTTCCAAACATTGACCTAGATGCATTGTTAACGGCAATACGTATTGCTACCTACGGCGAAATGCTATCAATGGAGTTTACACTTCCAGGTACCACTGAAGAACGTGCATTTGAAACCAATCTTGTTGAATTACTTGACGAACTAGTTCAAGGCGAATACGAAACTAGTTATACTCACAACGAATTCACAATTGAAACTGCTCCAATGACGTACAAACAGTTTACTGATGTTGCTCTCAAAACGTTTGAAGAACAACGTATTATTAGAATTGTTGACGACAACGATATGAGCGAAAGCGAAAAAATTCAAAAGTTTAACGAAACGTTTAAGCGTCTAACAGATATTAATATCAACAATGTGTACAACAGTGTAAAGTCAATTAAGATTGGCGATCAAACTGTAACTGACAAAAGACACTTGGATGAGTTTTTGCAAAACGCACCTGTTGATGTTTATAAATCAATTCTTGATCACATTGACGCTCAAAGAACAAAGTTTACAGTAAAGCCAAGAAAAATTATAACTAGTGAAGAGGACAGAGCTGCTGGGGCGCCTGATACTATAGAAGTGCCCATCAACTTTGATGCTTCAAATTTTTTCGCATTAGGATCTTAGCACTTACAGTTGAAGAAATTCTGAAAGAAGTTAAGGTCCTTGAAGACGAAGTAAAACAAATTAGATATGATATGGCAAAGTTATCCTGGCACATGCGAGGATCATTGTCCTACGACGATGCATATATGCTTGGACCAGATGACAAAGAAGTTATATCTAAACTAGCCACAGAAAATTTAGAGACTGCTCAAAAAACTGGACAGCCTTATTTTTAAGTTTTAGTTACTGTGTATCCTGCTTTTTTCAACATGTCAGCAGCTTTTTGAATTGCTGGATCAGGTTTAGCATTTGCCGATTTAAATTTTGGATCAGGGGCTGCAAACTTTCCTTTGCCAAATCCAGCTGCTCCGCCGTAACCTTTTTGCACAACCTGTTTGATGATGCCACGTACTTCACGTTTGGTTAACACATCTTGGCCTTCTGCTTCACTGTACATACTTGACATTGCTGCCATTCCTTGACGTTGCTTTTCTAATCCTGCTGCTTTTTCTGCATCAGCTTGTGCTGCTGCTTTAGCATCTGCTTTGGCTTGACGCTTGTCAGCTTTTGCTGTTTGACGATCGGCTTTTTTATTTCCTTTGGTTTTTAGATTAGCAATAATTGGTGCTGCAACATTGCCATATCCTTTTTGATCAAAGTATTTTAAAACAGCATCAGCTGTTGCTGTCTGTCCGGATGTTTTTAGATATGTAAGTAGTTCAACTTCTAGTTGACGTGCTTCGTCTTTGGTAGCACCTTTAGCAGCTTTACCTGCTTGCTTCATCATTTTTGCTTTTTTAGTAAATGGAATTACTTCTTCTAGCTCTTCGTCTTCGGCAATAATTTGAAATACGTTCATTGTATTACATCCTTGTTTGTGTTATTATTATTTATACATTTATTTGTATATTTGTTTGTTAAATGTTTCTTCCCAAGCTTCTGATCCGCCTCTGTCTCGAAATCCTAAACCAATTAATAGCTGATTATCCTTTGACTCGCAGGTGCTTGACCATCCAAGTGTATTAGCTGCTTGTATTACTTTACCAGATATAATTGCATTACCAATAGTACGCTCCATAACCCAAACAATTCTTGGCTGTCTAGTTGTATCAGTTGATGTTCCACCAGTTGGAATAATAAATTTGCCGTTGTATGCTGCTGTTATTTTCTTTGGATGTGATATTTGTTGATATTTGTAATCCTTGATCATCTCCTCAAGTAGTTTTAAATCGTCTTGATCAAAGTCCTCAAACATATAGCCTTCACTATTATCTTGATTACGCTCACATTTTTGGCACTGTCCACTATTAGGAGTTTTCCAACAACTATGTGGATCATTTGATTTTTTAACAATAGCTCTTAGTAAAGGTGATGCCATAATGACTTTCTAGTATTAAGATGAACTAACGTTCATCTGTGTATCGCTATCGCTCTACACATTTTTATTATTTATAATAGCATATCACGTAAGTGATATGTTTAAGTTTCATGTAGATTGTTTCAGTCAGACGGAACCTGTTACGGTCCCATCTTTCTCAAAGAAAAACTTCATGTGAGTCTTATCCAGCCGAGAACTTGGAAGTAGGTAATTGTTTATACACAAAGTACAATGGGCTCTGACCTTTCCCAACCTACGTCGACATTGCTTACGCTACCTCTCGCTTCGTTCCTATTGCTAAAGAGTTTTTATGTACTGTGTTTGTGTTTTTTGACTGCCAACATGCAATCTATATCAACTAGTGAGCCCAATTTGTTTGGTGGCTTCCACACTCTGGTGTGTCAATCAATATGTACGTGTGCTTCTATACGAGAGCTTTTTCCACAGCGGTATTTCTAAACTGGCCCGCCAACCTTATGTGTTGGAATGTTTTACCTGTATGTGATGTTCTAGCAATGCCTGTTTTAGTTTGTCTGATCCGCCTACTCTAACATTAATGATACCGTTGTAGTAATCATCTGTTTCAAGTACTCGCCTATCAAACTGCTCTCGTGCCTCTATGTAGGACATTTCGCCCCTACCTTTACATAGGTATAATATTTCTCTTGTAAACTTATCTTCGCCTAGTGCGGCTACGTCTGCGTTTAGTCTATCACTAGATCCCCAGTAAGTACGCCAATCGCTTTCTTTATATCCACGTCTTTTGTTCTTTTTGCCTTTTAGTGGTGGCTTGGTAGTTTTAAACTTTGCTAGTTTTTTGCCTATGTATTTTTGATTGTTAGTTAAATTGGTAATAAGATAAACAAATCCTTCGTACTCGTCTGGTATTTCAGTTATTTCTTTTCCTTTGTATGTCCAATTCATACTGTAGTTACTTCTTCTTCAGTGCCTCACGTGCCTTTTTTGGATTATTTTTTGCTCTGCCGTCTTTTACATGCCTAATATGTTCTTGTAGTATTTCTTCTCGTCTTACAGTACACAAATCACGTAGCGCAGATAGCTTCTTACGCACCTTCCTACGTTTTAGTTCTGCAGGTCGATGGTTGAATATTTCGTTTAATTCAAAATATTCAAGTACTGCTAATACTATTTTGTCATGTGTGTCCAATTCGCTCATTCTACAATGTCAATATCCGTTGCATAACTAGTAAACCCGTTTTCTTTTACCACTCTTAGAACGTTATTGACTCTGCCAACTAGTTCGTCCTTGTGTGAAATAAGGAAAATATTCTTACTACGCTCTCTAGTCATCTTTTTAAGTACGCTTATACTGTTTTCTACGCCTGCTGTATCCATTCCACTATCAATAAGCTCATCAATGAACAATAAGTTAATACTCTGGTACAATGACTCCCAAACATCACGGAATGCAAATGAAAGACCAAGAATTAACCTATTACGTTCGCCACGAGACAGGTTATCAAAGTCTAAGTCTTGTCCTAGTTGTGTAATTTCAACCGATAAGTCGTTTAGGAACACTACTTGGTGCGGTAAGCCTAGTTTATCTAAGTAATATGTGAGCCTGTTGTTGAGATATGCTAAATTCTGGTCAATAATTTTCTTTCTAATGAAACTATCCTTGTTAGTTAATAGCTTTAGTAAGAAGTCTTGGTGTTCTTTTACATTAGTAAGTTCGTTAACTGTTGACCAGTTAATATTTTGTAGTGCTGTATTTGTTAAATCGTCAATTTGTGCCTGATACGGATCTGCCTCTTGCTCTTTACTTAGCAATGTTTTCTTTAAGTTATCTACGTTGTTTCTATGTTCGTATGCTTCTTTTGCATTTTCATAAAATGTAGTTGGCTTGCCGTTGATGTCACCAATTTCTTCTAAAGACTTCATAACATCTTTGAGTTTACCAGCAACTTCAACCTGATAAGACATTGTGTCTTCAAGTTCTTTTGCTTTTTTAGACTCTATCTCTGCTTTTTTGTCTGCATGAAGTTCTTGCCCACATGTATAACATGTTGCATCTTTTAATTCAACTATATCTTTGTTTAATTTACTAACACTCTTGTCAGCACGTACTAATGCAGGTTCTAATGTAGCCAATTCTTTTTTAAGTGCTAAAATAGAGTTATTATGTTCAGTCCAGTTTGCTAATTTTTCGTGTGCATCCAGTTCAGCGTCAATATCTAGTTTTTCAAGTTGTTCAATTGCACTTGTTAACTTGTCAACATCGGTACGTTGTTTGGCTTTCCAGGCTTTTTGAGTTTTTTCTAGGTTTACAATAGTACTTTGGATACCTTCGTTTGCTTTTTGTATAGCTTCGATCTTTAAAGTTTCTTCGGTAATAGTGTCTTTAGTAAGTTTAACCGAGTCTTTGAGCAATGCTGCTTTTTCACTTAGTATTGTAATGCCAAGTAGCTGTTCAATAATAGCTCTTTGATCGTTTGTACGCATACTAAGGAACGGTTCGGTGTATGTATTAAGTGCTACAATATGTTTAAACATATCGTGACTCATATCCAACAAATCTTTGATTGATTCTTGTGTTTTACGACTATCGCCTTGGCTGTTGTCAGCTAGTTCGTCAATCTGTTCGTTGTCGTTAACATAAAATTTTAGTATATTTGGCGATCGACCACGTTCGATACGGTATTGGTTGCCTGCTTTCTCAAAATTAAGAGTAACTAGCATACCTTTTGAGTTAGTTTTGTTAATAAGGTTGTTGCGTTTGATATTTGTAAGAGCTTGTCCGTATAGTGCATAGGATAGCGCATTAATGATAGTAGTTTTACCAGTACCGTTGCGTGATCCAGTATCGTCGCCGCCTTGATCTAAGTTTTCACCCAACACAAGGGTTAGTTGTTCTTCGTCAAAGTCAACTGCTTGGGTAACATTACCCACACTCATAAAGTTCTTTACCGTTAGGTCTTTAATTTTTATCATTCTAATCCGTTATAAATGCTGAGTAACATCGACTTGTCAAAGTTATCACTGTCGATTGCTAATATTTCATTTGATACTATTTGATCTACACTTTCAAACTGTGCAATATCAAGTTCGGTGTTGATTTCCTCAAGTTGTTTGTGAGGAATTAGTGTAATTTCTCTACAGTCGTAGTCGTTGATGAATGTTTCTTTAATAAAACTTGCTTCTTCGTAACTAACAGGCAAGTCAAGGTTAACTCTAAGATACATTTTGCTTTTTAGTAACGTATCCTTATCATCAATTAGTTGCGATAGTTTAATAGTACGATACTTAGGACAATCAACCCAGTTGATGTATTCGGGTTCTTTGTTATTTTCCTTGTCAAGTATCATCATACCTCGATCATCGTCCCAAGCATCTGCATAGTTGTGCGGAAATGCATTACCAATGTAATGCACTTTGCCTTGCTTTTGACGTTTGTGAAAGTGTCCACTAAACACATATTCTTGATTTACAAAGTGTTCACTCTTTAGTTCTCCGTGATCGGGCATCTGTACCATAGCGTTCATATAGAAGCTAGGTAGTTCAAAGTGTCCAAACAAGTACTTTGCTTGGATGTCTTTCATTTTTTTCCATTCGTCACCAACTAACCAAGGCACTAATGCAACATCGTCGTCAACAATTATGTCTTCAATTACAGTAACTCCGGGAATGTGCCGGGCAAACTCAGTTGACTTTACATCACGTTTGTCTTTATAGTACAAATCGTGGTTGCCTGCAAACATGTAAAACTTATCAAATGCTGCGCCTATCTTTTCAAGACATCGTAGCCCAGCATCCATAGTGGTTAAGTTTAGACTATTGCGATTGTGATTCCAATCGCCAGTAAACAATGCAGTTTCGCACCCGTGCTCCTTGGCTGTTTGGATGAACCAATCCACGTAATCCTCACAATCTTGGTTGTGAATACGTGAATTGCCTTTTAATCCAAAGTGTATGTCTGTAAAGACCGCAGCTTTTTTAAACAAAGAAATACTCCTATCGTAGAATACTATTATATGGTATTTTAGTTAAGTTGTCAATTACTTTTTTGTTGATTCTGCTTCTCTTTTAAGAGCAGCTTCCCATTCTCCGGAATGCGTCCTTGTATGAGAAGGATTTAAGTCGTTCATTTCGAGGATATCGTCTCTAATGTTTTGATTGCGCTTCTCTAAGTTGATAACACGTACAAAACTGTTAGTAACTGCTGCTGTATAATAAGCAAACGGGTTTTGAGACTTAGATTCATCAAATTGTAAACCAATTTGTGCTAATTGAAGTATTGCTTGACCTTTCATTTCGTCATTATAAGTGTAGCCACGTACATTGCCTCTAGTAGCATAACGATCAACAAGTTTCATCCACATCATAGCAAGTTTATTAGTTGCTTTGCCGTGTGTTTTGCTAAACCATCCGTTTTCCATGCCGCCTTCCCAATGCGATTTGCCTACTAACTGCAATTCTTCATTCTCATCAAATTTGTAGTGTACATATGGCGGAAATGGCAGTTTAACTTTTGTATCTGCAACTGTTTTTGGATTTTTCTTACGACCAGGTTCTTCTGGAATATGATCAAATGTCATAATACGAAAGATTAATTCTTCTTTTGTAATACTTTGATAACTCACTTCACAATCGGCTTGCTTTACTTTCTTACCAGCAGCTTTTTCAGCTTCGTATTGCCGGGTTGTTAGTTTTTTTGCTTTATTACGTTTTGCCTCTGCAATGGTACGTATATTAATTTTGTCAACACTTGGCAAAATAATATCATAATCTGCATTTGACGGGTCAACGTAACTAGCAAAGGTATTTTTTGATTTATGAATCTCTGCCAACATATCTTTATTGTTGAGATAATTTACTCTTCTAGCCATGTAGTCTCCTATTTTATATTTATTATAAACTACGTAGTTAAATTTGTCAACTAAATACTATACAGGAGATTTACATGAGTTTATTTAAAGTTATTGGAAGTGCAGTAGTAAACAATTTAAAAACTAGTTTTAACGGCACACCAATTGGAAAAGCTGTTAATACAGTACAAAACATCAATCGGGTATTTACAAATGGTAATGCTTCCGACTTTGTTCAGTTTATTAGCCAGGGTAGATTAGGAAGCGATCTAAATTTTGGAGCAACTCCGTTACAATCTTTTGCTCAAACAGCACAATTATCAGCTTCTTCAGATAATAATTCTCAAGATTGGCGTGTAAGAATACATTTACCTGCATCTCCAAATTATTTTGTAAATTCTCCGATACTTGCTCCATTGCAAACAAGTAATCAAAGTTTAGTTTTTCCTACAACTCCGCAAATATTGTTATCAAGCATGGCAAACTACGATACAGTACAGCCTGTGCATACAAACTATCCGTATCATGTTTATGAATCAAGTAGAATTGAAGATATTACAATTAGTGCAGAATTTCCTGTAGAAAATGAAGCAGATGGGCAGTATTGGATTGCCGCAGTGCATTTTCTACGCAGTATTACAAAAATGTTTTATGGAAAAGGACCGTTGCAAGGGCATCCGCCTCCTCGTGTTGCATTAAGTGGATATGGAAACTTTATATTTGATCAAACTCCAGTAATTGTTAAAATGTTTAACCTTGATTTGCCAAATGCAGTTGATTATATACAAGTACCGATTGTAAACGGATTTGATTTACAAAGCGAAATACCCGAAGTAAACATTACCGCATCGCAATATTGTTATGTTCCAACTTTAAGTACACTAAACGTAACAGTATCTCCAGCATACAGTAGAACAGCAACAAAAGATTTTAATCTTGAGTCGTTTATTAGAGGTGACTACGTTGGAAACAAATCTCCAGGAGGATTTATTTAATGATTAAGTATTCATCATCGAGTCCTTATGCTCAAACAAACGTAACAAATGGTTATTTAGATCTTTATCGAAAAAGAGACATTCCTGCGCTTGACAATGACATTACATATACAATACAACCTCAATATACTTATAGACCTGATTTATTATCCTATGACTTGTACGGTACTTCCAAATTATGGTGGGTATTTGCAGTAAGAAACATAGATACTATTAAAGATCCAGTGTTTGATTTTGTTGCAGGAACTACTATTCGTTTACCACAAAAAACAACACTTGATACAGTACTTGGAGCGTAGATGACATTAGAGAATACTCTAAATAATTTTGCTACTTACAATTATAACTGGGTATTTGGAGTTTGTAGCCCACGACAAGTTGCTTTTCCTGAATCGTACGAAAACGGTCCAGCAGTTCCAATTATTAAATCAGGTGGCTTTCCAGATAAAACAGTTACAACCTTAATTGAAGATGCAACAGATACTAATGTTGAATTTTTTATTGATAATGTTATTACTGACTATCTAGTTGCACCAAACCCAGGCACTAGTTTTAGTAATGCTATTAAAATAGAATTTACAGTTACTGAGCCACAAAGTGTTGGATTATTTTTTCAAACATTAAGTATTGCAGCCGAACAAGCACTTGGAACTGGGGTAAGTTATCTTAGAGCTCCTTTTTTGTTACAAGGAACATTTAAAGGGTTTGACAACAATAATAATCCACAGGTATTACCAAGTACTAACTTATTATTAAGCCTAGTAAATGTAACATTTGATGTTACAGCCGCTGGATCAACTTATCATGTTACAGCAATACCGTGGAACCATCAAGCATATTTTGATCAAGTTGAAAAAATACCAACCGACGCTAAACTTCAAGGTTCAAGTGTAAGCGAGGTATTAAGCTGGGGCGAAAATAGTTTAGAAGCCTATCTAAATAAAATACAAACTGATATGGCAGCAGCTGATTCAAACTATGTTCCTCATCAATACGAAATTAATTTTCCAAAAGATATTTCTGTAAGAAATCAACCACGCGGCACTGCTGGAAATTCAAATTTGTCATCAGATTATGAAATTGCTGCATTTGATCAAAGTATTGGCGGCGGCGGTATATGGAATGGTTCACAAACTAACGCATTTGAGAAGTCTCTTAGAGATAGAGTTAATCAAATTGAAGATAATATAGCCTCGGATACAAACTTAATTAATACTACCTATCAAAATAGAATTTCGGCATTAGAATCTACACTTGGGTCCGATACTGGCTTAGAAGATGTGGCAATTACTAATCAAATTAATAATGCAATTAGTAGTCAAAAATCTACTATATCTAATCTGACAAGTAGTCCTGCTAATACAGTAATCAATACTAACGATAATGAAATGGGACAGTCTCTTATTACATCATCAGCTTTTGATTATGGAAACATTCCTTTTAAAGCGTTTGACAATACTACTGTACGTGTTAACGACGACGGAACAAGAATTGTAACTAGAGCCGGAATGACTTACAATCAAGATCAAAGAGAATTTCAATTTGGCACTGGACAAAAAATTGAAAAAATTATTGAAAGTGTGTTGCTTGGTAGCGAATGGGGAAAAACAAAAGCAGAAATTCTACCAAGAACTAGGGCAAATACTATAACTTGGTTTAAGATACATTCAAAGACTACTATTATTGATACTGGAATGATAGCAAAAACAGGCATGCCTGCAACACGATTTGAATATATTGTTACGCCTTATGAAATTCACATTAGTCGCTTGACTAACCAATCAAGTATTCAAAGTTATTCTCCACAAATTAAAGATGCAGTCAAGCACTACAATTATACCTACACTGGGTTAAACACTGACATCATTGATTTTAATTTTAGTATTAATAATGCATTTTATAAAGAAATGTCACGCATCGGCAGCCAAGGTGGACAAGATACACAACAAAATTCTGGGAATCCTGTATTCACTGAAAATGTTGCGCAACGATCGCCGTCAGTTGGCAGCGGTTACGATGAAGCAGGAGTGAATGTTCCTTCGGGTGGTGTTGCAATAGGCAGCGGAACTACTTCACCTGAAGGCGGCAGCGGCGATGAATCAGCAAAAGCACGTATTGCAAATCATTTTAACAAAATGGTATTAAACAGTGACACTGATAATGTGACTTTAGATTTAAGAATTTGGGGAGATCCGTTTTATTTTACTGAAGTTGATGTTGGAAATAATCATCCTGAAGAAGCTGCAACAGGATATACGTCCAAAGGACAGCTTAATTTTACAAGAGGCGAGGTATATGTATTAATAAGTTTTAAAACAGCAGTTGATTTTTTTGGTAACTTAACAGCAATTGATCCTGCTAGTGCTTTTAGTGGATTGTATAAAGTTACAACATTTAAAAATGAATTTCAAAACGGAATGTTTACACAGCAATTAAACCTATTAAGAATGCCTAATCAGTCTCTTGATGATGTTAATGCTGCAAGTGCAGTAGTGGCAGCAACTAAACTTGGTAATCCAGATCTTGTTTTACAAAAACTTAATAAACAAATATCTCTTGCTAGTAATGAAACCCAAGATATATTAAAAGCTACTGAACAGGCTTTAAAAACTGGGTTTCTTAACAACGGAATAAACGAATTTGAAAATATTTTATCAGGAACTGAAATAGCAAATATTGCTGAAAATGTTTTTAGTGCGTTTAGCTCAGTTAATGCAATTACATCAAACTTAAACAAGACACTTGGTGCAATTGCATCTCAAGTACCGGGAATATTTCAAAACGTTTCAACTAATCCAGCAACAAATACTCTACTTGGTTCGTTGTCAGGATTATCAGGTACCGCTCTTCAACAAGCCCAACAACAACTTTCTGCAGGATTAAATACATCGTTAGCAACAGCACAACAAGAGTTGCTTGGTAACATCAGCAACGGACAAATTCCTGGATATATTAATCAAGCTAGTAATGCTGTAAATGCAGCAGCTAATCAATTTACCGTAAGTAAAATAGGACCTCAATAAGATGCCTGAACCACAAAATATTCGTAGTGAGTTTACAAGAAAAAGCGACAACGCTACAAAAGATACACAACCAGGCATTTATGTTGGTCGTGTAATTGGTCATCTTGATCAAACGTTTATGGGCGGATTAAATGTTTCCTTGTTAAAAGCAAATGCTAATGGTAACAATTGGGATGATCTTGGACAAAGTTTACAATGTCAGTATGCAAGTCCTTTTGCTGGACAAACTCCTTTACATCAAGTTGGAGCAGAAAACACATATGCTAGTTCGCAACAGAGTTACGGCTTTTGGGCAGTTCCGCCTGATATTGGTACAAAAGTAATTGTATTAGTAGTTGAAGGCAGGGCAGATTTTGGTTTTTGGTTAGCGTGTATTCCAGATTCTTTTACTAACTTTACTGTTCCGGATGGACGCACTTCAACTTACTTAAATGAATTAGGTCAAAAATTACCAGTAGGCGAATACAACAAAGCAATTACATCTCCGGATGGTGAAACCCAACCAACAAAATTTATAAAGCCTGTAAATACAGACTTTGTTGCAGCACTAAATCGTGCAGGTTTAATAACTGATGATGTTAGAGGACTTACTACTAGTGGCGCAAGACGAGAACTTCCGAGTACAGTATTTGGAATGAATACGCCCGGTCCTTTTGATAAACGTACCAACGCACCTTTGTATCAACATGGTGAAAACGAAACAGAATTTTATAAAGCAAGACTTGGCGGTTCGAGCATTGTAATGGACGACGGAGATGACAAATTTTTAAGAAAAGGTCATCCTGAGTCAACTCCATTTGAATATGCAGATATTGAAAAAACAACTGATACTGGAGATGTTACTAGACCAGCAAACGAATTATTTAGAATTAGAACTCGTACAGGACATCAAATACTTTTACATAATACTGAAGATTTAATCTACATTAGTAACGGTAAAGGTACTAGTTGGATTGAAATGTCTAGCAACGGTAAAATTGATATCTATGCAAATGATAGTGTAAGTTTACATAGTGAAAATGATATAAACTTTACAGCAGATAGAGATATCAATTTTACTGCAAATGAAAATATGAACATTGTTGCAAACAAAGATCTTGCAATTGATGCTGGAAATAACTTTGGAGTTTCGGCACAAACTGAAATATCTTTAAATGCTGGTGCAAATGTAAGTGTAACAGGACAAGATGGTGTTGCAGTATATGGTAATACAAAAGTTACAGTTACAAGTAAAGGTACACTCGACGTAGTAAGTCAACAGCACTTAGCATTAGGCAGTGCTGAAAGTGTTGGCATTGAAGGATGCAGTTTTGTAAAAGTTGCTACCGATGGCGACTACCATATGAAAGCATTAGGCAATAATTATACACAAGTAGATGGACAATCGCATTTTAACAGTGGATTACAAACATATATTACATCCGCAAACACACTAGAACTTTACAGCACTGGTGCAACTAAATTGTATTCTCAAGCATTAATGAGTTTACAAGCAGACGGCGCCAACATTCAAACCACTGCCACCGAAATACATTTGAATAGCAGTAGTAATCCGGCTGACACTGCTATTGAATCACGAACAGCAACCGTGCCTCCTGCACCAAATCCTTTTTTACCTATATCGCCTGTGAGAGCAAACATTGCTTCAAGAATACCAGAACACGAACCGTGGCCACAACATGAAAATTTAAATCCAGCAGCATATACTCCAGATAAAACAAGAGCAGGACAACAACAGGTTAATTCATTCTTGCAGAATGTTTTACCTGATACTTATGCTGCTGTAGGTACTGGGTCTCAAGCCCCAGCAGTTAGTTCAACCGACACTTCAGATAGCAATGCAAGTGTAGCAAGCGATCCAGCTGCATTTCCAAATGCTTCATCAGGACAGTATGCAATTATACAAGTTGGTATAGGCGACATTGGCGATGTTCAAAAAGCCAAGCAGAATCTTAGAGAAGGGTATGCTAGTCTTTCTACAGCAGGATACCGTGTGGTTGTAATAGCTCCAAATATTAATCCAGCATTTGGTCATCCATTAGAAAATGACTTACGTATACTTGGAAACGCTATAAATGCTACAGCAACCGAGCTTGGAGCAATTGTAGAAAATCCAAAATATACTCAAGAAGATCCATTAATAATTGATCCTGATGCTGCACAAGAAATTGCAGACAAATATCGTAGCACAGCAGTTTACTACGGCGATACTGTTGCACAAACAGTAGCAGGATTAAGTGGCGCAACAGTAAAAAGTGCATCTAGTACACAAGCAATAGCCGAACAGTCGGCCAAAGTATCAAACGCAGTATTGCAGCAAGATTACCCAGCAGCAGGCACAGAAGGTGGTTCGTATGGCTGCGATGGTCCAAGCGATGGTCCTCTAAGTGCTCCTCCAGCAGGTACTATAAACGGGTTTAGTGCAGCCGAAACTGTTGCATATCTAAATGCACTAGGATTTAGAGAAAGCGGATTAAAATATAATTGTACAAATAGTATTGGCTTTGCAGGCAAATATCAGTTTGGTGGATATGCTCTAAAAGAAGGTGGCTACATTAAGATGACAACTAGAGGCGGCGGTACAAGATTGCGTTTAGATCCAAACAATTGGACAGGCAAAAACGGTGTAAATAATATTGACGATTGGCTGGCCAATAAAGGTGATTGTCAAGAAGATGCAATGATTTTATATACCAATGCAAATTTAAGATATTGTAAAAATAATGGCGCTATCAAAGAAAATGACCCAGTTTCGTTAGTTGCAGGTATATTAATGGGCGCTCATTTAAAAGGTCCTAATGATGCTAAAAAATGGCGTAGAAAAGAAGCAGTAGGAACTGACGGTTATGGAACTAAAATAGATGAGTACATAGCACTTGGTCGTGCAACTGTGCCAAATACAGGAAGGTTTATAGGTTAATGTGTCAAATAGTTATTCCAGCAAGCGAAGTACCATCACCAGCTAGACCACTCGAGCCAACTGAAATTGATAGATATTTCTTACCAGTTGACCCTAATGCGCCTGGATTTGTTCCAGGTGCGCCTGATGATCTAGCAGGTGTAGGAGACTTTTCTGCAAGCGTTGGCGGCGCAGTAACGCCGATA
>Ga0222715_10003339_pt1 | contig 14346 bp, 8 predicted proteins | sample C33_9DmetaG_FD_165056 | JGI IMG/M metagenome (GOLD analysis project Ga0222715, IMG submission 165056) | Estuarine water microbial communities from San Francisco Bay, California, United States - C33_9D | ecosystem: Environmental > Aquatic > Marine > Unclassified | place: USA: California...
GGGAAATATGGCGGGAAAAATGGGGGGAAGAACGGTGGGAAATATGGCGGGAAGAATGGCGGGAAATATGGTGGGAAGAACGGTGTAATAGTTGTACCAGAACCAGATCTTTCATAATATCCATTCCAGGCATTAACAGAGACGAAATATTCCTGGTTAGATAATCCAGTAACAGTTGCAGACCAAGTGTTGGCAGCATTGGGAATGATAGCTTTCAATGTGAACACACTAGAACCGGTCAAGGGTGTAGGAGAAACATATACTTTGTAGGTATTTGCGCCACCTATGGCATATGTTTTACCGGCAAAACCTCCGCCTGTCCAGCTAACAGTAATCTGACCATCTGTTGTAGTGGTGGAAAGTGATACGTTACTGACATCTCCGGGCACGCCTGCAGACTGAATTTCAGTTGTACTAGTTCTCCATCCACCAGTTGCAACACCATTGGATGCTCTAACCCTATACTCGTACAGGTCTCCCTGAGTAGTGTTATGAGTATAGGATGTACCTGTTGTTGTAGTAACAGTAGACCACGTACCAGAATTGTTAACATTAGCTTGCAAGGTATATGTTGAAGTACCACCATTAGAGGCGGCAGCAGCCCATGAGATATTAATTTTATTACCATAAGTAGAAGTGCTATAGTTGTCTGGCAGCTCCCATCCAGCTGTAGCTGAATCACCAACAGTATCTACTCCACCTTGACCAGTGGACTGATGTGAATAAGTAATACTTGCTGGAGTTGCAGGCGTACCATAAACTGTAACACTTGCGGAAGCACTGTAATCAGAAGTAGCGCTTGTCGAATTATTTTTTGTTCTTAGCCTAAAATAATATAATGTATTAGATGTCAGTGAAGAAACTGTAGTTGATGTTCCAGTCGTCTCAGTAGAATAAGTCCATGTACTATTATCTGTAGAATAATAAACCTCAGTAACAATATTCCCACTAGCTGCACCACCGTAGTTACCAGTCTCAGTCCAAGAAACACTTACGGAACCAGAGCCACTTCTAGACACAGAGGGGGTAGAAGGTGCACCAGGATTATCGTACGCTCTTGCTGAAGCTGAAGAACTATAACCCGAGCTGCTTAAAGAGTTGTTTGTTCTTGCTCTGAAATAATAAATCTGACTTGTACTAGTATCATCGGGAACGTCATAGGCTAACGTAGCGCTAGTTCCTGTAACACCAGTCGATAATGTTGACCATGTAGAGTTGTCAGTAGAATACTGAACATCATAGGTTCTATTTCCCGTAGTATCTCCACCCAATGCTGTAACATGAGACCAAGAAACAGTTAGCGTTCCAGGATCAGCAGTTGTTGTTCCTGACGCAGAAACTGTAGGGGCACTTGGTGCACCAACAGGTGTTACAGTAGATCCGCCAGCTGAATAAGCTGAATTATATAAACTATTTTCTGTTCTTACACGATAGTAGTACGCAGTACCGTTACTCAATCCGGTAACAACTTTAGAGTTAGTGCCAAAGCTAACAGTACCTGCATCTGTCCACGCTGAATTGTCGGTTGAATATTCAACCCTGTAAACAGCGGTGTCGCCACCATTTGAACCTGCAGTCCAACTAACAGTTACCTGACCATTACCTGCAGTTGCAGAAACGCCAGAAGGTGCAGAAGGTGAAGCTAAAAATGCTGATAAACTAATAGGATTATATATTTCACTCGCAACACCTGATTGAGAAGTTACGGTAACAGATATTGCAGGTGTTGTTCCAGGAGTTATATCACTGGAGGTAAAAGTGGTTACATTTGATGAACCAATCTTAGTGGAAGAACCAGCTACAACTTTGTATTCCAAACCAGACTCACCATCACGGCCAGCATATTCCATTGTTACTGTTACAATAAAATTACCATCTGAATTAGAAGTTGATACACTTCCAACTATTGGCTGCTTACCACCATAATCTTTAACTGCCATTTTCTACACCTATCTTAAATCTAAAACTAAACAATTATACCACTTCTTTATTAGGCTGACAAGTCTCCAGTTGCAACCCAAGAATCTGAACCCCTCTTTATTAATGTCACCATCGACCATTGATCTCTTAATTTTAATCCAGGAGTAGCGTTAATAGTTACACCACTTCCTGGAGTAATCGTTGTTTGACCACTATTGGTTTGAAGCACCATGATCTGTGAGCCGACAGGGAAATTAACACTTGACTCAGGTGGTACAGTCAGTGTATTAGAGGAACCATTGGAGACTTCAACAAGCTTATCTTTATCACCAATGACTAAAGTGTAAGATGCTGTCTGCTGGTTAAGGGTAACCAATGAAGAGCTAAACTCAATTTCATCAGTACCATTACCAACAACAATCTTGTCATTTGTTGAGTCCCATGCGACTCGTCCATCTGTTGAAGATGTTGTAGTTGACAACGTTAGTACAGGAGTATCGACAGTAGGCGAAGTAAGAGTCTTATTGGTTAAGGTTTCTGTTCCAGCAAGCGTTGTCATGGTTCCGGTAGCAGGGAAGGTTACTGAAGAATTAGGAGTAGCTGCTTCTATGGTAAGATTGCCAGTATTGAGCGTAATGGTTCTGCCACCATTGTTCGCTCCAGTACCGCCATAATTTGAACCTATAACTGATCCCTGCCATGTACCTGTTCCGACTGTTCCAACAGCTGTAATATGAGTTTGTGAAGCGTTCACTGAGAACTCTCCACCAGTTAGAGTCAGACCAGTCCCCGCAGTGTACGTACCTGCACCAGAGAACTGAACAAATGACACATCAGTCGTACCAACAGTAGTTACTGGCTCAGAAAGAACCCAACCAGTATCAGCATATGTCGTACCGTGTGTGACGAATATAAAGTCACCACCAGCCATCTCTGTCGGTGTATCAAAATCGCTTGCTCTAGTCAGAACTGTAGTAGATGTTACAGTATAGATACCATTGTGAGCAGCGGTTGATTCACCAGCAATAATAACCCTATCTCCTGTTGTAATATCAGTGTCACCATCAATATCTCCACCGGATAAATCAAGAGCAGTACTCAGGGTCAATGTTGCACCAACGCCACCAGTGCCATTATCGTAAGTGACGGTATCACCAGTTATTGTAGCTAGAGCAGTCGTAGCAATGGCATGAGCTTGCTCATGTACATGTAAACCTTCAGCAACCGCATCAACATAACCTTTCGTCGCAGCGTCTGATGAAGCGGTTGGTTCAGCTAAGTTAGTTACCTTATTACTATTCGCATCAATGTCGCCACCGGCTTGAATCGTACTGCTAAAAACTGCAGCATTAGTAACATCTAGTGTTCCAGTTACGGTTAAGTTATCATCAATAGTTGTTTCGCCGCTAGCGGAATCTAAAGTAAGACCATCTGAAGATGTATCTATTTCATTATCTCCAGTTATTCCAACTTGGATGTTTCCCATTGTAGAGCCAGCGAAGGTGGGATTATCTGTCGCACCAACTGCCTGACCAATTGCAACTGTTGCAGCCGCACCCTCGCCAGTACCAGAGGTTACATTTACACCAGTTCCAGCTGTTATTGATTGAATATAATTTCCAGTAGTATCAGTACCAAGAGCAACACTGTCAGCTGCTATAGTAGCCGTTAAAGTTGCGTCAGCTGAACCATCTATCGAAACAGAGCCGTTTAAATCTCCACCTAGAGTTATTGTTCTGGCGGTCGTCCAGGAATCAGCTGATCCTGTTACATTACCTGTTACATTACCTGTAACATCACCAGTGAGATCACCAGTGACATCAGCGGTAACGGTATTGAACGTTACGTCAGAAGTTGTCTCTACTGCCTGACCGATTGAATAAATTGGAGTTGCACTTTCACCCGGCGTAAATACCAGCGACACACCGGTGCCAGCTGCAGCGCCTGATAGATAGTTGCCAGTAGTGTCTGTTCCCAACTCAACTGAATCTGCTTGAATAGTAGCAGATATTGATATGTCAGACGACCCATCAATGGAAGCACTTCCACTCAAATCTCCTGTAAGAGAAATTGTTCTTGAAGTAGCCCAGGCAGAAGCGGTATCTGCATTGCCGGTTAAACTACCCGTAACATCACCGGTAACATCACCAGTAACATTGCCCGTGACATTACCGGTTACATTTCCGGTAACATCACCAGTTAAGTCACCAGTGAGATCAAAGTTAGCGTTAGTTACTGTAGCTCCGTTTAAATTTAAACTACCAGAGAAAGATGAAGAACCACTAGATGTTACATTGCCAGTTACATTACCCGTAACGTTACCCGTAACATTTCCAGTAACGTTACCAGTGAGATCACCAGTAACATCACCCGTAAAGGTTGCATCTGTTCCGTCAGTACCTGACTCTAAAACTTTTGAAGTTCCATTAGTAGAGTAGACATCACCAATTAAGTTTCCTGTGACATCTCCAGTTAAATCACCAGTTACATCACCTGTTACATTACCAGTTACATTACCAGTAACATTCCCGGTAACGTCACCACTAAGATCTCCAGTAACATCACCGTTTACGTCACCAGTAAAGGTTGCATCTGTGCCATCAGTACCACTATCTAGTACTGGTGATCCATCGCTTGCATAAACATCACCGGTTAAATTGCCGGTAACATTACCCGTAACATCACCGGTAACATCACCAGTTAAATCACCGGTAACATTACCAGTGATGTTACCGGTTACATTACCAGTAACATTACCCGTAACATCACCAATAACATCACCAGTAAACGATGCGTTCGTGCCATCTGTTCCACTGTGTAACACTCTTGATGTTCCATTGGACGCATAAACATCACCCGTTACATCACCGGTTAAATTGCCTGTTACATTGCCCGTAACATTACCGGTGACATTTCCTGTGACATCACCTGTAACATCACCGGTTAAGTCACCGGTAACATTACCTGTGACATTACCATTAAGGTCACCAGTAACATCGCCAGTAAATGATGCGTCTGTACCATCTGTTCCACTATCCAATATTTGTGATCCACCAGTAGAATAAACGTCACCTGTTACATTGCCCGTAACATTACCGGTGACATTTCCAGTAACATCACCTGTAACATCACCGGTTAAATCACCGGTAAATGAAGTTGAAGCTACAGAAGATAAACCTGTTAATGATGAATCTAGGTTAATTGTATTATCAGATTTTGATAGATTATCTCCAGCTGTTAAAGTGTTGGTTCCGGTAAACTGTGTATAAGTAATACTATCTGTGCCTAGTACGTGCACATCGTTAGTTCCAGAACCATAAGAGACTATAATAAAACCTTGATTGCTATTTAACGTTCCAGCAGTAGCGAAGACAGCATCGCCGGTATTTATTGACTCAGGTGATCCGTCAGCATCTGTTGCTCTTGTTAATTCCCAGGTCGTAGTTGATGAACCCTGATCTGTTACTTTATATATGCCGTTCTGTAACGCAGTTGATTGATTTTTAATCAGAACCCTATCACCTGTAGTGGCATTTGAGCCATCTACAGACAACCTGCCATTAGTAGTTGCGGAAAGCGTAGCACCTACGCCGTCAGTTCCATTGTCATAAGAGGGGCTATTGGATAGTGCACCGGCAGAGGCATATCTGACGGCTTCGTGCCAGTGTACACCCGCTGCAATAGAATCAGCGTAAGCCTTAGTTGCTATTTCTCCAGTATCAACTGCTACAGTAGGGGTTGAATTCTCTCCAGAATTATTTGCAAGGGTAATACCAGTACCTGCAACAAGAGAAGCTACATAGTTACCAGTCGTATTTGTTCCAAGCTCAATGCTATCTGCTTGAATTGTCGCGGTTATGTTTATGTCTGTTGAACCATTAAAAGAAGCTGAACCTGCAACATCGCCAGATATTTGAATGGTGCGTGAATTAGCAAGAGTCGTAGCGGTGTCAGCATTTCCGGTAACATTACCGGTCACGTCACCAGTCAAGTCTCCAGTTACATCACCAGTTACGTTGCCTGTAACGTTACCAGTCACATTTCCCGTGACGTTGCCACTTAAGTCACCGGTAACATCAGCGGTAACACTATTAAAAGTTACGTCTGAAGTTGTTTCAACAGCCTGCCCGATTGCAATCGTAGGTGTAGCAGACTCTCCTGAGTTGTCGGTAAGCGTTACACCTGTACCAGCAACAAGCGATTTGACATAACTTCCAACAGTATCTGTTGCCAAATCTACTGGATCATTAATCCAATTAGACCCATCGTGCCTAAGGAAGTCGCCACTTGCGACATCTGTAATTATAACATCACCGATACTATCAATACTATCGGCTATAGTTACTTCTCTTATCCAGGCGGTTCCATTCCATATCCAAGATGCTCCATCTACAGAATATGTATCATTGACCGAAGGATTGTCAGGAAAATTTAAAGCCATGGTTACCTCATAGAATAGCTATACTTGGTCTCCCCTAAATAGTAACAAGATTGTGCTATAACGCAATAGATAAGTTCTGGCAATATGATTAAGTTGAATTCTCTAACATAGTCTTCAAATTATTGGAAAATCTCTCATTATTTGGCTCAATAGCAAGAGCTGATTTACAGTACTCTATTGCCAATCCATGCATTCCGACATTCCAAGCTGCCACTGTTGCCATATCGTATGGGTGAGAACCCCAAGATTCTGCCTCACAAAGATACTCTAAAGGCTTTTCCTTAATAGTCAGTGCACTTTCTACTGCGGAAAGACACTCTATCCACCTAGAGTTTACGTAATAGTATCCTGCCAGTTCAATCCAGGGTTCTCTTCTATCAGGAGATTCTGCACATGCTCGCAACAACCAGTGATACCTTTCACCACTTACCCTAGATAAATACCTCATTGCAGTGGCCCTTTCGGGTTTCCAATTAGATATTTCCAAGTACTTTAGTAGTTGTTGTTCAGCTTGTTCATTTAGTCCAGCAAACATGTATTCTCTACCTAAATAAAATCTATTTCTATCATCATTTGGGTCTTCTTTTATAGACAATTCTAATAGCGGAAGATATTGAGATCTTGATTTATTTGAATCTGGATAATGATGAATCTGTAAACCTATCCAGCCCTGATTTTCCTCTATCGAAGGCTTCAGAACCTCATGAACGGGATGCTTCCACCTATAACCATTTCTGGAATGAATTTTATCCCCTGAATAAACTAAACCCTCTGAAGAATCACCATTCCAAGACCAAACATATTTATATCTTGGACGAGTAATTGATGGATCAATTGACTCCAAATGATTACGCCAACCCTCTATTAAAATTTCGTCTGCATCAAGAGCTATACAGTAGTCGTAGTCAGGAGGAATAAGAGACAGTGCTACATTTCTTGCGTCATCAAACCTCCAAGGAACTATTGACGCAGAGTGAGCAGTGCAACCTGATTCTACGGCTTTCTGTACCGTGAGATCAGATGAACCAGTATCTAAAACTAATCTCAAGTCAGCTTCTACGCATGAGTTAGCCCAACGTTCAATGAACTTTTCTTCATTTTTTGCGATTGTATAAACAGCTATTTTCATTTACTAAACAGAATTCCAACTACTTCCATCATAAACATTTAATGTTCCACTAGAAGTATTATACCACAACTGACCAGTCTGTGGGTTGGAAGGCTCTGAAGCCGAAACATCTGCTAACTGGGCTGGACCGGTTGGACCAGTTGCACCTTGGGTTCCTCTCCTGCCTGATATTTCTACCCAAGCGGAATCATAGTATGAGAACAAGCTTGCGCTTGAAGAGTCAAACCAGAGGTCGCCAGAGTTAGGAGAAGAAGGAGCAGTATCCGAAACGGATAATCTATCTGGCCCAGTTGGACCAGTAGGACCCATTGGACCAGATATTTCTACCCAGCTAGAATCATAGTAAACGAATAACCTACCCAAAGAAGAGTTAAACCACATATCCCCACTAGAAGGAGAAGAAGGTGCTGTATCTGAAACTTCTGGAGCTCCAGATGCTACCGAGGCTGCAGCGAATTTAGTTCCGTTAAAAGTTAAAACTTGATCAGTGCTTGCACCGGATAGGTCTAATTCAATCCCTTGAATGACAATAGAATTTTTAACTTTGAAACTGTTATTCGCCATCAGTTCACTGTCCCTTTAGGCTTTTAAATTTACTAATACTAACTATTAATTATAGCAGTACTGTTCTCAAAACTCTACATGTAACTGTAGATGTATTAGCATCTGTTACCGTAACCTGTAGCTCTATGTTTGAGCTATTAAGCGCTGCTTCAACCGATACACCAGCGATGTCTGCTGAACCAGTTTCGATAATTCCAAACTCAGCGTAGTCCACCACTCCGGTTCCAGAGTTATAATGGGCAAGGACTTTAGAAGTTCTCATCTTCATCCCCGTTGACGTACCCTGCATGAGGGAAACGGTGTACTCTATAGTCTGTACGCCAGAAGCTGAAACACTGTCAACAGCGGTTGCCGTGGCTGCTGTTAGGTCATAGGCTATGGCTTCAACCTTAGCTGCGTTAGTAGCACTATCTTGCAGTGTTATTACTCCATTGACAGTAGCACCAGTCAGGGTACCTAGGCTTGTGATACTTGAGTTAACAACATTTGAAGCTAAAGTATCGCCAGTTAAATCGCCTGCTGCACCAGAGGGAACTTCTGCCCAAGCAGCGTTTGTTCCATCGGACTTAAGATAATAACCGTTTGCGCTTCCTTGTGATGGCAACAGGTTGTTCAGTGCGCCGTTTGCCGTTGTTGAGCCAGTACCACCATAAGCTATGCCAATTGTTGTACCATTCCATGTACCAGTTGAAATTGTTCCGAGAGTAGTTGTTGAGGTACTACCGGTGTAAGTTTCAGCAGCAACGTCGTCTAAAACCGAATCATAAGCTTGAACATTTGAGCCTATTGCAAGACCCAGATTAGTTCTTGCTCCAGCTGCAGTACTGGCACCAGTGCCACCATGAGAAACTCCAACATCTGTTGCCTCCCATGTACCAGTAGCAATTGTGCCTACCGCTGTCAGACTTGATGTGGTGACACCAGATCCAAGAGTCGTTGCATTGAGGATGCTTGTACCAGCTATATGATACTCTTTACCGGAAGCAATATCCATGTGCTCAGAAGCGGTCCATGCATCGGTTGAATCAACCCAGTTAAAGGTCTTATCAGTTGTACCTTTTACTGTTATACCTGCACCATCTGCTGCAGCATCAGAAGGACTTGCTGTTGAGGCAAGTTCGATATTTTTATCATCTACTGATAAAGTAGTTGAGTTGATTGATGTTGTGGTACCATTAACTACTAAATCGCCCTGAACTGTTAAATCATTATTTACGGTAACAGTTCCACCTTCAGATGAACCAAGGTTCACGTTAGTGGTAGAGCCAGTTGCGCCGCCTGTACCAACGTTTACAGTCTTAGTATTTCCACTGCCTGCTGCACCTGTTGAGATATTTGTTGTTGAAGCGTCAGTACCGCTGTATCCAACTGTCAAACTGTCTGAACTAGCGAACGCAGCAAATGATGACCCACCATCTACACTGGTTGCAAAAGTTGGTGAAGTACCGAAAACTAGGGAACCAGATCCAGTTTCATCTGATATGACACCGGCTAATTCAGCTGAAGTTGTTGCACCGAAGTCGCCCAAGGTATTGCTGGTGTAAGCTACTGTGCCACCTGTGCCAAAAGCAACTGAAGATGAATCAGTACCAGTAAATGTCAAAGTATTACTGATAGTTGCGGTCTTGCTATTGGCAACAGTCAAAGTTCCTGTACTGCTCGTAATAGTAAGTCCATTAATTGATGTGGCAGACGCGGCACCGAGCGTTGGACTGGTAAGTGTTGGACTTGTTGCCAATACGACATCACCAGAACCTGTAGTTGATGTGACACTAAGGGTGCCGTCGCCACCAGATGTTGTTACAATGCCATTTGAGGTAAGACTACCAAGTTTTTTATTGGTTAACGACTCTGCCCCGTCCAATGTGGCAAGAGTTCCGGAAGTTGGCAAAGTAACTGAGGTATTACCACTAGTAGCAAATGCTACAGTGTGACTACTTGAACCGATTGTGGTCGTACCAGAGGTTGTAAGATTGCCTCCGACCGTTATTGTAGAAGCGCCGTTGTTAACACCAGTGCCACCTTTAGCTGCAGCCAGTGTACCAGCTATGTCTGAAGCTGGAACAGTAGAAGAAGTAGTGACAGCTGAACCAGCCGTAGAGACCTTAACATAACCAGTGTTCGTTAGGTCACCTATAACTAAACCTTTTTTGACTTTAAAGTCTTTTTCAGCCATTTTTTTTCTCCTATTCTATAAACAGCTAATCAATTTTATATAGTAATGTTTTTAAGCTTTAATAGCAGTCTTGCTTACTGATACTTTTGCCGTATTAGATGCACCATCTGTCACGGTAACGTATAATAATCCGTTAACACCACTAGTTGATACATCTACGGATACGCCAGAAATAGATCCGTTTAATTCAAGAACCCCATACTCTGTTTTATCTATACTAGTTCCGTCAGTAATAACGTGAACCTTTGAGCAACGTATCTTGGATCCCTGTTTTATTTGAACGAAATACTCTACACTAGGATAACTTGACATAATAAATGAATCAGTTAATGTCTGATTATTGCTAGTTATATTAACTGTAAGGGATTCAATTAAAGAGTTTGGCGTATGAAAAGAATCATTGACATACACATCTCCTTCTACATGTAATTCATAACTAGGGGAAATAGTTCCTATTCCAACTCTGTTATTTTCCGAATCTACATGCAGTGTGCTTGTATCAACTGTGAAGTCTCCACTAATTTCAGATATAGGCGGCATACTTAAGCTGGTACCGTCTGAGGAAATTTCAACACCACCAAGATTCAATGTTGTACCACTTAAATATAGATCCCTAAATCTGTAAGTTGATGACCCCAAGTCATACTGTTCATTTGCGTCTGGTATCAGAGATCCACCAACCGCTCTAGAGCCATCGGCTAAAAGATACTGAGTATGGTCATCATCAGAGAGGCCAACCATATCTCCATGGTCAAACGTAGTATTGACCCATCCACTACCATTGTACTTAATTATTTCTCCGCCTGTTGCGCTAGCTATTGAGACATCAGATAGATCGTCTAAAGATCCAGCTACGCCACTAGCTCCAGTTGGCCCTGTCGGTCCAGTTGCACCAGTCAATCCGCTTGGACCAGTAGGACCTGTGGGACCAGCTTGACCAGAAGCTCCAGTAGGACCAGTGGGGCCAGATAACCCAGTAGGTCCAGTAGGTCCAGTGGGTCCAATTGCTCCAGAAATTTCTACCCACGTAGAATCATAATAGGAAAAAAGTCTAGCACTAGATGAGTCAAACCATAGGTCACCCGACACAACAGAAGAAGGAGCACTATCTGACACCTGTAATCTATCTGGCCCAGTAGGCCCAGTAGGACCAATTGGACCAGATATTTCCACCCATGTCGAATCGTAATACGAAAAAAGCCTACCCTGACTAGAGCTAAACCAAAGATCACCAGCGTCAGGTGAAGAGGGTGCTGAATCTGATACGGATAATCTGTCAGGACCAGTTGGCCCTGTTGGACCAGTAGGTGCTGGAGCTGGAGCAAATTTTGTACCATTAAAAGTTAATACATAATCTGGAGTTGCACCTGTAGTATCTAGCTCAACATTCTCGACAAAAAGAGATGAAATATAAACTGAACTTGGTAATGAAAAAGTGAACTCACCAGAAGATTCTGAAATAGAGATTTCTCCGGAGGTTCCTGATATAGATTTAATTAATTTTGTAGAAACAATATCATCTAAAGAATCTTTATAAAATAAATTACCTGCGTTATAATTTAACGCGAGTTCACCATACTCTAAAGAGTTAGGGGTAGCAGAAGAAACTCCAGAGTTTTTAATTTTAATAGTATTAGCCATAAAAGCCCCAAGTAAAGGTACCTTGTCACGAGATCTCTCAAATATAGTAATGATTTTATTGCCCCAACACATCTTAATAAAATACTTTTAGTTACTATAAAACAAAGGGAAGGGAGAACCATTTGCGTAATTTCATTAGAGTACTACCAATGATTATTGCTTTTATGGCATTTTTTGTGCCGGGTAAGGCTTACGCATATTCTTACACGGTTAGCGAAGAAACAGACTTTTACTTCACTGTTGATAGCGACAACACGCTTGTTGTTATCTACGGCAACTCAAATTCCCCCTGCTCGAACGGCTTTGCTGACCCATATCTGTGGGTATACGAAGATGGTCCCGAATCCAACGGAGCGTTAGTTGCTTGGAATGATGATGGGAACCACAACTCAACTGATCAATGCGTCTCATCAAAGATTTATACGACACTGAACGCTGGCGATTACAGGCTTAGGGCTGGGTATTGCTGTAGTTTGCGCGGGTTGGGTGCTAACCCGTCAGGCTATGACTACGAAATAGTTACCGACTTGACGTTTGTCGGCGTTTCACCAAATACGCCGACTACAACTACGACTAGCACTACCACTTCCACAACGACTACAACAACGATTCCGCAGACAATCGGCCCACCGATGAACCTGACCGGTGAAATCATGTCCAACGGAGTGTTTCTTGATTGGGATGCGCCAAATACGGGGAATGTTGACCCAGAGCGTTACGCCATTTCTTTCAGAATCCCACCTGACGCAGGCTGGGGCGTATCCACCGGAAACGTTGGTGACGAAAACGCCCTCAACACCGAATACACACTGCCATTCAGTATCTTTGAAAACACTGGCGGTTTTGGAGAGGAATACGTTTTTGATGTCCGTGCTGACAACGACACGCTCGGCGTGTACTCTGGTTGGTCTACCCAAGTCACGCTAACTGTTGAGGAACCTACTCCTCCAACAACGACGACAACTTCTACTACAACAACAACCACTACTACGACAATCCCACCAACCACCACGACCACCACTCCTCCAACAACCACTACTACGACAATCCCACCAACCACCACGACCACGACCACCACCCCTCCAACAACCACTACCACAACTGTGACACCCACCACAACAACCAGTACTAGTACAACAACGACAACAACGACGTTGGCGCCTACAACAACTACTACTACGGTAGCGCCTACGACAACTACTACTACGGAGGTGCTGCCATCAACAACAACAACAACAACTTCTACGACGACTACGGTGCCCCCAACTACCAGCACTACCACGACAACCACCACATCATCTACATCCACAACGACAACGACAACACTCGCTCCAACTACGACTACGACAACGAGTACGACGACGATTCCGAAGAATACAACTACAACAACCACCGCTCCCTTGACGCTCGCAGAAGAAAGAGCTGAAGAAACCAAAGTTGAATTCGAAGACCTTGGTATTGACACAGAAGGTGTTAATCTTATAGAAGTCGATGAAGCTGAAGTAAAAATAGTAGAAGAACTAGATGAATTAGATGAGGAACTAGCTGAAGAGTTCCTAGATGTTGTTGACGGTGATGTAACCGTAGAAGAAGTTGAAAAACTTATAACAGATGATAAGTTTGGAGAAATTTCCGACGATGCTCAGCAAGTTCTTGTTACAGCTATTAATGAAGCTGACGATGAAGTGAAAGATACTTTCCAAAAGGAAGTAAATATATTCTCTGATAAAGACTTTGGAGAATACGTACCACTAGGATCAAATATTAACGTTGAGCAAAGGCGAGTAATCGTTGCTGCTGGCGCTACTATTATGGCAGCAGCTGCACCGGCTGCTGGCGGAGGGAGAAAAAAGTGAGGAAGATATTCTCTGAAATAAAAGAATTAAACTGGACTGTAGCAGGTACGGCACTGGTGTTAATCACCTTAAGCGGTGACGTATTAAAGTATGGCTTATGGATCAGTGGTGGGGCTATTGCAATCCACCTACTAGCGACAATATTGTCAGGCGAAGAAGATTAGATTAGCTAGACTTTTTATCCACTTTATTAAAGACTTGATTTATTTCTTCCTTAGTCAGGACACCGTCATCCATGAATGCTCTGGCCAGACCTTCAACAACCATAGCAACTCCGCCAATACCAGCCATCAAAACTGCTTTCCAGAGTTCCACCCCAGCTATAGCACCAGCTCCTATTACGCTTAGTCCTGAAGCTGCAAACGCAGCTAAAATTCTAAAAACCAATGATTTTATTTGTTCCATTTTCCCTCCAGTATGCTCCGGGGGAAATAGTAATCAAGGATTTATAAAATAGAAGGCACCGTCTTCATTCCAAGTAGCATATCTGCTTTTCTCTTCTAGCATCTCGCTCTTTTGAAAATCAAAAGAAGGATTTCTAACCTCTTCTAGGTTAGCATAATTATTGCAATAATGGCCTATCAAAGACATTCTAGTCTTTGATTTATCTATAGCAGTA
>Ga0222715_10003342_pt1 | contig 14344 bp, 6 predicted proteins | sample C33_9DmetaG_FD_165056 | JGI IMG/M metagenome (GOLD analysis project Ga0222715, IMG submission 165056) | Estuarine water microbial communities from San Francisco Bay, California, United States - C33_9D | ecosystem: Environmental > Aquatic > Marine > Unclassified | place: USA: California...
GCGAGTATTAGTGCGTGTGGTCGCGCTACGTTTGCGCCGTTATCGACGCGACCGACGCGATTTGGGAGGTACCCGCGAACCGCGAGCACGCCGCCGACGTCTCGCAAATCCCGCGCCGCGCACGCCAACGCTAAACATGCCCCCTGTGAAAATCCTCCAAGCACGACGCGCGCGCGAGGGATCGCGTGCTCAGCACATGCTTCGTCTACGATGGCGCGCACGCGCGCTATAGATGCCTCCATCCCGTCGCACGTCCAAGATTCCGCCGCGCGACCGGGCGCGCTCCGCAGCCGCGGCTCAAACCACGCGCGCACCTCTAAATCATCCTTCACACCCTTGTGCGCCTCGAACGCGCGCGGCGCCCGCACGAGCGGCGCATCAGGCGTGAGTATTAACGTTCTCTCTCGCGCATCGCCATCAACGACGGCGTGCGCAAACTCTGCCCACGACGCGCCGCCGTCGTCGGCAAAGCCGTGCAACCACACAAACAACGAACTCGGCGTCGTCTTCATCGACGACGCCAACGCCGACGCCGAGCGTAACGACGACGACGACGACACAGTCGTCGACGGCACGGGCACAGTCCCATCAAACGCGCTCACCGCGATCGCCACGCGACGATTAATCCGACGTATCACGCGCTGCACATCCATGGCATCACCGTCACCCACATCATCGCCCCCTTTCCCCCGCGACACGCCGCGCACGCCCCGCGCGCGCCACCCCACCGCACGCGTCGCGCCCAGAGCCATCTCCCGCGCCGCTCTCGCGCGCGACATCGCGCGACGTCGCCGCGAAGTGACGCGATGAGCTCGCGCACGTGGCGCGGTCGCTCCCACAGAGCGCCGCGCGCGCGACCCCCCGAGCTCATCGCGATGCAGGCGAAAAAGGTGCGCGTTCGCGCGCGCGAATGATGATTCGATGTGCGCGCTGCGCATCGCGACGACAGCGCGCGCGCGTCTCGCGCGTCCTGGGCGCCGGACGCGACGTTGGTGATGATGATTTTAAATGTGTCGAGCTGTCGTTCCCCTGAGAATGGCCGACGCGTGCTTTCTCGCGCATTCGCCGATCGCGCACTGACGGTACGCACGCAATGATGACACGCAATGCATACACAGGCATCGGACGCCGCGAATCAGTGGGCCGAACGTCGTCGTGAGGCGCTCGAGCGGGCGAAGAATTTAAGAGCCAAACGCGACGACGACGTCGGCGCGCGTCGGAAAACGAGCGCTGAACATGCGGAACGGGATCGATTGGCCGCGAAAGTAGCGCACGCGGCGAAAGAGGCGAATGAACGCGCGGCGAAGCGCGAGGCGGAGGCGTTGGCGGCGAAGATTCGAGGGGAAGTTGAACGTGAGCTGCTCGCGGAGCGCGAACGGGCGATGGAAGTTGAAGGCGAAGCGCCTCGCGCGGCGCCGACGTACGTCGCGGTGAAGGCTGAGGCGATGCCTGTTATGGACGTGGCGATGGTAGATGTGAAGGCAAAGGTGAAGAAGCCAGTGATGGCGACCGCGGCGGTGGTGCCTCGAGCGGAGGTGTGCGATGAAGTCGACGCGATGGATGTCGGAGGCGCGGACATGGACGCGGAGGCGTCTCCAGAAGCCGCGGAATCGCTCGTCGTCGAGTGGTCGCCGCCGACGAACGCGAAGACGGTGGTGAAGAGTGAAGGTAAGCGTCAGCGTTCGCCGTTATCGGCGAATGGTGATATCGTGCGTGCCAGGGCGAGGTCAAATGTCACCGGGACAAAACCGCCGCCGACGACGAGCTCGAGCGTTCCCAAGCGACCGCTCGTGAGCAAGCCTACTTCCACGAAGTCCACTGTCGCGCCTAGTGCGTCTCGTGCGGCAGGTAGACCCGCGGTGGCGAAGAAACCTGTCGGCGATGGCGAGAAAGTGCACCGTCAAATGTTTGACAAGCGCGAGAGTCGTCGAATGAACCGCGGTCCATTCTCCGCCGCCGTGCGTCGATGGCGCAATCGTCAGAGCAGCGCTTCGGAGGCGACAAATGAGGATGGTAACGCGCTGCCAACGACATCCACCGCGGCGCCCGGGTCCATCTACGTGTATGCGCGCAAGCGCCCGATGTTTGATCCGGAGAAGAAGCGCGGCGAGTACGACGTCGTGAGCGTCAAGCGCGGCTCTGTCGCCGTCGTACACAACTGCCAAATGCACGCCGATTTAAAGCGCATGTTCGTCAAGCACTGCGCGTACGAACTCTCGGGTGGTGTTTTCGATGATAAGTCACAAGAACACGACGTATACGCGCGTGCAGCGGCGCCATTGGTGGTGCAATCGCTTCAAGGTGGCGTCGCGGCGTTGTTCATGTACGGCCAGACGGGATCGGGAAAGACGCACACGATGGAAAACATCGAGGCACACGCCTTCGAGGCGCTCTTCGCGGGCGACGCCGTCGCCGGCGTTGCTGGTGCAACATCTATCGATGTCTCCTACTTTGAAATTGCGGGTAAGACGTGCGTGGATTTGCTTCAACGCGGACGCGTCGAGTTGCGCTTGAAGGAATTGTTTGAAGAGGATGGCGAGAATTTAACGACGCAAATGGAGGTTGAACTCATGGGTGCGAAAGAACCAACGGTGAAGACCGCGGCAGAGCTCAAGGCGGTGATTGATGAAGGGAAATCACGTCGTCAGACGAGCTCGACGCAGTGCAACGCAGCGTCATCGCGCTCGCACGCCGTGCTTCGTCTCACGGCGACGCTTCCGAATGGTTCAAAAGGTCGATTAACGCTCGTCGATTGCGCTGGGAGCGAACGTAAGGAGGACAACGTCAAGCACAATGAACAACAGCGCAAGGAAACGGCTGAAATTAACGCCAGTTTATACGCCTTGAAAGAGTGCGTACGATTCCGCAGACTGAAATTTGCTGGCGGTAAGGGTGCAAACGCCGTGCACGTGCCGTACCGCAACAGCCCGCTCACGCGCGTCTTGGCTGAGTGTTTCGTTCGGGAAGACGCCACCATGGCGGTCATTGGTACAATGTCCCCGGCATCAGTTGACACTGAGCACTCGCTGGCGACATTGAAGACGATTAACGCCATCGGCGGTAACGAGGACACCGAAGGGTACTCTGAAGAAAAGGAGGATGTCTCGCGCGAGCTCCGCGTGGACCCGACGACGGGCGAGGTGACTGAAAAGGCTGCCGAGCGTTTAATCGCCCCCGTGAAGTGGTCACACGATGACGTGCGGACATGGCTCAATACTGCTGCCCGGGGCGCGTTTAAGACTGTGAAACTTCCATCGACGCTCACCGGGAGTCAGTTTGTACGCATGACGCCGTTGGTGCTTAAAAACATGTGCGGCGGCGACGAACAGTTGTCAATCAAGCTTCACAAAGCTATCCGTGCGGAAATCGCACGGTGCAGCGCAATGCCGCGCACGTAGTAGATCACACACACACACATAAACTCACAACACGTAAACATACTCCTCGCATGCCTTTAATCAGAATATATCAATGTAGTAGCAATCAAACCGTACGTCGTCTCTCTCGCGTCTTATTACACAAATTCACATCGCGCGCGTTACTAAACTACTAAGCGTACTGCTGCTGCCGTGTTCGAAGCACTAGTCTTTGTACGCCTCGACGCGCGCGAGTTGAAACTCAAACGCCCCAGGCTTGTAATTCGTATTCAAATTTTCCATCCCGTAGTCAAATTTGGACAGCATGAACTGCAACGAAACAATCCTCTTACCGTCAAACGTTCGATATTCTGGATCACTCTTCGCCACCGCGCGCCCGCGCTTGACGGGAACGAAATCACTAAATCGCACCTTCACTTCGCGCATCTCTGTCGGGCACTCAAACGTCTGATGAAACGCCACATTGAACGAATCATCAGAGTCGTACGCGATGACTTTATAGCGTAACCCGTCGCCCGCGCACGTCAACGAAAGCCCGTCGTACGCGCTCAAATCAAGCGCTCGATCAAAATCGCGACACTTGAACGACGCAAAACCTCCAAACTGATCCTCCGTCACCCCACGCATGACTGCCCGACCATTTTCAAGCACCACGTCGGCGTCCGAACGCCCACCCATGACGACGTCATTCAATGATGAAAACTTCGCCGCGAATTCATCCCCACGCATGCGCGAGAAATCAAACACCACGCCATCAACATCCACGCGCGGTGCCTCCACCGTCGGTTTCGCGTTCCAAGGAATCACTTTCGCGAGCATCCCACCCGGACCGTCGAAAAACTCCATGGATTTCCTCGCCTGCGTCAGCGGTTTCGGAAGCACCGCGTCGAAGAAATCATCCACCAGATTCGCCCGCGGCGTCGTGCGCGCGCGCGTCGCGCGCTTGACACGCGCGCGTGATGTCGTCGCACCGAACGCGCGCGCTGGATTGGCCGCAATCATCGCCATCGCGCGTCACCGAGTGCGGTTTTCACGCACATCGCAGCAGCACACCAACACACGCAGGGGAACTTAAAACGCCATTTCGTGACGCGCGACATCCACGCATGTTTCATCGCCGCGACACCGCGCACGACGCCGTGTCGCGCGCGATATCCACCGCGCAATTATTATCTCCGCTGGATGCGTCCGCGCGACCGTGTGGGATCGCCGTGGCGTCGCCCGTGCGCGCGACGACGACGACGAATGCGCACGCGCGTGCGCGTGGGTCCGCGCGCGGACGCGGGGAGTTGCGGTCGCCGCTCGCGATGCTCGACGCGAATTCTCCGCAAGGGAAGAGCACGAAACGGTCGAATGCGTCGTCAGCGATGCCTGCGTCGCGCGGTGGGTTTGACATGCGCGTGCGTGCGGCGAGTAAGCTGCAGAGAAAGCCAGCGGGGGCAAAGAGTCGATTGGCGCGCAGTCGAAGCGCGAGCGAAGAAAGCTTGATGGAAGAGGCCGACGGCGTGACGGCGACGGTGACGGATGCGCCTCCAGATACACCGACGCCGTCGTTTCGTGCGGTGGAGAGTTTCGATGAGATGGTGAACCGGTTGCGGTTGACATCGGTGATGGATGATTACGCGACGCGCGAGTTGGCGCTCGTGTACGAGGAATCGCTCGAGGCGCGGTCGTTGCGCGCGGTTTTGGAAAATGTGAAAGATTCAGAGCTTGAGATGGCGCATGTGGAAGCCGAGCGACGGGATAAGTGGGCGAAATCGATTGAGGAGGATATTGAGCGAAAGTGGGCGTCAAAGGTGCGCGAAATGGAAAAGGAGAATGCGAAATTACGCGTCCAAGCGCACTCAAAGGATGTGGCGCTCGACGGGGCAAAGACAGAGGCAAATCGGTTGGCGAAGATTGTAGAGAATGCTCCGCGCGCGGCTGCGACCACGACAGCGGTAGTTTCCGTGCCAGAACCTAAAGTATTAGTGAATTCGAGCACGCAGACGACGGGTGGGATGGTGAATGACGCCGAAGTGCAGACGTTGAAGCAAGAATTGACACGCGCGAGAGCGCAGACGGCGCACGAACAACGACAAGGTGCGAAGGATTTGGACATGCTTAACGCCGATCTCGTGGCGAAGGAGAAAACCATACAGGCTCTTCGACATGAGTTATCTGAAGCGAAGGACCGCGCGCACTTTTACGAGAGATGCGTGAGATCCGCGGATGAGCGCGCGAATAACGCCGAGGCGACGTCGCACGCGTTGCGCGAGGAGATTATCGTTTCTCAAGGTGAATTTACAAGACTTAAAGAACAAATGCTGCGCCGTGCCGAAAATTTCGCGGAGGAGAAGGAGTCAATCATGGCTGCCCTCGCCGCTGCGCAAGCGCGTGCGAATGAAGTTGAACAACCACCCGTGGCGCTGCATTTGAAGACGCCTGAAGCGTGGTTCAATGGCGACGTGCCGTGTAGTTGCGGAAGCGTTCGCACGGCAAAGCGCCTGAGTGCGGCGCTCGCTGATGCGACATCGCGTAACACTGAGTTGCAAACGCGCATCACCATGCTCGAGAATAAACTCGAAATGCGTTTGGTGAGCAAGAATGTTGACGTCGAAGAAGCCGAAGAATTTGAAGAGCGCGCGCTCGCGGCGGAGCGACGTGCGTCTATCGCGCGCGAGGCATTGACGCGATACGTCCACGAAAGCCAAAAGTGTTCGCCGGCACCGACTAATTATTCCACCATAGATGCTTTGACGCCGATGAAGGAGCAGGTCACGGCGCCACCAATTTTAAAGGCGAGCCACGCGTCGGCGCAAGTCGAGGAAGATACGGATTCAGACGAATTCGATTCCCCACAGAGACATCGCGGGACGTTACCGACACCAAGGTTGCGTGCCCGAGTAGCGATTCGACTCACACACGGTCCCGCACCGAAACATTCGGTGAGCTCGTATCGTCCGTCTTCTGACGACGAGCTCCGTCGTCGCGCCAAGATAATGGGATTGAGCATGAGTCCATTTTCCCGAAACCGGCATTAAACGCCATTGTAACACACACAAACAAACAACAATAAATGGTATTCATACAATGCGCCGCATACATTAATACTCCGTCGGCGGCGACGGACCAAAGACAAACAACACGACGGCGCCTATAGTCGCGAGCAGCGCGCCCGCAAGAAACGTATTCGGGTTTGAACTCGCATCAAGCGCGGAATCTATACGCGTACCCATACCGTACTTGCCACCTTCAATGTTCGGATTCTCCCGGCGTTGCGGCGTCGGCGTGCGATCCTCAGCGGGTAAAGGGTCGTCGTCTTCAGAAGCCCGGCGAGAGAACGCAAAGGAGCCTCGAGGACACGACGGCGCGCGGCGCGCGCGCGCCATGCGGCACGGCGACTTAGTTTGCGAACATGGCGCCATGCTTGCCGTCATCAGTGGCGCGGTCGAAGGTAAGGCGTGCATGTCGAGCTCGAGGCGAGCGCGAGAGTGAGGCGTTGTAAATATACGTGAAAAAATTACAAAATGGTACATCGCATCGATTACCCTTCGATAGAGGGCGTGTTTACTCGCGTGCTTTCATCGATTGGTTCTGCTTTCGTAGCTTCGGCGGTGAATGGGTTTTCGCCATTCATTCTGCTCAACAGGCTTCCTTTACCGCTCGGTTTGCTCGGCAACTTTTCGCCTCGTCTCGCCTTTTGCAGGGGCGCGCGAGCTTTCTTCTCTGCAACTTCGAGCTTGGCGTGTCGGAAGATAAACACTGCATCGGAAACATCCTCTTCAGACGAATCGCCATCAGTGGCAACTTGTGCGCGGGTCATTTCGAATGTCTGCGACGCGCGCACGCGCGGCGTCGCAATGGTTTCGTGAATGGGACGCTCCACATACTTGGCCGACGCATTCGCAGACACGACGTTGTTAATGTCATACGAGTCCACGTTGCGGTTATTCGATTTGCGTCCTGATCCAGCGCTGGCAGGCGTCTTCTCCACGTGTTTGTCGTGTTTATTCTTTTGCGTCGGCGTCTTCGCCTTGTCCTTGGTTGGCTGCGCCGCCGCCAACTTGGGCGCGGGCTTACTGATGAGCTCCTTTAACGACGCCAAACGCCTATTCGCGGCTTCAATTTGCTCATATAACGCAGTTGTGGACAAATCACTGTCTGAATTCGTTTCTTTCGGCGCGATGGAATTCATGACGACTTTGGTTTTCTTAGACGCCAATGTCTTAGGGTTGGCGTCAGCAACCGACGCGTCGCGCTTTTTAGACGCGCTCAAATTCATAGCATCATGCGTAGTCGTCACCGATGGATCAATCTTAGCGGAGCCATTCGCATGGGTGGCATCGTCCTCGTCGTCGCGCGCGTTCGCACTCTTCTCCTTATCGTCCAACTGCACCAACGGCGCGAACATCGGATGCCCAAGAACAACTGGCGGCGCCTTTGCGCGCTTCGTCTCGCGCGCTCGTTTCCCTCGCGCACTCATCGCGCGCAACTGCATCTTCTTAATATCCACTTCATCCAGATTATCGATTCGTGACGGCACATTCGCGACAGCGCCGGCATTCTTTGTCTTTTTCACCGCAGTCGACGCATCCATCGCCTCGAGCCGCGCCGCGTACCGCTCCACGTGACGACCAATCTCACGCATTCTCAACTCAATCCACGCGCACTGCCATTCCAACCCACGTCTCGCGCTTCGCCATGCGCCATCCAACCCAATCTTCCCACCGCGTGCGTGCGTCCCGCTCGCGCTCGTTCGACGTCCGACGCCTCGGTCGTCGGAATCCCCATCCCCGTGAGCTCCATCCCCATTCTCGCCGCCCGCACCGTCTTTCGCGCCACCACCGCTCTCGTGTCCGCTTCCACTCTCCCTCGCGCTCCCGCCGCTCGCGCGACGCGCGCCGAACCCATCATCCGTGGACTTTATGCGACGTAAACCATCGACGTGGAGCGCTGAAGGCGCGCCGGCATCGTCGACGTCGAATGCGTCGCGATCGCTGTCGGTATCGGAGTATTCGCTCCAATCGTCCACGCCAGCGGCGAGGATATCGCACCACGGTGACGCCATGGACCTCGGCGCGGCGGGCGACCGCGCACGGGGGACGCGTGCGACGTGAGCTGCGTCGCGCAATGCCGTGCCCAGGTGCGTGCAGATTCACACGAGTTTTTTCGGGACGGCGGATGGACATCTTTTCATTCGTACGGATTCGTTTTCGTGGATGGTGAAACAAAAATCTATTCTAACGAGAAGCGAATTTTTAAATCGGGGTTACCCTTGTTGTAGAGCTTGACTTTACGTCGCTTGGTGTCGGCGGGCTTGACCGCGAGCGGGAGGCCGAAGAGTCCCGGGCGGATGGATTCCTTCTCCATGAAGGACCAGCAACGCGTGGACATTTTCTTTTCTTTTTGCTTGTAATGACGGAGTTCGAGGACGACGGCGGAGCCTTCGGGCCATTGGTCGGGGGTGGAGTTTAATGTCACGCCGCCCTGGACGCGCATGACGCCGTCGGGGGCGACTTGGACGCCGATGGGGGTGTTTTGGGACGGCTCGATGGGCGTGCCTTCGCCGTCGACCAAGGTGACGCCAAAGTGCGTGGATGACATCTTTTCAGCATCCTTGATGTTGGCCACGGATTCGATAAAGATGCGCAATCGATTGCCGCCACTGGATGACCCCGCGGCGTCGGCGTCAGTAGTGGCAGCGCGCCCGGGGTCGGGGTACGCGGACGGCGCGACGACATCCGCGGCGTCGTCTTCGGCGAGAATTTCCGCCGGCGGCGACGACGGTTGAGCATAGTCATCATTACTGTCCGGCGAACCCAGCAAATATGCGCGCGTGTCTGCGTCCACGTCAGTGGGTAAGTCTCCACCATTGACGCGGTGCTTCAAAAAGTGCATGAACAACGCAAAGTCTCTCACGCTGAGCTCAGACGCGCCCGGGGTGCACGAAATGTTCCAAATGATGGCTAAATCAGAGTTATCCAAACCGGTCTTCGTCGCGAGGGAGACTATTTGCGCGCCACTGACGCCGCTTGAGTTGGTATCTGCGCGAAGCTTCTCCCATGCCGCGGTGCTGCGGGACAAATCCTCGGGCGGAATTGGCGCGAGCGTCTGCGCTTCTTCGTAACCGTCTTCGTATTCCTCCTCTGCGTCGACAAACTCTTGCGCGGGTGTGGGTGGAGCTTCTTCAAACGCGCCAAATCCATCATTTGCTGACCCCTCTCCTTGAGTTTGAAACGTCGCCGAGGCGCTGGGCGTGGCGAATACCGATCCCATGGGCGTAGCATCTTCCTCGTCAAACGCGCCGGCACCAAACGAATCCGGCTGCTTTTGCGCAGTCACGAATTGATCCTCCGTCGTGGACTCGTGCGGATTCCAAGACAACTCTTCGCGCGCCGGCGACGTCGCAAAGTCGTCTTGCCATTGTGAAGGCTCGTTTTCAACCGACGTGAACGCTTGGTTGTCAAACGTCGTGAACTCGACTGGCGGATCTGACGGCGTCGTCGCAAACGGATCCTCCGTCGGCGTTCCAGCATCAACGTCGCTCAGCGCCCCGAATGCATCAGCACCAGTGAACTCTATGCTGCGGGGAGATGGATTGAATGGACTATCCGGGGCCGTATCTTCGGGCGTGAACTCATCGAACGCACCGTCGCCAAAAGCGACGGCATTTGGCGTCGCGTCTGGAACTTCGAGCGAAAAAGCGCTCGGCGCTATGACTTCTGGCACGGCAAACGCATCGGCATCAAAGGCGTTTTCATCGGGTGCCGTAAACGGATCACTACCCATGTCGCCAAATGCGTTGGACGATGCAAACATTTGGTCATCTGGCGCCGCAAATGCGTCGTCAGCGCCGCCAAACGGCTCCGGCTCACCAAAAGGCTCCGGCTCACCAAACGGCTCCGGCTCACCAAACGGCTCAGGTTCATCAAATGTTGCGTCGAATGCGTTGGTTTTGAGCTCGGCTCCAGGGGAGACTTCAAATTCAACGAATGAAGGTAGTCGTTCGTGGCTTGGAGACTTAGGAGACGATGTGGACATCGACGCGGCGGTGGCGGCGGTGAATTCAGTTGAAATGGCCGCCGTGCTTGTGATCGCTTCACGTTCGGCGGAAAATGATGGAATGGTATCATCCGCTTCATTCTCTGCTGCATCCAACGCAGTCTGCTCCAATCTGCTTAGAATTTCCTCATATGACGCCAGTGCCTGAGACGCGGCGTCTTCAGCTTCTTTGCGATCAAGTTCAGCCGCATCTTTAGCGGCGACGAGTGCCTGGATCTGCGCGTTCACCGCGGCTGATTTTGGAAGCGTATCTCGGAGCTGTTGAAGCGCGCGTGCGGTGGCTTCGCGCTCGCTATCGAGTGCGGCTTGGGCTGCCGCCATTTCCGACTGGACTTCATCAATCTCTCGCTCGATCCGCGCAGACTCTGTCGATACGTGCTCCTTGAGATCCTCAAGCTCTTGCTGCTTACTCGCCAAAAGCACGGCGTTATCTGCTTTGTCTTGTGCAACTTCAGCCTCTTTGTCTTGAGCAATGCGCAACTTTTCCTTGAGTTCTTCATTCTCTTGCGCGATATTTGCGGACGCGATGTCCAACTCTTCGCGTTGCTCTTGTAACTTCAATTCTGCGGCGTCGAGACGTTCTTCAGCCTCCGAAAGCGCTTGCTGCGACATGAGTTCTTGATTTTGCATGCTCGTGCGAATGTCGTCAACTTCAGCTTCTATCGCATGGAGCTGATTTTCTTTTTCAGCCATGGCTTCTTGATGCATGCGATCCTGCGCGATACGCGCCGCTTCATCTGCCTTAATGGCGGCTTCCGCTTCTGCAATTTTATCTTCGAGAGCAGAAATTTCCTCGGCTTGCGCCTGCGCAAGTTTTGCACGCTTTTCATGCGCTTGACGAAGCATTTCTTGCATGTCATCATTTGCGCACTGTGTGTCCTGAAGCCGGGCTTGATGCGCCGCGGCGTCGCTCTCCATCATGGACTTGACCGCTTCGAGCTCCGCCTTGGCGAGTTCCACCTTGGCTTCGAGCTCTGACTGCTCCTTATCGCACCGTGTGATGACGTCTTCAGTCTCAGTCTTTGCGTCTACCGCGTCTTGCTTGGCCTGTTCATAGCGCGCGGTTAAGTCTTCGATGAGCTGTGGATGCGCCGCCAGTCGAGCTTCGCGCTTGGCGATGAACGACTCTGTTTCAGCGTGCAAGGCTTCAATCTGCTTGGCGATGCGTGAAGACTCTGCCTCGAGCTTTGCATCGACAGCTTGCATTTCACGCAATGCTGCGGCCTTTGCGCGTTCTGCTTTTGCCACTTCGACTGCTTTCTTCACCAAAACCTGCGATGCGTCGGCGGCAACCTTGTCTGTTTGCATTTTGAGCTCACGCGTTTCTTCTTCAATCTTGGCCAACTTGCCCTCCATCGTCTTCACCGGGAGCGCGGCGACGGCTGAGGCATTCGCCACTTGCGCTCTCAAACGCTCAAACTCAGATACAGTCGCTTGATATTGCGCTTTCTTTGCCGCAAGCGCTTCGAGGGCGTCAGATTTGATGCGTGACTCTTGACGCGCGAGATCGTCACGTTGCTGTTTCGCTCTTTCAACCTGCTCGGCGGCGTTGCGTTGCATTTTATCAGCCTCCGCTTCGCGAGCCTCGAGGGCGTCGCGCGCGCGTCGAACGTCGGCGTCTGCATCATCAATGACCTTTTGTGCGCGCGCGATGCGCGCATCTGCCGCGACCCGCGCGGCGTTCATGGATTCAACTTCGCGCTTCGCGCGTTGCGCCTTGGCTTCGGCTTCGCGTTCGACGCGTTCAGCTTCAAGTTCAGCCTCGCTTGGTCCCATATTCGCCGCCGAAGTCACCGCGGGTTCGCTCATCATGTCCATCAGCTGCGATGTCGACGACGATGTCGCCTCGCGAGCGGCAGCTCCGAGCGCCGGAGCGCCCATGCTCGAAAAGAAGTTGTCATCCATGAGCGGCTTGGGCGCCGACGCTGGCTCGCTCGGCGCCGAAGCCGAAATCATCGACGACGATGGTCCGCTCGGCGTCACCATGGGCGTCACGGGCGTCTTCCCGTTCGCACGAATCAACGCGTAGACGTCGTGCATGGCGATTGCAAACATGTCTCTATCGATGGTAGACGCGCCCTTTGACGCGCGAGCGACGCATAGCTGCACCGAAAGCATCGGCAAAGCCGCTTTAGACAAAAATTTCACCGCCGCATCGACGCCGATGGCACCAGAACCACTCTTGTCCAGCGTTCTGAAATGCCCATAGTACTTTTTCCTTTCAACATCCGTCATAGGCGCCGACGCGACGACGTCCACGCTCGCGCTCGCCGGCGTCCGCGGTGTCCCGGGACCAAACGACCCACCCATCGCCTTCTGCGCCGGCGTCGCGTACCCACCACCACCAACACCCCCAGCGCTCTCGATCTCCTGCGCCACGAGCTCAAGGCACTCCCCGAGCTCGGCGTACGTTCTCAACGCCCCCGAAGCGCTCGTGCTGCGTTTCCAGATCCTCGACAACGCGACGTCGGGTAATCCACTCGGCCGCAAGAACGCCACCGCGTCACCGCCGCGAATGACGCCATCTCGAGCACCGCCAGCGCTCATGAATGCATCGCGCAGCGCGGTTTCAGACGCGATCGTCGCGCGTAACGCATCTGGAGTCCACGAAAACGTCGACATTTGATGGTGTCAGCACTCACGCAATTGGTGCGCAGAGTAGCGCGTGCGCTCGTCGCGTCGTCGCGTCGGTGCGAGTCGCGCGTGTGTTGACGTCACTCGCACGCAATGCACTCGTACGCGTGCGTGTGTCGCGAGAGATCGCGCGTGACGGAGCGACGAACAATGAAGATTGGGCGTGATTGATTGCGCTACAAAAGTGCACTTTTCAAGTTTGACTTTTTTTGAGAATATTCATCAGGCTACGGCGCGTTTCAGACGTCATTTACGCCACGAATACGGCTTTGAAATCACCAAACGGCGACGTGGGTGTGGCTTGAGCTTTAAACGCGCGGGTCAGGGCGTGGATGATTTTTCGTCGCGGTTTTGGCATGCCGAAGACGAAGACGTGGAGGACGCGGGCGTCGGCGTCCTCGAGCGTCCACGGGGCGTCTCCAGGCGTGTGTACTGTTGACGTGACTTCTGGGACGACGACCGCGGGTGTCGATGACAACGATGATGATTGTTGATGCTTGAGTTCGTCGTGAATCGCGGCGACCCAGGCGTGGAGGGTGGTACCGACGCCGTACACGCGAATGCGCGCGACGGCGAGCGTCGGCGACGTCTCGCCCGCGCGCAAGACGTCGCGAATAAAATAATGCGCCTTGCATCGGCGAAGCTGCTCGAGCGAGCACCGCGAGTGCGTGCGTGTGCTTTGTGCTTCGTATTGCCGCCACACGTACAGCTTGTGCGGGACTTTACCCACGACAAATCCGTGGAAGAACCATCGATGCCAAAAATCAGAATCCACCGGCCACCATTGATGCCGAGCGCTCGCGAGCGCCGGCTCTCCCGCCGCGCTCGCCGCGCAATCCACCACGACGTCACCGATTAACCACAAATCTCGATATAAACACCCATCATCGAGCGCGCGCATTCGCTCGAGCGCGCGACGACGGTACAATCCGGACGCGCGCAAGGCGGGAATTTCAATAAAGCGTCCCGCCGACATCTCGAGCGGCGAAAGTTGCTCATTCTGCCACGTTTCAAATCGCCGCATGCCTTGCCGCTCCATGCCACACAACGCAATGCGCGAACACGACGCATCCCACGACGGATTATCTTCCAACGCGCGCTTGAGCGTCGCGAACGCGTGCGGCGGACGTAAATCATCCGATTCCATCTCGCCGACGTATTCGCCTCGAGCCACGGCGTAGCACGCGTTCAACGCCAACCCCTGCCCACTCGGCGTCCCTTCTCGCTCGACGCGCAACACCACGAGCGTGCACGTCGCGCTCGCGCATCGCGCAACGTATTCCGCATCG
>Ga0222715_10003344_pt1 | contig 14336 bp, 11 predicted proteins | sample C33_9DmetaG_FD_165056 | JGI IMG/M metagenome (GOLD analysis project Ga0222715, IMG submission 165056) | Estuarine water microbial communities from San Francisco Bay, California, United States - C33_9D | ecosystem: Environmental > Aquatic > Marine > Unclassified | place: USA: California...
ATCCTGACATATTTGAATCAAAGCTTTCTCCAGCTGTCTAACAAATCCGACAACATCATTTGGCTTTTTTAATTTAACAATCGGATATCCCACAATTTGTCCTGGGCCATGGAATGTGATTTTTCCACCTCTATCAACATCGATAACTCTTGAACCATCAATTGGTCGCTCGCTATCTAGCGTTCTGCGCCCGGCAGTAAATACCGGTGGATGCTGTAGCAAAAGAAGTGAGCTAGCGCTTATCTGGTCTACAACCTCTTGATGAATTTGGCGCTGAATTGCTAGCGCCTCTTCATAATCAATTAATCCAAGGCTCTGGCAATTGATAGTCGAGGCTTCTTTTCTCTTACTTGCCAGGGTTTGTGAAATCACAGGTAGAGCCTAACTTTATTGAGCATCACTTGGCGCATTGAGCGGTAGAGTTACGCTCCCAAGGCTGAAAGATTATGGGTGGGCAGTAGCCAAAATCACCCCAAAACTATCTAGGCGCGAGATTACAAGGAGATGCTGTGAGTCAGGAAGTATTGAGCGAGAAGAGGAAATCTGGCGTAAAGGGTCGCAAAGCGTTATGGATATCGATCATCTCAATTTTAGTCTGGCTATCAATTGGCGGTTTTGCTGGGGGAGCATTCTCCAAGATTTCTACAGTCCAAGAAAATGACAACTCTGCTTTCTTGCCTGATAGCGCCGAATCAACTGTCGCTGGAGAAGTATTGGTTAAGTTCTCATCGCAGGATGATCAACTATTTCCAGCATTGCTCTTATTACTTGGAGATTTAAACCCTGCTACTAATGCTCAAGCCTATGAGAGAGTGAATCAGTATTCAGCTACGCTGCTAAGTAAAACCCTTCCTGCTACTGGAAAGCCTTTAAGTACTTACTTTGCACAGGGAGTTCCGCTGACCCCAATTCCATCTGCAGATGGCAAGGCAATCTTGATAAATGCGCAACTTGACTTCGCAGTTGCTGATGCCAATATTGATGGAGAGCCAATTTTTCCAAAGATTATCGAATTCATAAGAGAAGATATGGAGAAAGAGTTCACTTCCGCAGGAATTACCACCCATGTAACGGGTCCTGCCGGGTTATTTGCAGATCTATTTGAAGCCTTTGGTTCAATCGATACCAGGCTATTGCAGACAACTCTGATAGTTGTGGCGATTATTCTTATTGTGGTTTATCGCTCTCCAGTGCTCTGGATATTGCCGTTATTTACCGCAGCAAGCGCGCTAGGTATCGCCACCATGATTGTGTATTACCTGGCAAGAGAAGACATTATTGATCTAAATGGCCAGACCCAAGGAATTCTTGATGTTTTGGTTCTGGGAGCGGCGACTGACTATGCATTGTTATTAATTGCCCGTTATCGCGAAGAGCTCCACCAGCATCAATCTAGATTTGAAGCGATGAAAATTGCGCTGCGCGGGGTTGTAGAGCCAATTATCGCCTCTGGATCAACCGTTATTGCAGGACTTATGGTTCTGCTGCTTAGCGACCTCTCCAGCAATCGCGGCCTTGGCCCTGTTGGATCAATTGGAATCGCATCTTCAATGCTTGCAGTTTTGACTCTTCTTCCAGCTTTATTAATTATCTTTGGTCGCTGGATTTTCTGGCCAAAGATTCCACGCTTTGGTGATGTTGATGAGAAACTCTCGGGAATATGGTCCAAGGTTGGAAGTTTGGTTGATCGTCGCCCAAAGGCTGTTTGGATTAGCACAGCACTTGCACTGCTTATCTTTGCTGGATTTTCTACCACATTGAAATCTGATGGACTCTCACAGAGTGAAGCATTTACTACTAGAACTGATTCAGTTATTGGACTTGAAAAGTTAGGGGAGCATTTCCCAAGCGGTGAGGGAACTCCAGTTGAAATTGTTGTTGATCAAGCAGATATTGCATCGGCTGCAGCAGCAATTGGACGGGTTTCAAACGTTGCATCTGTAGTGCCGCTAACAAATGTAGATCCAGTTACACAACGGCCAACTTCTGAACTTAAAGTAGTTGATGGAAAAGTCGTGCTCTATGCCACCTTGAAGGTTGCTCCTGATTCTGCTGAAGGCAAAGAGAGCATTCCATTAATTCGCCAAGCTGCTAAGCAAGTTAATCCCAATATCTTGGTAGGCGGACAGAGCGCAATTGGCTATGACGTCGATCAGTCATCACGTAGAGATAATCGAGTCATTATCCCAATTGTGCTTCTTTTAATTGCTGTGATTCTTGGCTTCTTGCTTCGAAGCATTCTGGCAGCGGCGCTCTTACTGGGAACAGTGGTTCTCTCATTTGCTGCCACCCTTGGAGTCTGCGCGCTGGTCTTTGATAATGTCTTTGGGTTTGCTGGAACTGATGCAGCTTTCCCGCTCTTTGCCTTCATATTCCTAGTTGCACTTGGCATTGATTACAACATCTTCTTAATGACTAGAGTTCGAGAAGAGTCGCTAAAAATCGGAACTCGAGCTGGAATCATTAAAGGCTTAACAGTTACTGGCGGTGTTATTACCTCTGCAGGAATAGTTCTTGCAGCAACCTTTGGAGTTCTTGGGATCTTGCCACTGGTCTTTTTGGCAGAGCTTGGATTTGCTGTCGCATTTGGTGTGCTTCTAGATACCATAATTGTTCGCTCACTTTTGGTTCCAGCCTTGGTGCGAGTAATTGGACCAAAGATCTGGTGGCCATCAAAGCTTCAACATCAAGAGAACTAAACTCTCTCTAAATGAAGGCAGGAATAATTGGCTATGGATTAGCTGGTCGCTATTTCCATGGTCCAACACTTCTATCTGCTGGATTTCATGTAACAGCAATATGTGCCAGATCGCTTGAAAAAAAGGCTGCTGCACATCAAGACTTTCCAAACGCAGTAATAGTTAATTCAATTGATGAGTTAGTTGCAGAAGATCTAGATTTGATTGTTGTGGCATCGCCAAATGAATTCCATAGTGAGCACGCACTCGCTTCAATTAGAGCTGGAATCAATACAGTTGTTGATAAACCTATGGGTCGGGATTACTACGAGGCCCTTAGTCTTTATGATGCAGCTGAGCAAAGCGGTGTGCTCTTAACGGTATTCTTCAATCGACTTTGGGACTCTGATTCCTTAACCATAAAGAAGATAATCGAGCAGGGAGAAATTGGAAACATTTTTCGTCTCGAGTCAAGATTTGAAAGATTTAGACCAGAGATTAATCCTCTAGCTTGGCGCGAGAACGCATCGCTCGAAGCAGGAGGGGGCTTACTTCTAGATCTGCAAAGCCATTTAGTATCAACTGCTCTTGATTGGTTTGGCCCAGCTGAGTTGGTATTTTCAAGTGTAAGAAGCGTTCGCGGCGCAAGTGATGATGATGTACTCCTTGTTTTAAAGCACGATAACGGTGTTGATTCTTATCTCTCCGCCAGCGCCATTAGTGGAAATCCTGGGCCAAAGATTCGCTTAAATGGCGATAAGGCAAGTTTGGTGATTATTGAACTTGATAAGCAGGAGGAGATTTTAAGAAGGGGATTTAGGGCGACAGCTGGCCAGTGGATAGATAGTGATGAGATTACAAGTAGCGCAAAAATTTATAAGGGAAGTGACTCATTTTCTTATCGAGGAGAAGCTGGTTTCTATCCTGCTTTTTATAACGAGGTAAGAGTTGCTATTGAACATGGCGGCGAGCTACCAGTGAGTCGAGAGTTATCCCTAAGCGTTGCCAGAATAATTGATCAGGCGCGCCAGATAAGTATTAGGTAAGGCCTACTCCGCAAGTAAGGCGCTTAGCGCTGGAGCTAAGTGAGGATAATCAAAATTAAAACCAGCATCTAATAGCGCAGTTGGCAAAACCTTCTTTGAGCCTAGAACTTCACTTGAGAACCCTCCAAGGGCGATTTTGAGAGCAAACCCGGGAACTGGAATTAGTGCAGGGCGCTTTAGCGCTCTTGCAAGGGCTGAAGTAAATTCTTGATTCGTTGCTGGATTTGGAGCGGTGAGATTTACTGCGCCACTAACGGGCTTCTCCAATAGAAAACAGATCGCCTCAACAAGATCATGAAGTGTGATCCACGACCACCATTGCTTTCCACTACCTAACTTTCCGCCAACGCCAAACTTAAAGAGCGGTAGCATCTTTCCTAACGCTCCACCAGTTGAATCTAAAACTAGTCCAGTTCTAATCTTTACCACTCTAGTATTTGTGGCAAGGTCGGCTGCTGACTCCCACTGCTTGCAAACGGCTGCTAAAAAATCATCTCCAGGTCGATCAGATTCACTCACCGCTCTATTGCCAGTTTCGCCATACCAACCAATAGCACTGGCAGAGATAAAAACATCAGGCTTAAGATTTGAAACAGCATTAGCAATTGTTGTTGTACCAAGGAGTCGAGAATTTAAAATCTCTGCTCGATATTTCTTAGTCCACCTCTTGTCGCCAACATTTGCGCCAGCAAGGTGAATAATTGCATCCACGCCCTCAAGGGCTGCCAGATCAATATCTCCACTTCTTGGATCCCAAAAGACTTCATCGGGGGAGACTACTTTTCGTCTCACAAGTTTTTGAACGGTGTGGCCTTCAGACTTGAGATGGCCGACAAGCGCCGTACCAATTAAACCTGATGCACCAGTGATGGCGATGCGCTGTGGCAGGGACATTTACAGCCCTAGATCAGATTCGAAACGACCCTCTTCTAACCGGTCTTTAAGAGTAGTTAAGAATCTTGCAGCATCTGCGCCATCAACAATTCGATGATCATAGGAAAGTGCAAGATAGACCATGGAGCGAATAGCGATTGTCTCTCCGCCATCTTCTCCCTTAACAACCATTGGGCGCTTAACAACAGCGCCAACTCCCAAGATTGCTACCTGAGGCTGGTTAATTATTGGAGTATCAAAAAGTGCTCCTCGGGATCCAGTATTTGTGATGGTAAACGTGCCGCCACCTAAATCATCCGGCGAGATCTTGTTATCTCTAGTTCTTGAAGCCACATCAACAATTCTTCTTGCAATGCCGCCCATATTGAGATCGCCAGCATCACGAATCACTGGGACTAATAGACCGCGCTCGGTGTCAACTGCAATACCTAGGTGTTCGGCTCCATGATAAGTAATCTGATCGCCTTCTACTGAAGCATTTACAACTGGATGTTGTTTAAGCGCTTCACATACTGCCACTGCAAAAAATGGCAGATAAGTTAATTTCACACCTTCGCGAGCTTCAAAGGTTGCTTTAGCTTTTTCGCGTAGACGAGCAATTTTGGTGATATCAACTTCAATAACTGTTGTTAGTTGCGCGCTTATAGAGAGGGATTCAAGCATCCTTGCCGCGATAACTTTTCTTAGCCTTGACATGCTCACTGTCGTGCCACGAAGTGGGGAGACTGCAACAGATTGTGTGCGAACTTCACTTGGTGCAGAAAAAGTCTGCGCAGCAGATGCAGGAGCCACTTGAGCTGGGCGAGAAACTGCGGCCATGACATCTTCTTTGCGTATTCTTCCGCCAACTCCTGTGCCACTTACTCGAGCGAGATCGACGCCATTTTCGCTGGCAAGTTTTCTAACGATTGGAGTTACGTAGGAGTCATCGAGCACCGAGGCAGCTGCTGGCTTTGGAAGTAGTGGTGGTGGAGTCTTTGGTGGCGCTGGAACAGGTTTTTCAACTGCAACAACTGGAGCTTGCACAACTGGTGCTTGAACAATTGGCGCTGGAGTTGGAGTAGGCGCTGGGGCAGGGGTGGGAGCAGGTGCCGGCGTTGGGGTTTGTGCAACGGGGGCACTTGGCGATGATGCGCCATCTCCGATTAGAGCAAGTTCGGTTCCAACAGCAACAACGCTATCTACTGGAATCAAAATCTTTTCTAACTTACCTGCAGCAGGTGATGGAATCTCAGTATCGACTTTATCGGTTGAAACTTCTAGCAAAGGTTCATCAAGTGCAACTTGATCGCCTTCGGCTTTTAGCCAACGAGTTACTGTTCCTTCGGTAACGCTCTCACCGAGAGCTGGCATCTTTACTGAAAATGACATTTCTCTAAACGCCCCTTTGTTCGTATCTACTTATTCTAACGAGCAAATCATCTGATGATAAAAAGCCTAACCAAAATTCTCTAGCCATGAGCGTGTAGCGGCTTTCCAGCAAGGGCCATATGAGCCTCACCCATCGCCTCAGAGAGGGTTGGATGAGCATGGAGATGCTGCGCGACATCATCTGCATCAGCTTGCCAATTAAATATCAACTGCGCCTCAGCAAGGAGTTCGCCAACTCTTGAACCAACCATATGAATGCCGATAACTCTTCCAGAACTATCAGCAACTAATTTAATGGCTCCAGCAGTTTTTAGAATCTGGGCCTTTCCATTTCCAGCTAAATCATAATTTAACTCTTTAACTTCAATACCGCGCTTTTTTGCCTCAGCACTTGTTAGTCCAACTGATGCAACTTCAGGTTCTGAGTAAGTCACTCTTGGAACGCCGTCGTAATCAATCGCTCTTGGATTAAGACCCGCGATCTCTTCAGCAACCATTATTCCTTCGGCAAATCCAACGTGAGCCAACTGCAGGGTTGGAATCAAATCTCCAACTGCCCAAACGCCCTTGATATTGGTGCGACATTTATTATCAACTGAGACATAGCCACGCTCCATCTTGACTCCAACATCTTCATAGCCAAGACCAGATGATGTGGGACCTCGTCCAACTGCGACAAGCAAAAGATCAGCAGCAAAACTCTTTCCATCTTCAAGCAGAACCTCAACTCCAGATGCGTTCTTACTTACGCTCTTGAATTTAACGCCCAATTCAAAGTTAATTCCACGCTTTCTAAAGGCGCGCTCTAGAGCCTTACTAGATGACTCATCCTCTAGCGCAACTAGATGGGGAAGGGCTTCAATGATTCGCACCTCAGATCCAAATGATTTCCAGACCGAAGCAAATTCGCAGCCAATAACTCCGCCGCCTAGGACGATTACAGACTTAGGGACATATCCCATATGAATTGCTTGATCGCTAGTGATAACTTGCTTTCCATCAATTTCAAGTCCAGGAAGACTCTTTGCATAAGAACCTGTTGCTAGAACGACATTTTTTCCACTGTAGCTCTCAGAGCCAACTTTTACTGTTGTTGCTGAGACAAGCTTTCCTTCACCTTCAACATAGGTGATATTTCTAGATTTAACTAAGCCTTGAAGTCCTTTGTGTAGCTTTGAGATAACGCCATCTTTATAGGCATTTACCGCCACCATATCCATTGAATGAAATTCAGCTTTTACTCCAAACTCAGCAGAGTGCCTTGCTCCATCAGCAATCTCGCCGGCGTGAAGGAGGGCTTTAGTTGGGATACATCCTCTATGTAGACAGGTTCCACCAAGTTTCTCTTTCTCAATTAATGCGACCTTTAACCCTAATTGAGCAGCGCGTAGCGCGCAGGCATAACCACCACTTCCGCCACCGAGAACTACTAGATCAAAATCTGCCACATCAAACCTTTCTATAATTCTTTCTCAATGAGCCTATCTTGCCAGCATTACTTGGCAGCTGATGACTCAGCAAGGGCTACTAAAGTGCGAAGTGCGACACCTGTTCCGCCAACTGGGGTATAGCCATGTGCTTTTGCCTCGTTGTAGGCAGGGCCTGCGATATCTAGATGGAGCCAAGGTAGCTCTGAATCAACAAAATCTTTTAGAAAGAGTCCAGCAACTAACATCCCGCCCATTCGATCACCGATATTTGCCATATCAGCAACTGGTGAATCAAGAGATGCTCGAAGCTCCTCTGGAAGCGGCATTGGCCAGAAAGCCTCTCCAGTAATTTCTGCAAGAGTTAAGAACTGCTCTCTAAAACTCTCATTGTTTGTCATTACCGCACTTGTTCTCGTTCCAAGTGCCACAACTTGAGCTCCGGTAAGAGTTGCAACATCAACCATGCCATCAAGGCCGCCAGCTTTCTTTCCAACCTCTGCTGCGCGAACCATGGCATCGGCAAGGACAAGGCGACCTTCTGCATCTGGATTTAATACTTCAACAGTCTTACCGCCGTAAATTGTGATGATGTCGCTTGGCTTGGTTGCTTTATCGCTGACCATATTCTCTGCAAGAGCTGCCCAAGCATCGATATGAATTGGAAGCTTTAGTTCAGCAATTGCTAATACCGCAGCGCAGACTGCAGCTGCTCCACTCATATCAGATTTCATCGCTTCCATACCTTGAGCAGGCTTTAGAGCAAGGCCTCCGGTATCAAAGGTGATTCCTTTACCAATAAATGCATAACGCTTCTTAGCTCCCTTACCGCTATATGAGAGGCGAAGTAAACGGGGAGGATTAGCAGAACCTTGTCCAACGCCAATTATTCCGCCATAGCCTCCTTTAATTAGTTGACTCTCATTAAGTATTTCAACTTTAACGCCGAGGGATGCGGCAAGCTTTTTAAATCTTTGTGAAAAGGAATCTGGAGTTAGGTGACTTGGTGGGGTATTAATCAAATCTCTAGTTAAGTGCGTGTACTTAGCAATTATCTCTGCGCGTTTGATTCCTTGAAGGTAGCTTTTATCTTTTGCTTTCTTAGAGTAAATCATTACCTTCTTTAACGCCGGCTTTCTATCAGCCTTTGAGCTTCCTCTAAATTCATCAAAGGTATAAGCGCCAAGAAGTGCTCCCTCGGCTATTGCTTGGAAATCTTGTTTAGAAGCTTGGGGCAGAGCAAAGGTTGCTGAGGTGGTTCCCGCAAGTGATCTTGCGGCAGCTCCTGCAGCTCTTCGCAGTACTTCATGGGCAATTGAGCCATCGGCCTTAAGAGTTAGCGCTGTTAAAAGAATTAACTTACTTGCACTTCCTGGAAGCTTTATTACCTCATCATTTGCCCCACTTGCCCCAAGATCAGTGAGCGCTTGAAGCAGCGGTCCCTGATCTACTCGAAGCTCACCACTTAAGATGGAAAACTTTTTACTCTTCTTATCTAGAGCAAAGCCCAGAACCAGGACTTCATCTATTACTGAGTTATCGGTGGCGGAGATAGTGGGCAATGTTGTAGGCATTGGGCTAGGTTATTGGAGTGAGCAAATATTCGCCATTACACCAGTTCCATCTTGATTCTGGGGCCAAAGTCGCTGATTTTGGGGGATGGCAGATGCCAATTGAATACCCAGCAGCAAATGGTGGTGGGGTTTTAAATGAGCATAGCGCGGTTAGAAATAGCGTAGGCCTCTTTGATGTCTCCCATCTTGGCAAAGCCTCAGTAAGTGGTGAGGGGGCGCTTGATTACTTAAATTCGATATTTACAAATGACTTAAGGAAAATCTCAGATGGTCAAGCTCAATACACCCTTCTCTGTCAAAAAGATAGCGGCGGAGTCATTGATGATCTAATTATTTATCGCTACTCAAGTAAGCACTTTCTCCTAATTCCAAATGCAGCAAATTGCCAGCAGGTTTTAGAGCAGATTAGTAAAGATGCTCCAAGCAGCCTTGAATTTAAGAATTTACATGAAAGCTACGCCCTATTTGCTCTTCAAGGGATGAACTCTCTTGCTGTTTTAAAGGATCTTGGCATAGATATAAATCTTGAATATATGTCCTTTATGGAAAGTGAGTTGAACTCTGAAGCGCTAATCATCTGTCGAACTGGATATACCGGAGAGCATGGCTATGAAATTCTCACCTCATGGGCAGGTGCGAGAAAGATCTGGGATTTACTTCTAGAGAAAGTAAAGAAATATTCCGGGCTTCCTGCAGGTCTTGGCGCTCGCGATACTTTAAGAACTGAGATGGGATATGCCCTCCATGGCCATGAACTCTCACTTGATATAACCCCAGTGGAGGCAAGTGCTTCCTGGGCAGTGGCATTTGATAAAAAGTTCTGGGGAAAGAGCGTTCTTGAAAAGCAAAAACTTGAGAAGAGTCATAGAAGGCTGGCAGCAATTTTAATTAGCGACCGCGGGATTCCTAGAGCCGGGATGGAGATTAAGGATAAAGATGGAAATAAAATTGGCTATGTAACAAGTGGCACCTTCTCACCATCGTTAAAGAGTGGAATTGCTCTAGGTCTTTTTAACAATCAAATTCCAGTTGGTAGCGAGGTTTTTATTGATATCCGAGGTCGTATTAGCCAAGGGGTAATTAAGCGTTTACCTTTTCTACCTTCAAAGGTGAAGTAAGACCCATTCTTATTGAGGCTCTTGAAAGTGATGCAAGTAGTGCCTTTGCGCTAAAGGCTATAAGTAAGGCAGTGGTGATAGCTCTTGGAATATCCCAGGCCATAGCTGTTGCTAAGTGAAAAGTTAGATAGCGAGAGAGATTTTCCATAATTGAAGCGCCAGCTACAAAGCCCAACTCAGTATTAGTTGATGCGATCCAGGGCCAGAGCTGAAGATCCATGAGTGCGCCAAAGAGAAGCGAGCTGGTAATTCCTATTGCAATAAGGGAGATGATTTCAAAACGTTTAGAAATTTTCTTGGACAAGATACCAGCAAATAACCCAATCCATCCCGCTGCCAGCATTTGAAATGGGAGCCAAGGACCAATTCCTCCACTAAGTACTGCTGAGGCCGACATTGAGATAACTCCAAGTGAGAATCCAAACTTTGAACCAAAGATATAGCTAGCAATAATTAAGAGAAACCACATTGGTTCAACTCCCACAGCTCCTGCTCCTACCAATCGAAGAGCTGCGATTAAAGCTGCTAGTACTCCAAGTAGTGCAACAATTTTGCTATCAAGTGCGCCCCTTGATATCTCAACTGAGATAACAAGCACGGCAAGTCCAGCTATAAAGAGAGCTAAGAATCGAGCCGACTCTGGCTTTAGTAGAAAGAGATTACTCTCTGGAATAAAGAGCGGCCAGGTAAATGCAAGTAGCCCAAGAGATGATCCAACAATGATTGGAATCCAAGAAAATACTGAAGAAATAAATCTAGTTCTTCTCACTTAGATATCTTTCTACATCACTTAGAGAGAGCCAACTGTTATTGGGAAGCGCCTTTGAGACTTGTGGCGCAAAGGCAGGGGATGCATTAAGAACTTCCTTACTGCTGCCATCTGCAATTACCTCGCCATCTGCAAGAAAAATAACGCGATCTGCTACCTCAGCAACAAGCTCAACATCATGGGTCGATATTAAAACGGCGCGGTTAAGGTCAGAGGCGATCTTCTTCAAATTCTTAATCAGAACTTTCTTTGCTTCATAATCAAGACCTCTAGTTGGTTCATCAAGTATGACTAGCGCTGGCTGGGCTGAAAGGATGATGCTTAGAGCAAGGCCGAGTCGCTGGCCCTCTGAAATATCCCTTGGGTGTGAATTTAGACTTGGAATCTTCATCAACTCTTTATAGATCGAGAGGGTTGTGCCAGATTCAATGCCATTATCAAGATCTGCTAAATCACATTCTTGTTTTATTGACTGCCCATAGAGAAGATCACCAGCGTCTTGAGGGATATATCCTACAAATCTAATTAACTCCTTATCAGTAAAACTTTTGGGGTCTCGTGTCTTGACTCTCACCTCGCCCTTAGTGAGTGGAGCTTGGCCAACAGCGCACTTAAGTAAGGTCGTTTTTCCTGCGCCATTTCTTCCCATCAGCGCGACAATCTCGCCTCCATTTACTTTAATACTTACATCGCTAAGAGCTTTACTTCTCTGATCTTGATCATATGAGGCGCTGACATAGTTAATTGTAAGTATCGTATCTCCCAAATTCTTCCCAAGAGCTTGCACCGTTCTCTCAGAAATCTCTGGAGCTATTTTTCGAAATTCACGTATTGAGAGCGGAATCTCGCCAAGCTCCAACTTTTTTGCTAACTCAACTAGGGGAGGTGCGATGGGAGAGTTACTTAATATCTGTCTTGCAGGTCCGAGATCAACAGAGCCATCACCATGAATGAGAATTATCCGATCAACAAATCCAATAACTCTCTCAAGTCTATGCTCTGCCAGAATTACGGTAAGTCCAAGATCGTGAACTAATCGATGGAGAATCGAAAGCACTTCCTCTGCTGCAATTGGGTCAAGTGCGCTAGTGGGTTCATCAAGAAGTAAAACCTTTGGATTTGTGACAAGAGCTGCAGCTATTGCCACCCGTTGTTGCTCGCCCCCGCTTAACTCTGAGACATTCCTTCTTCTTAGAGGGGCAAGTGCAAGAAGATCTAATACCTCCTCAACACGCTTTCGCATAATCTCTGGCGCCACCCCAAGGCTCTCAAGACTAAATGCAATCTCATCTTCAACAATGTCTGAGACAAAGCCATTGATAGGATTTTGGCCCACAATTCCTACAATATCTGCCAACTCACCAGGCTTTATCGCCCTAGTACTTCTTCCCGCAACACTAATTTCACCGGTGAGTATTCCTCCAGTGTGATGAGGAATAAGGCCATTAATTAGTTTAAGTAGCGAACTCTTACCTGCTCCAGTGTGGCCTATTAAAAGAAGTAGCTCGCCTTCGTTAACTGTAAAAGATATATCTTCCACAATTGTTCGCTCAGCGTTGGGATAGATCAGGGAGACGTTAGTGAAGGTAATCATGAAATAAATCCTGGAGTTATTACTGCAATTAAGAGCAGCCCTGCTAATAAAACGCTAGAGACCGCTGGAAGTAATAGCAGAAAGATGAGGGCATAGATCGGCGCTGCAAGGGCTACTGTCTCTCGAAGGCGCCAAATATGCGGACGATATCTACTTGGGTTTGGAAAGTATCCATAGCCTCTAGATTCTAAAGATGCGGCAAGATCTATCGATCGCTCCAAGGATTCTTCGAGAACTGGTATTCCAACTTTCGTATATGAGGCTATTCCAGTTGAACTCTCACCTCTAAGACGCCTTGCCGCTCTAACTCTCTCAATACTTCTAGCACTCTGCGGCGCAACCGAGCTTGCAATTACTGTTGCAAGGCCAATTCCATAGTATTTTCTGGGAAGAACTCGCAGAAATTCATGAGGATTACTAAGAGCGCTTGCTGCAGCGAAGATAAGAATCAGCGCAACAAGCAAAATCGCCTCATCAAAGGCGGTAGTAAGACGCTGCGAGGTGACATCACCGCCAAGCCTTATCCCAACAAATAAATCAGGAAGAGTGATGCTGGGGATGGTAAAGAGCACTTGCCCCGGCATCGGAACTCCAATGATTACTCCAATAGCCATTCGAAGCGTGAAGGCTAGAGCGGCAAGTCGTATCGACCATCTAAATGATTGATACCAATAGGTATTACTACGTTTCATAAGCACCAGAGCAACTGCTCCGATAGATATTGAAAGTGAAATTAGAGCTGATTTAGAAAATAGAAGAATTACAAGAAGGATAAGCGCCCAGAGCCAGTAGAAGAGCGGGTGAAAGCTCTCGTTACTGGCTCTGAGCGAATTACTCATCTAATTGACTTTATCTATTATCGTGAGCGTCGGCGATTAAGAAAGAAACCACTTAGCAAAAAGAGCGCAAGAACACCAAGAAGAATCGGAGCGCTCTGACTAGAGTTATTTTCTTGCTCTAGCGTCGCCTCTATCGCTACTGCTTGATCAGGTGCTGGTTCATCGATTTCAGCGCCGCACTCACTTGCTGGATATCCAGCAATCCCGCAGATAAGGCCAGAATCACCAGCTCTTACATCAAGTGCTGCCTCTAGTACATCAAGGCCAACTGAGCCTTTATCAACTACAACGCAATCTGAGAAAAATTCATTAGGAATTTCGCCATCTGGAGCAATATTGCCAGCTCCAAAATCAACTACTAAACCAACTCGAATTTTTCCTGATGTCTCTGGAGTTTCACCGCAGAGAGTTGCAAAATCAGGATCCATCATTGGAGTAACTGCTGGAATATCATTTGAACTAAAAACAAAAGTCCATCCTTCGACATCTCCATCTTTAACTTCAACAGATGGTCCAGTCATTGCTGCGCTCCAGCTGCTAGCTCCAGCTGTTGCTTGGAAGTATCCCCAATAGCGATAGCCCTTAGCTCCATGAGAAGGAATCGGAGCAAGAAGGCTAAGGATTAATACCGAGAGCGCAATAAACTTTGGATAGGTTTTTAAAATATTTGTATTTATAGATCTGTTAAGCACTGTGAACCTTTCAATAGAAAAAGGGCTCACGACGGCGAAAAAATACTTCCGCCCCGTAAACCACGACGGGTGGTAAAGATGCTTCTTGGGTGGTAATCCGACTTACCTGCTAAATTTCTAACAGGCTCACGGTTGCGGGTCAGCGTCGGATTTTCACCGACTTCCCCATTCCAAAGAGCTATTAAGTTGTGTGGGCTAATTAATCAGTAAAGTGGCTAAAGCGCAAGGAGGCGCTAGGCTCTCTTTATGGAATATAGAAAACTTGGCAGCTCTGGCATGTATATCTCAGAGATTACTTATGGCAATTGGATTACTCATGGCTCACAGGTTGAGC
>Ga0222715_10003347_pt1 | contig 14332 bp, 21 predicted proteins | sample C33_9DmetaG_FD_165056 | JGI IMG/M metagenome (GOLD analysis project Ga0222715, IMG submission 165056) | Estuarine water microbial communities from San Francisco Bay, California, United States - C33_9D | ecosystem: Environmental > Aquatic > Marine > Unclassified | place: USA: California...
GTGGGTTAGCTGGTTTAAAATTTTAACCCTTTATAGTAGTAATGGCTGGTAGAGTTCAGCTCGAGACAACCGGTCCACAGGACAGGTTCTTTACAGTTGAACCACAGTTTACGTATTTTACAAAACGATTTTCCAGACATACAAATTTTGCAAAGACGTTCACGAAACATGATTTCGAAGGCGTCCCCGAATTTGGTACGACTTTACGTAGTAGAATTCCAAGTAATATTGGGGATCTTTTAAAGACGATAAGTTTTGAAATCGAACTCGACGCTATACCAAATGCATCGAGTAGTGGTATTGGGTACGTTGAATCAATCGCACATGCGATGATTGAATACGTCGATCTCATAGTCGGTGGACACGTGATTCAACGCATTCCAAGTGATTACTTACAGATATACTCCGAACACAATTACACACAAACAAATCAAACCGCATTGTCTAAACTCATCGGTAAATACCCTAATCGACAATCATCCATACGTGTATCGAATCCAGCTATTATTGGCTATCTCGGTACGGCAACGACGAGTGAAAAGTATTTCGTGGATGTACCATTTTACTTTTACAGACACCCAGAACTCGCCATACCCTTGTGTGCGATTGATAGGCAAGAAATTGAAATTGAAGTGAAATTCAGAAACATTGAAGATGTGGTTGTGGATAATACTATTATTTCCGTGAATAACGTGACGTCATACGCGTCACACACCGCGGCGGGTATTGGATACGCGGTCGATAATTACCTTCAAGTCGGTGTGGATATCGACGGTGAAGCCATTGGTGATGAATCTGGGTTTTCTATAGATATGTCTCGCGATGGAACGATCATGGCGATCGGTGCCCCGAATAACGATGCGACGCCAAATGATGGTGGACATGTTCGCGTGTATCAACTCGTCAATCAGACATGGACACAGATGGGTGCCGATATTGACGGCACGGTCGCACAGGATTTCTTCGGACAATCGGTTTCTCTTTCAGCGAATGGAATGATACTCGCCGTCGGTGCTCCTGACCATAATTATAACGCTATATCAAACAACGGTCAGGTGAAGATTTTTAGATGGAATGGAACGACATGGGGAAGTGGTGAAACCATTAACCCAACCATACATCAAACCACACAGAACCTAAATTTTGGTGGTGCACTACAACTCTCAGATGATGGAAATACAATTGTAATCGGTGCGCGTGGGTATGCGACGTCGCAAGGTGTTTTTTACGTATACACATACGAAGAAGGTGCATGGAATCATAAACACACTGAATTCGGACAGGCGACGGGTGATGCCCTTGGATACAGTGTTTCCATTTCTGGAGATGGTCTGCGCGTCGCGGGTGGTGCAAACAATCCAGACGGTACGAGTTATGTTCGTACACTGTATTATAATTCTACATTCGATCAATGGCTCGCGCTCGGGAATTACATAAATAGTGAAAACCCCGGAGATGAATTTGGATTCTCCATTCATTATTCGGGTGATGGACAACGACTCGCGATTGGGGGTCCAAAGAATAACGGTATCGGACACGTGCGCGTGTTTGAATATTCGGGGAGTGACTGGGTACAAGTAGGTCAAGATATCGACGGTGAATCCGTGGGTGATCAAAGTGGTATTTCGGTCGCGTTATCACACGACGGGAACACACTCGTCATTGGTGCAAACCTCAACGATGGAACCGGTGTAGACGCTGGACACGTGCGCGTGTATACATACGGTCTCAGTGGTTGGATGCAAGTCGGTGCAGATTTGGACGCTGAAGCACTCGGGGATGAACTTGGATGGTCTGTTGCTATATCTGGCGACGGATCGCGCATCGCCGCTGGAGCGAAGTCGAATGATGGTACTGGAACGAGTGCTGGGCACGTGCGTGTCTATGATCATCTGAAACGTTCGTATCTCGAAAATCGAATTAAAAAGTTTGGTATGAATCTCGAACTCATATTTCTTGAAAGCGCTGAGCGGCTCAAAATTCAACATACGCGTCGTGATTTCGTGATCTCACAGATTCAAGAGAATACATTTAAAATACCAAAGGGCGTAAGACATAACACCGTCAATTTATCATTCGTAAATCCAGTCAAAGAACTCTTCTTTGTCATCCAACGCGAAAACAAACGACGATTCAATGACTTTGTCAGTCCATTCGATTACGACAACATCTACGTCGCGGTCGATAATAGACTTTACTTTTATGAAAACCTGGTATCTCTCGAGTTAACACTCGACGATGAACGCGTGATATCTGGTGAAACTGGAAAGTTTATGTTTTTAAAAGCTTTACAACCAGGTATTCACCATTCGAAAACACCTCTCATTCGTCGATTTTATTCGTATAATTTTGGATTTGAACCCGAAAAATCGTACCCCACAGGACAAAAGAACTTTTCACTCGTCAAGAATCAAATACTTCGCGTACATCTCACGCCTAATGATACACATGATAGAGATTTACGTGTGTACGCCCTAAGTTATAACGTTCTTCGTGTTATGGATGGAATTGCACAAACTATTTTTGAAGATAAATAATACATGAGAACTGGTTTCGATATCGCAGATACAGGAAGTAACCATATGTATGACAGTCATTTGAAAACTCTCATAGATATCGTGATGCCCGTGATAGAAAAGGCAATCATGCTTTCGTGTGAATATGCAAAAGCGTGTGGTCGTGATGCGGTACTCAGTAAAGATTTTGAGTACGCCGCAAAGTATTGTGCTATGCGCACGGTCGGACAACAGATTGGAAGTCACTTTCCAGAGATATATGAAGATGACAATGAGGACGAGGACGACGATGACCTCACGATCATCGACGATGACAGCATTGAGTTTGTTCGATATTCAGGCGACGATCCTTCATTCAAGGCTATAAACGATGCGTACGACGCGTGGGACTCCTGGCAACCCCAGAGTCCGGTAGAAGAGCTCTTAAAAAATGCTATTAATAGTAATGAGCACTGTGGAGGGATGGACCACGAATGAATTCAAAATTATTGAGGATGATGATAGTGCCTCTGATTCTGAGAGTGACAGTGACAGTGAGAGTGATACCCCCAGGACAAGAGGGTACAAGAAGACAAATTTCAAAAAAATCGCACTCGAAGAAGAGTTGCTTCCGGAATAATTTCTAGAAGTATACTATAATATAATGAAGCAAGCTATCGACGCTGTCACCTTGGTCACCCAGGAACTCGAGTCTCAATCCCTCAACGCGGTGGTTGCGGGTTTCTCTTTCGCGGCCGCCCTCGCGTGGATGGATTTGGTTCGATTTTTGATCAACCAAATCGTTAAGGTCCAGCGCAACGGTGGTATGCACTACACGTTGACCGCTTTGTTCACGACGCTCTTGTCCGTCACGGTCTACCTCGTGATGTCTCAAATGTCGTCTCGTGTTCGTAAGCCGCTTCAACCGGTCTACGCGGTTACGCGGGCGTAAGTACGACTCTAGGTTTACGCTTCGTAAGCATTAGAGCTATCAAGCCGACAAAAACAATCAAAGCTATAGAGGCATACTCTTTCCATCTATAAGGATTCTCCAATTCAGGAATACTTATTGGTGGCGGTAATTCCGTTTTTCTATCGACTTTTGGTAAGCTTTCAAGTTTATCAGTAGAGCATGTAATTTCAAACTTAAGCACGTGATCTTGATTTCTAAAATCATACGGAATGAGACGCCCGTGACTCATGTAAAAAAACTCAACGCGTAGGTCGCGAATCGATTTCTGAGAACCTGAATGAAACACGTGTGTCATGGGATCGTCCGCACCACTGTGAACAATCTCCCCATTTTTTGTAAGGATACGTCCGGTGTAAAACGGTGTATCAGAAAACACTGTTTTACTGAATTCATCCGATCCAGAACTTAAACGAACAATGATAGATGTTGGACCAGTGAGATTCACGGCTCCGGTTGTGATTTGTCCATTCGAAGATTCATAATCAAGAGACGAGAGTCCGATGACTTGATGAGGGGTTGTTTTTGGTGATGTATTACTCGTATATCCATACACACCCGTTCTAAATTGGAATGAAAATGTATTTGAATTTCCGACGTTTGAAAAAGTGAGTGCGTTTGTATCATCGTCGTATACGACAGATGTTACGTTAGACACGGGTGGTGCGAGTTCATTTAACAAATCCGTCGCGAGATCGTGCGCGTTGGAATAATTGGTTTCATTGAGTGTGACGAGTGTTCCATCCACGCTAAAGGTTTTATTCGCGTCATGAATGAGTAATTGTGTATTTGGGATTTTTGCAGACACGAGCGAAATCTTGGAAACGTTATAGATTGGATTATTTAAACTTACGACATACGCAGATGGAGATGGATACAAGGTAGCGTCTCGCTCACTGCTATCTATGTCGAGGCTGTGGACCTTCATTAAAATAGGGGTACAATATTTTAATGAGTGTTTTACTCTGATGTTCTAGGAGACATTAATAGAAACGTTGGGACAATGGGTTATTCGCGAGTTGGTTCTTGGCCACGTCGAGTTCACTGCACTTGGCGTTCGGGTTTTCGTTACCCTTGTATGCGTTGAAATTGTAATACTTATCATTGGTGTATTGTTGTGTCCATGCACCGTTGGCGGCATTCATGCGACCATCGATTCTTGTGGTATCCGAACGAACACTCGAGAGAAGACCACTTTGTTTAATAGCCGTCTCTCTGACATTCATACGCCCCGCGTTTCCAGGTCTGTTTGCCTTTCCACGACGATCATCCGCTCTGAATCCATAATTTTGGAGTTGCTCTGTGCTGTAACCCTTGTTACCACGCTCCTCTGCAATTCTATTACCCGGAGCATTCGTGTACCCACCGTGGAAACTGTGAATACCCGGAACCGGTTGATTATTGTAATTGTACTGGAATTCATTGAAATCCGACTTGTTACGCGTGGGATCTTGTGCCATGGTACCCATGGATATGAAACGCTTTGCTGGTGCATTTTCGAGACCGTCCGTGCGTAAACCAGTCTCAGAACGGTTGGTCGTTCGCTTGGTGCGTTCATGTTCTTGTCGAACTAAACGTCCACCCATACCTTGAGCGCGTCCAGGCATCTCCGGACGTCTTTGTGGCAGGAATGCCGTCTTTTCCGGCATGTTATGCGTCACTTCACCAATGAGACCATGACGACCCCCGGTGATATCTTGCGCCGGACCAGATCGACCTGGAAGTGTCGTCAAACGATATTCACCAACGTTCACCGGATTCACACGGAGAAGTTGTTGATAACCACCATACGCCGGAACGTTTGGACCGACACCAACACCGGGACCAACCATTTGTTTCTCAATGGGCGACAAGTTGTTCATGCGCCCTTGATCGTACATACGGTTTCGCATGTTCAGAACCTCTTGGCCACCACTTCGCTGCTGCGGGGCGATGACTGCAAAAGATTGAGTTTCATTCTTGGATACCACGGGTATCGGAGTATCGAAACGTGTTTCTCTAAATTGTGGAACTTCATCGGACATTAATGGTTCTTGTGGTTCAGTGATGAGACGAGGTCCCATTTGTGGGGGTTCTGTATCCCTACTGAGGGATCGACCCACATACACCAAGCCAGCTACCGCCAAAACTGAGATGGGATCAGCCATTCTTACTTCTTGCTAATATTTTTATTATGATATCTCTGATTAAACAAACCATTCTGAAGGTCGGCACGCGTGCTGGCTGGTTCGTAGCTTACGGACTGAAGCGGTAATTTACATTCAATATTTTGAAGCGGAAAGAAGTTGCGCTCGTGCGTCTTAATCAAAATCTTATTAAACTGCGATGTCGACTGCGGTCTGAGTTCATCACTCGTGTCGATATACTGCGCTGGAGATCCCTTACCAGCCATATACGGGGCCGTACCATACAACATGGTTTGAGGTCTCGAACCAAAGTTCAACGTACTCGGTTGAGGGTATACGAAAACGTCATCCGTCGCGCGATTTGTCGGGATTGCAGGATTTTCAACGAGCGACAAGCCAGGTTGGAGCTGATATGCCATTTACTATTACATAAGAATATTTATCGTCTGTCTCCACTGAAATCTAATCCCGAGAAAGGGCCGAGCTGAGCTCCTCTTGCATTTGGGCTACACGTACCCACATCACTTCTACACAATGAACGATTTTTGTCACCATAGCACCACTCGGCGAATGCAGTCTGGTCACCTGGGATCGATGTCACAGGTCCACTGACAAATTGTCGAGCGGATGCATTCTTTTGGTACATCGGTAACGGTGATCGAGATCGTCCCGCGTCGTACGGAATGCGATCATCGACAAAACTTCGAACAATAGGGCGAACAGACGAATAGTCACACGCCGGAGGTCTATTTGGATTATCCGTAAAATCCGTTAATAAAACATTTGCCATTGGATTATCGATCGATGGCATTTGACACGACTCACCACCAAACACCGGTCGACCATACGTCTCTTTAATCATTTTGGCCTTATACATAACATAAAGAACACCGAGAACGGTTGCACCGAGCACGAACACGCGAATGTCACGACGAATCAAATAAAGAAAACACGTTGCGTAGATAACAAATCTCGACGCTGCATTGACGCGTTCTTCTGGTGATTGTTTATTGGTTGGCCAGAATTGGAGAACTCGATCCGCTTTGATGAGCTGTTTAGGATCGTCAAACCAAGCCTTCATTTATATAGAATGAGGTTATTTTTTCATGAGGTTACCAAACATACTGTTCATCGTCTTCATGAGTGCAGCTTCATCAATGCCACTACCATCGTCACCCATCTTATCGGCACATTCCTTTGCGATGTTTTCAATCATCGCCAAGGTTTCAGATGGGATAGCCGTGATCGTGGTACCGAGCATGTAGAGTGTCTGGATGTACTGCCAGATGGCATCCTTCGTGTTGGTCGAAAGGGATGCATTCCAGTGGTCCTTGAAATTCAATTCAGACAAGTATTCGATATTTTCGAGATCTTCAAGCATGAACGATTCATCCTTTTGTGAAATCTTATCGGAATACGGTGAAATTCCAGACATGAACCCATCGACCGCCATTCTTGGGTTCGTGACCTTTAAAAGATCGAATTGGGCCATAAATTTTTTAATGCCTTTCTCCTGTGGGAAAGTCTTGTGCAATTCCACAAGAAATTGAGTCATCATATCATTGAACGCGGAAACGGACGCCATTTTATTAGTATACCCTCAAAATCTTTAAGTCTAAAAAGGTTCCGTGGAAATCGACTCACGTTGACCTATACCATTCGAAACAATAAAATAAATAAGAATCGCGTTGAGCGCCGCTGGCTTCGAATACGCACTGAGTTGAAGCTTACCTTCGTTGTTAAGTTGGGCCTTTGCATGAATGTAGAGTGCGGTGATAATCGCACCGATGAGTGCCGCCCATACGGGATCTCGGAGATAGTCGGAGAGTTCCATTTAATTATAACCAACTTTTTTTGTTCTACGCTCTGGTGCATCACCGAAAAATACATCCTCAGGTTCCTTTTCTTGAGAGTGGGGATCCTTCACGGTATTTATCGTCCTGAACTCATTCTCAAACGGAGACGTCGCCGGTCGCGCCAATTCTTCAACCGGCGCGATGTCTTCGATGTCTTCACCCAAGTGTTCCTCGGCTGGAACCGGAACTGGAACTGGGAGTGGCTCGGGTTCAAGCTCGGGCTCAGGCTCGGGCTCAAAGTCTTCACCTTCGAAGACTTCGGGATCCTCGGGATCTTCCGTGTCGCCGATGTCAATATCTTTACTGTCTTGTGACATGTATGTCTGGAGAATTTGCTGCACTGGAATCAATTCCTTGATCGATTCTTCGATGCACGCACAAAAGCGAACATTCAATTGTTCGTCGCGTGCGTACTCGGATTGCTCTTCGTGATACACGTAGGGATCCTTGTATACATTCTTCGCAGCGTTGTTGTACACGGTTTGAATAAATACTTCGTTCGTTGGGAGTTTAAGACTGATTTTCTTGTTCGCAGAATTGAGTCGAACCGCTGAAAGAATCTTTGTGCACGCAACAAACACGGCCGCTAAAAGATCACTGAACCACGCACACCGTTCCGTGATGTTATCCGAATGTGATTTAGACATGGCATTCGACCAATTCGGAACTTCCTTGAGAAGTTTTTGATACATAATGAGCACCTTTCGACCTTTCGAAAGCTTCGTAGCTTCATCATACATGTCCTGAAACACCTGAATCATAACTGGGGTCATGAGATGACACAATTGCCCGAGGTACTCCTTTTTAGCCTCGACGAGTACGTTTAAATTGTCCATTTATGATTAGATGGTTTTTTAAATACAAAGATTACCACGCACTATTTCCTGTACTCATTTGCAATCTTTCTGAGATTGACAAAACTTGGAAACTCGACGTCGTGATCGTCTTCATGCGTTTTGCGTTCTTTACTTACTTTGATGTCCCATGTGACGTATATATCAATTTCGGATACTAATTGTGTGACGAATCCACCGTTATCCAATTGTCGTTTGAGATACCTCGCCGCGACTTCACGGTCAAACGAAGGATATCCCATAACGACACTTGGAACTCTGAGAAAGACTTGTTTTTGTCCAAACTCAGCCGTCTGTTTAATTTTCCTCGAAAACTGTTCAAATATTTTGGTATAAATTTCCTTTTTTATTTGTTTCCGTGTGTTCTCGATCTTTTGAACATCATCGATGCTGATCATTACAATTAGCGGAATTTATTTTTGGCGGATTCAAACTCACTTCGTGTCGGTACAGCCTTTTCTTTCACAAGTTTATAGTCGACAAAATCTTGACCAGCTTCGCCGTCTGTGAATGGTGTGATATCATTTGGGATATCCGCGTCGATCGGTTGTGTGCGCAACGACTTGACATTGACGACACCACCGACGATTTCAACATCCACAGTCACCGCAAAACCAAATGCGAATCCATTACTCTTCACGGCCATGAACATCGCGCGGTAAAACTCCTTGGTTCCACTTCGCTCCACGAACTTCTTAATGGATGTCGTTTCAATGATATAATTACATATACCAGTCTTCGTCTTGATTGCGGCATTCGTCGCGAGGACGATGCGTTCAATCGTGTCATTGTCAATCTTAGCTTCAACCATACGATATTTGGAAATGTCTTCGACTGGATCATCGAGGATGACACCTTCATTGGGTTTACTCCACCCTGAGAAACCAAAAACTTCACTATAAGATTCGCGTCTGACCGTCAAGAGAAGGACGACGATCAGAAGTAGGGCGATGGGTAATCCATTCATCATGCGTTAATTTAAATTGAGAAAATAAACCAGTAGATATAAATGTCAATACTGATTTATAGTCCAAAATGTGCACATAGCTTAGACATTATTGATTACATTCAAAAGAACAAGAACTTCAAACAGATGGTAAAGTTTCACAATGTAAACACTCAGGGCATACCACCAAAGTATGGACAATCCATCACACGCGTCCCGACACTCCTGACACAAAATGGAAAAATTCTTGTTGGTAATGAAATTAAGGCGTGGTTAGAGTCCCTACTGCCGTCGAATGATTTCGGTGGATGTGGTTTTGGATCGGCATGTGCCGTGTCCTCATTAGACGGTGACGATGAGGATGGTGACATTTTTAGCTTGGATAGTTATGGTCGTTCGTTACAGCCAGCCATGACAAAAGATCTTGAGGATAGAATAACCATGAGTGTATCTGACGCATATAATAACATAAAGAAGTGAGTATTTAAATCTACAGACATGAGATTGGTAACGATCCAAGCTTCGGCGTTTAAATCTACATTCGAAGTCCTGAAAGATGTACTCAATGACCTTAACATATACTTTAAGCCAAGTGGGATGTATATCGTCACTCTTGACACAGCAAGAACATCTCTCGTAGATATGTTCTTACCTGCTGAAAATTTTGAGGAATATGTATGCGATCACGAAGTTATCGCGGGGATTAATATTTCAAATACATTTAAACTTTTGAAATCGATCACAAATAACGACATTTTGAAAATTACAGTCGATTCAAAGGAATTTATGAATATCGAAATCGTGAGTGAAGCAAAGAAGACGAGCACTCAGTTTGAATTAAAACTCCTTGACATCAATGAAAGTCAGATTGAAGTTCCAGATATTCAAATGACAACAGTCACGACGTTACCATCCATGGACCTTCAGCGTCTCTGTCGTGACATGGCGAACATTGGAAATGAAATAGAAATTACACGAGATGGAACCAAACTTAAACTTCGATGCGAAGGTGATTTCGCAAACCAAGAAACTGAAATCGATTGCAATGAAGAGAGTCCGACTATCTCTGGACTCTATTCATTGAAGTATCTGAATATATTTACAAAAGCCACGAGTATGTGTGCGTCCGTACAACTCCTTCAAGAAGAGGCGAATCGCTTTTTGATTTTGAAATACAACGTCGCAGATTTGGGTGAGCTTCGATTCTACCTCGCCACTAAGGCAACCGAAGATCAGTTGTAAAACCATCGAGAGTACTGACTGTCTTTGTCATACCAAACGCATTCGTTAGACGAATCGCCGGATATTCTTTTACAAGCGTCTCCTCATCGTAATATAACATATCACATATTCTCACCTTTTCTCCATGAAAATCGTTTTTAGGTCCAGCGTATCGCTTCACCTTTTCGGTGATGTCTTTCACTGGTTTATCGTCATGATCAACCAACCAGACTTCACCCAAAGGGATACTAAATGTAAATCCACTCTTCTTCAAATCGTCGGGTAAACAAAATCGCATGTTTTCTGTAATTAATTTATACATTGTACCGTTATACCAATATTTAAGTCGTAAAATAGTCTTCGACACGTTTTCAGGAATAGTTGTATTCATGTAGTCCTTATATGTTAAATCGCAATATACCTCGTGTGTATCTCGATCCCACCACCGCGACTCGTCTTTCCAGAATACGTCTCGGATCTCATAGGCCTCATTTGGATTTACAGTATATTCGAGACTTGCATGATCGATATAATAATCCGGCATATTGGTTACATATTTATAAACGGTGTACATCCAAACAATAACACGGTTTAAAAGATTGGTGAACATTATTTTATATGGAGGGTAACTTTTTAAGTAGATACAATAATAAGATTGACAAGTGGAAAGAGTTAATCGAGAGTGACCCACACAATAAGAGCACGTATGAGAATGATATGTCAGACTACATTATCAAATGCATGCCTTATATGAATCGACACGTCGAGGACGCGTCGACCGTGACGACGATAGATAACGTCTTTAATTGTAAAGAGACGCAAGGTCTTCAACGGAAGGATATATTCATGGACTATCTGAGTAAAGTTGAAAACCAAAATGTCAATAGACCTATAGAAAGAAAGACAGATGACTGTCCTCAATGTAAACAGAGTAACGTTGTATTTTTCGAAGACACGAGTGATCTCATATGTGAAGAATGTGGACTCGTCTTGGCGTGTTTGATTAGCGAAGAGCTCACGTACCGAGAAGAGCAAGAGAACACAGAAAAGGTTGTTAATTATTCATACAAACGTGAGAATCATTTCAACGAACAGATGTCACAATTTCAAGCACAGGAAATGACAACCATACCCAATGAAGTCATAGAACAACTTCACGCGGAACTTAAGAAACTCAAAATCAAATCACTCGACGAAATCACACACGCTCGTATACGAGGACTTTTGAAGAAGCTTCGACTCAACAAATACTATGAACACGTTCCATACATTACAAATATACTCAACGGTATAAAACCACCGAGTATGCCACAAGATCTCGAAGAGCGTCTTCGAATCATGTTCAAGGATATACAACAACCATTTGATCGTCATTGTCCACCCGATAGAAAGAACTTTTTGAGTTACTCGTATGTATTATATAAGTTTTGTGAATTACTAGGTGAAGATGAATATCTTCAATACTTTCCACTCCTAAAGTCGAAAGAGAAGTTATACCAACAAGATGTCATATGGAAGAATATATGCAATGACCTTCATTGGGAGTTTATACCAACGACATAAAGATGTCACGCGTATCATGAATAGCATGGAAGACCCACGTGATCTTATTCTTGAGCGATTAGAGCTCGGCAAGACTAAGTATGGCCACGGTGTTCGCGTAGACGATGACACGATGACATGGGGAACACGTAAAGATTCATGGATGCACATGGCTAAAGAAGAATTCCTAGATGGCATCATTTACGTGATTGCAGACTACATACGACACGGTAGAGAATCGGAGAGACTCATGTCGTATTTAGAATTTAGATACATGTACACACACGAATTTGTACACAGTGAAGATCCTAGAAAATGGCTCGAAGAACACAGAGACGTGGATGATAATGGACTCATTCTCTTCATATTGAAGAGAGTACACAGAATTGAAAGTATAAAACACAGGTATTTATTAAAATCATTACTTAACATGTTATCGATTTGTTAATGAGTCGATTTGGTTCGTTGGCTTGTTTGATATGAATACCGTGATACGTAAAGTCGAACGCCGGAAATCTATCCTTTATTTGATGGGACAATGCAGTCACTTCAAGGTTTCTAGGAATGCCACTACACACGGCTAAACGTTCAAGTTCGAGCATTCGATCTTCCATATGGACAAAAGATTTCAAAGACTCCGATGTCACACCCGAATCCTCCATACGCTTATACATACCCTTGGACATTCCATGGCTCATGTAAAAGTGTTTGGATCCAGATACTTCTTCAGTATTCACAGCTCTATCATACATGAGAGCACCGGCAAGTAAAAGTAAAAACACAGTCGTGATCATTTACTAGATGACAACAATTTAAATACATCATTGATTTTATGCACAATGTTGAATAATTGTTCTGATGTACACACCTCACTCGGTGTGATGATCTCAAATTCAATTTGATACGATGTTGGATCTTCGGCATCCATATCGACCGTATCACCCGTCGATGTCGTCATGTCAATACTAAGATTCTTACGAATGAACGATTTTCGTTCTTTGAATCGCTTGCGATCCATGTCGGTGTAATCACCGTCTTCGGGCATTGGAACTTCACGACATATGCTAAATCGAACATCAAAAGGAGCATTCTTCACCTTTTTTATGTCCTCCTTGAACATGGACCGTTTCTGAACAATAGTCTGATCACCCGTTTCATCATCGACATTCATACGAACACTGTCTCGGTCTCGGTAAAATACCTCGGATGACGTTGTTTTGACATCCTCCCACCCATTATATTGTTCAAGACCAGTCAAAATTCGTTTGAACACATCTTTTCCAACATTCGTATCGAACATGGATCCATTAAATTTACCAAGACGAATCTCAACTTCTATGGTTGGATCATCTTTGTGTGCATCAAAAGCGGCTTCAACCTTTTTAAGGATGGATTCGACGTTCATGTGTCTTTGCTTACATTTGTACATACGCGTTTTCCTCTTAAGCCTTTTTTATACACACATTTAAATGAAGGGTTTTCACAACCCCGGAAACACGTGTTATTTTAACACGAGTTTACAATGCCTTTTACATATACCATGTCTCTCAAATTATTTCATAGACCACGACTATACGGGTCCGTGTGAATTCACGAAAGTCTACGCACACTTGACACGACTCTTTTGGAAAGTAAACGATACGCGTGTCATGGATATATCATTACTTCGAAAACTCTTTCAAGCAAAATTTCCACGATTTGTCAATGATGAACAACATGATATTCAAGAAACAGTTTTATGTATTATTGATATATTAGAACAATCTGTACCGTGTATTAAACAATGGTTTTATGGTAAAAAAATACAACAAACCATTTGGCCCGGTGGAAAATCCGAACGACACGAAGATTTTGGTATGCATCTCTTATGTTCACACGGTACCTCGATGGAAGACATGCTCAAAGACTCTATGAAATGGAATCCACTCACCGATTTCATAGATGACGATGGTCGTGTACATCACATCGCGACCACGAGATACATATTCTCGGAACTTCCCAAAGTGCTCATGATTTCATTCGATAAAAAGAGTCACATCGATGTTTCGGATACATTATTCATCAACCAATTTGAATACACGCTCGTCGCGTCGGGTATTCATATAGGCGTGCAAGGTGGTGGTCACTACATCGCTTTCACGAAACATAAACGCACATGGTATTACAAAAACGACGACGTCGTCGCGAAGCAGGCGCTTCCTATCCGTGCAGGGCATTATCTATTGGTATACAATCTAAAAACTCCTTCATCTCAATATTCTCCTTAATATTGACGAGTGTTCTATAGAATGTACGTCTATTATTTGGGTATGTTTTATCTCG
>Ga0222715_10003354_pt1 | contig 14307 bp, 4 predicted proteins | sample C33_9DmetaG_FD_165056 | JGI IMG/M metagenome (GOLD analysis project Ga0222715, IMG submission 165056) | Estuarine water microbial communities from San Francisco Bay, California, United States - C33_9D | ecosystem: Environmental > Aquatic > Marine > Unclassified | place: USA: California...
AACGTATGCGTACCAACTGTCTGAAGGGGTACAGAAGAACCGTATGGCAGGTGGAGGTAACCACGAACGTGTTAGGGGTAAGCCTTGGCGGTTGCTGGCATTCTCTACAGGTAACGTGAGTATATATGCGCAAATGTCTATGTACAAAAACAATACTAAAGCCGAGATGCAGCGTTTACTAGAGCTTAGGGTAGATGAGATGCCCCGCGTTCCTGTTGACCAGCGAGAAGCAGATGCGCAGCTTAGGGATATACAGTTAAACTACGGCCACTTTGGGCCAGAGTTTGTGCAGTATGTCATAAACAACAAAGAGACTATCGCCGTGGATTACGCGCGGATAAAGGCAGAGCTAGACAAAGCAGCGGGGCTTAATAACGTCAACCGCTTTTGGTCCGGCGGATGCACGTCTATATTGACCGGAGCCTTGGTAGCTAAACGTCTAGGTATAATATCTTATGACCTAAAGAAATTGTTTAAGTGGGTGGTCAACCAGTTAATACGGGTCAAATCATTCGTGGATGACAGCACTGCATCAGTACAGACACTGGTCACCGAGTTTACGACAGAGCATTGGGGCAGCATACTAAAAATCAAAAGTACAGATACTGCGCAATCAGCGGAAGGTATCTCGCCTTTGGTTATCCCCGATCAAAACCCAAGAGGTGCATTGGTCGCACGATACGAGACAGATACAAACATGCTCTTCATTGTACCTAAACCGTTTAAGAGGTGGCTTGGAGAGCAGAAGCTAGACTACACAGGTGTGGTGGCAGGGATGCAGAAAGAGATGGGTGCTGTGCGCAAACAAATGCGTTTGTCTAAGGGCACTAACTTACACCTACCGCCTATTCGCGCCATCGCTGTGGAGTTGAAAGGTTTTAGCGGTGTATCAGAAACCACTGAGGATTGATGACCTCGCGCCAGACGGGGTAAAGATTATCGTAGACTGGGACGCCATGGTGGTTGGAGCATCTATTTTTATTCCGTGCGTTAATACTATTAAAGCCAAGAAGCAGTTTCTTGATATAGCACAACGCAAAAACTGGAGCATAGAAACCCGCGTACGTATAGAAAACGAAATGTTTGGGGTTCGCATGTGGAGAACAGTGTGATATATTACACTTGACAAGTCCCACTTACTTGTCGTTCTCCTCCTGTACCCCCGCTTGGCTAGGTTTCGCACTGCAATAGCGGGGGTTTTTTATTGCTTGTAGGAGTCTCGGATCATTTCCAGAGCATCACGGTACAAGGGGCTTAGAGTTACCCCGTTATACATCTCTGAAGAAGTTTTGGCGTGTTGCTTCAATGAACGCTCTATGGATTTAGCGTTGATCTCTGCTTCAGGGTGACGAGCGTTAAATTTGTCAATCTCGTCATAGATTTTCATCTCAGCATCAAAGTCACCCATGCGCTGCGCTATGTATAGCTTCTTATGTAGAGCGGAGCGCCGCTTGCCAACCGCAATGTCGATACGTTTAGTTACGCTGTTCTGTTCTTGGCGGAACGTGTACTCTGTTGGTGGGAAACCCAGAGCTTGAGCAACCAACTCGCCGCCAGTCATATCGTCGTAGATAGGATCACTACGCCTTGTGTATATACCGCCCTGCTGCGCGTACCTGCCGAAGGTAGATTTGTAGGCATTTGCTACCCCCGCTGGCATAATGTTTTCTATACCTCGCTGCGTGTCTCCTTCTGAAGAGAACAGGTCAGAACCACCTCTGTACAAACGGTTAGCTACGCTTAGTGCCGGGCCACCTACGTAGAACCCTATAGTTTCTTCTAGGGATGGATCATTGTTAAATCTGTTTTCTTGGATCAACAATCCGGTGAGCGCCATACGACTTGCAACGTCTACACCCGCAAGCTCAGTTATAGCGCCCTTGTACCAACCTTCACCCATGTACTGACGCACGAGTGTATCAAAATCTTCCTCTTCTTCGTCCAAGAAGAACAAGTTAGCAATGAGTTTAACTGCGCCGTATAACGGCAGACCTTGAACACCTGCGAAGAACAACGCTGATCCGTGCATACCGATAAGTTGTTTCACCGCGGCCTTACGTTCAGGTGATCCTTCTTTACCAAACAACGCACCTTTGTCGCTGTCCATGGCGGTTTTCGCAGTCTTCAGCATGGTGTAGTACATCTGCAAGCCGTAGTTTTTATACATAAACGCAACGCGGCCAACACCTTCTCGCGCTATGCTAGGCGCAGTTTCTAGGAACGTACCACCGTTTGTTTGCTGTGTATCGTAAATGGCCTGTTGCACGGCTTCTTCGATTTGCGCTGCGCTGGCGCTGTTTGGTTTACCCTTTGTCACGCTATCTAACGCTAGGTTGAACGATGCCATCAGTGTCACCTGACGGTTAAGTTGTTCCGCGTGGTTGAATAGCCAAGCAGACAGAACGGACGCGTTATCCAAAGCGTTACCGACTTTACTACCCTTTTTGATGCGACTGCTTTCGTTTAGACCCATAGCCTCGGCTAGAAACCCTTGTCCCAACAGGCCACGTTTTGATGCAGTTTGCACTAAGGCTTCCATGTTGCGCAGCTCGACTTCTTTGCCTTCAGGTAGCTTCAACCCTTTCTTGAGAGTGAAGTTACCTTTGTCGGATATATCGTAAAAGTCCAAGATAGAGTTCGTTCCACCACCGCGCTTACCGCCCAACAGTGTGTTACCGTAGGCAGCTTTAAGCGCGGAATAAGTTTTGGTGTATCCGTGCTTACCACCCAAGAATGGCGCTACAAGCAGAGGTATTTGTGACAAGTTAACCAGTGCGGAGGACGCGTTGAAGCCGATGGTGTAGATAAACGCAGTTTGGTTAAGCCTACGTGCAATAGCTTCTACATCACCATTTTTAGCGCCCACCCGTGCAAACCGTGCGCGATCTTTTAGTTCAGCTTTTACATCTCCAAACGCAGCGGTAAGTCGTTCGGCTCCTTTGCCGACAATACTTTTAGCCTCCGCCACATCAAGACGCTCAAACGCTTCTAAGTCTTTTTCGTACTGCCGCAACAACGCACCGTATTTAAGTTTAGCTGTTTGGCTTGCGAGAGTGTAGCCCTTTGTCTTGAGAGCGTACACAGAGTCCTGCATGTACCCCGGTGTTCCTTTACGTTTCTGCAATGACTTAGCAAACGATGTCTCGGGCAAAGAGTTGATAAACAACTTGAGCACCTGATCCTTCACCTCTTGTGGCACTTTGTTTTTGTCTAGGATACTGAGTGTATCGTACGCAAAGCTAGGATCAGTACCCGTACCTTTAAAAGTGTCCGCGGTTATCTCTTCAACAAACTCTACATTCTTGTAGTCCTTGTTTGCCTTGTACATTTTTGCGGCGTCATCACGTTCTGCAGCAGTGGTGAATGTCTGCACTACACTGGCTTCTCGGGAAGACTTGGGGTTTTTAACCTCGTAACGTAACACATAGTCACCGTCACGCATCAGCGGGAAGTAAACATCTAAGGTGCTAGAGTCGAACAGCTTGGCAAATATGTCTCTTTTTAGTTTAGCCGCATCATCAGGGTTCTGCACCAACTCGTCAATCTGTTTAAGAACAACAGCTTTGAGCTTCTCGTACTGATCTTTGTACACTGATCGCATCTCGTTGTAGACAGCTTGCCCGTCTGGCCCCAATGCTTTCCAGTCCGCACGTTGTTTTTTCCACACCTCCAACAGGTCGTTGCCATCATTGTCCATGCGAGGGCTACCGTCTTTGTTGATATACGCCCCCACTGGTTTTGTAGGGTCTACCTGATAGATCGTAGCGCCGTAGTCGTTGTCGTAGATTAAACGGTTTAGGGCTTCCGTACGTTTTTGCGCAGCTTCGGGTGTACCTTTGTTTAGCTTGGTTAATATTTTACCAATCTTATTTTCAATCATTTTGTTGGCAGTTTGAATTTCACCACGTTGATTGGCCACCAACTCATCTAACTTGTAGCCCATACGTCCCAGACCTACAGCCTGCGCTATATCACCAAGCCCCTGCAAACCTGTAAGTTTCAACAAGAGATTTTTAGACTTCTTCGAGAACCCTTCCGACAAGAAGTCACGAGCAGAGTATTTAAACTGTTGGCGACTTTCCGCGTCTATCGACTTCTTCGTAGCTTGCACGGTGTCTTTCGCAAACTTCTTAACACCTTCGGGGGTAGACATCATAGCCATCTGGTTAGCGTTACGGTATTTCGGCGCAGGTGCCAGTAGTCCGTCCACAAGCGCGTCTACTTCTTGCAATACAGTTATGTTGCGAGACTTCACAAATGGCAGGAACTTACTAAGGAAGTTGTTGGCTATGTTAAAGAACCGCTGCAGCGCGGTAACTTCTTCGCCCTTCACGTTTATGCTGGCTAGATCAGAGCGGAACCTCGGGTTGCTCTGCGCCTCAGACAAGAACTCGTCCACGTTTTGTGCGCCGTATGCACTGCCAAGGTAGCCATCCAAGTCTTTGAATAGCTTTTTCAACTGCACAGCAAACCCATTTTTGGGGTCAGCCAATGCCGCCGACATCCCTGCGTGGGACATCTCATGGAGTATTGTGTGCGTGTTGATACCAGCATCCGCGTCAAGCGAAATCGTGTTGGTCTTTGGATCAAACAACCCTGCAACGGGGCGACCATCCTCGGCTTTGAGGTTCTTCTTCACAATAACTTTTGTGTCGCCAGCTACTTTGAGGAAAGCATTTGCTGTTTGTCGAATTTGACGTACGGGATTTGTAAGTGCGATATTGGATAGCACATCGCCCAAGTCACCTTTTTTAACTGCGTCTTCCACAGTGGGGTGCAACGGAATGTCTAGTCCGACTACTGCGCCTAAGTCGAGCGCCATGCGGCCAAACGCGGGGTCTTCCATAGCCTTGCGTACTGCGTCAATGTTTGGGTACACATCAGAAAAATCTTTGACCAACTCTTTGGGGTCAGCGTAGCCACCTACTATAGCGGCTTCTAGGCTCTTGCGATCTTGTAGTAGCTTCTTATCACGTGCGGACATGACACGATCAGGACCGCCTTCAAACACGACAGCACGAACTTGGTTTAGCTGTATCTCTTTGGCGCGGCGATCTAGTTTCTCGTTGGCTTCTTTGCTCAAGTTAACCCGCGCCCACGCAATCGCTCTGTTTGCAGGTGACACTTGTCCTTTTTTAGCTGGGATACCGCCCATAAACTGGCGAGCTTCTACCGCTGCACGTGCCGTGTTATCGTTTGTGCTTTCGTTGGTGGCCATCGGGGTGCCGTTTATCTGGTCAAACAACGCCATGCTCAACCCGTCGAACGGGTTAGGGTACGCACGTAGATACGCAACAACAGGCGCGACTTCCTTCTTACTTTTATCGCTTTTACTAAACCCAGCTAGTATCTTGTCTTTAATCTTCTTGTTGTCCGCGTTGCTCAGAGGGTTGGTTGTTGGAACCTCTTGCTTACCGCCGAAGGCTTCTTTGACCACGGCAGGTGTTTCTTCTTCGTACAGACGTGCGACTTGCTTCGCCTCTGGTTCTGCGCGTTTGAGACGTTTGACCCCCTTTATGCCTGCTGGTACAGGTCCACGTTTGGCACCCGCCGGAATTGTTTTGCCACCTAAAGCGGAACGTCTGCTGCCCGCAGGTTCTGTCTTCTGTGTAACAGGTTTTGACTCGGCCTCTACCTCGGCCTGCGCCGTCGGCTGGTTAACTTCCCGAGGTATAGGAGTGACAGTCTCTAGTGGATCACTGCTTGACTTTGTTCCGTCACCAATGACTCCATCACCAAGCAGAGGTGATCCCACTCCACTGTCGTCAGGTGTTGTAAGCTCTCCGGCACGACGAACGGCCCCATCTCCTCCGTCTGCACTGCTTGGTCGATCACCCGCAGGGCTAATTCTACTTCTTGTTGGGTCAGGTCTTTTAGCACTAACATTAGCTTTCCTTTCGGGCGCTGTTAACGGTTCTCCTACAACTTCAGGGACAGCAACACCCGCTCTTAACGGTGTAATACCCTTGGGTGCTTCTCTAAGTTCTGCGGCTGGTACAACAAATTGTTCTTCGTTAGCGGTGCCGGGAGCGAAAGCCGTGGGCCTGTTGGCTTGTTTAAACTCAGCTACCTTATTCTTTACCGCTAATTTTTCGTTACGTGTGAGCGCAGTACGCGACATACCCGCAGCGGTTAAGGCTTTTTGTACCGCCTTCTCTGTATTAACCACGCTACCCGTTGTCGTGTCAGCCAACACTTGGTCTACTACGGCTTTGCGGCGCTCCGCTCCTTGCCTAAACGGAGCTTCCTGCGCTGCTTTTACCATCGGCGCAGCGGTACGTGCCGCTAAATCTGTTTCTTGCGCTTCGGCCCTTGCACGGCGTACTGTAGCGTTGTCTTGCTGCGCGATCACATCCAACAGGTCAGGTTGCGCTTCATCAAAAGCTCTTGGTTGACTTTCTTCAATGACAGGTTCTTGCACTTCCTGTGCGTTGCGGCGTTCCGCATCTCTCGCCGCGGCTTCTGGAGACACTTTGCGTTCAGCTTCTAACTCTGCGGCTAACAAATCAGGTTGTTCAAACGCTGCTACATCGTCTCGTTCAAGGGCAGCTTGTGCTTCGCGTTTACGCGCTTCACCCTGTGGGTCTAGTTTGTTTGCAACAGCCTGTGATACGATTGCTGGATCACGCTCTACAGTAGGAGTAGTAAGTTCGTCCTCAATCTCTGCTTGCGCACGTTGAGCTAACACACCGCCACGTTTATCCATTTCTTCTGAAACAACCGTCTCAAGTTCAGGTAGTGTTATGCCTGTACGAGCCACGATGTCTTCCATCTCCCCAAGAGTTACGTCCCCTGTGGAATCAATCATTCTGCCTATATCTGCACGAGCTTGCGCATTGCCTAAAGAAGCACGCTGGTCAGCAATTTGTTTTGGCGGCGCAGGGAGAAGCCCTGCAATTCCTGCTTCTGGAGAGGGTAGCGCCAAAGCCTCTGTGTCCGTGTCCGCGCCACTTGTAGCGCCACCACGAGTTCTAGGTGTAACAAGTTCTAACGTGCCTTGGATGATGGCACCTACTGTACCGCCAAGCGCAGCTTCTTCTCCTGTGCCTTCGACTAGACTCTGTTCCGGCTTGTAGACTTCTCTAGCAATAAGGTTCTGCGCTACAGACGACACCGCTTCCTGCCCTGCTTCGATGCCACCCTGCTCCACGATCCGCGTAAGTGCATCGGTAATCTTTTGTTTCTGCGCTTTATTTATAACTGATAAGAACTTAATAGGTAAGAGTTCTAAGGCACCGGGGATTATACCCAGTAACGCTGACAGGTTACGATCTTCTACAGAAGCGCCTTCGGCTCTGGCACGTTCACTTGCTTCACCTGCACCTGCGGCTACCGCTAGTCCTACGCCTGCTGGTACATTAAGCGCAGTCGTGGCCGCAAGTCCCACAAAAGAACCTGTGGCTTCACTGACTTTGCGTGGTATGCTTTCTTCTAAGTTGAAGTCTGGGACTACGTAGTCTTGCACCGCGCCACCAACAGCCTTGATGCCGTCTCGTACAACGTCTTCTGCGCCTTCGGGTAGTAAAGCTGCGAGGCCCAAGGCACCCGTTTCCACCATACCCGCAGCGCCACCAATAAGCCCTTTGGGAACCTCACCAAAATAGTCTCCTATTGTTGGTTTTCTACTACGTGCGATGTTACCTGCTAATTCCTGTTGCGTACCGTAGTATTTCTCTAACCCTGCGCGTAACTTACGCTCTGGCGCACGTTCTTGCTCGGCCATAGTGTTGTTGTAGATTTGAACAATCTGTTCTTTGGTCGCCCCAGACGGACCCTCTACCTGTACTTTATTGCCAGTTTGGTCGGTTAATTCATAAAGTGCCATTGGTAGCCCTTATTGTGGTCCAGTAGGAAGCTCGCTTATGGATACATCGTTCGGGTCTAGCCGTCGAGGCATACTCTGCACCGCGGTGTTGGCGGCACGTATTTGCTGGATACGCTGGTTTAGCGTAATCATGTCTGCGTAGTTATCTGCGAACGCGCTATACATGCTGGTCAAAGTTTCGATTGTAGCCCTCTTAATTCTATTAAGTTCCGCGTTTACACGGTCATACTCTACTCGGTTTTCGGTCTGCGCCAGTTGCATTAGCTGTCGTTCCAGAGCTACAGCTTGCGGATTGCTTTGCATAGCTTCTGTAATCATAGTGGTTACAGTCTTGGCTCTTGCGTCCGCTAGTTTCTGAAGCTCTACCTCGCTGGTAAACAACTTCTCGTTTAGTTTTAGCCGCTCTTCGGATTTAGCTTTTGCTACTTCGAGCTTCTGCTCTACTGCGGCTGCGCGGGCTTTATTTTCATCTTCGGCAGCGGAAACATTGATTCTAACTTGGTTGTTAACATCGTCCGAGTTTGTAGCGACCACTTGCCGTAACGCGGCTCCTTGTCGGATTAATGCTTCACGCGCAGCGTTAAAGTCGCCCTTAGCAACGTCTTGTTCGTACCGTTTATTTTCGATGTTGATGGCATTTTGTTCACGTTGTGCTTGTAGCGCACGGTTTTCTTGGTCTGTAAGAAGCCCTCGTGCCCCAAGGATACCTGCCCTTCTACGCGCCTCTGCACGAGAACCCGCATTTTCGCCAGACTGCGCTCCATAAGACGCGATACCAGTATCTGAGGCTATGCCTGTGTCTTGAATACTCCGCAGTGTTTTTAGTCCTCCACCACGGCGTTCGTCTTGCGCAAGCTGCGCAGCTACGTAAGCGGAACCCATGCCACCAGAACCTCTACGTCCTCCGGCAAGTGTCTGCATATCAGCAAGTCGTTTTAACCGCGCTGGGTCTAATGTCTCCGCCTGCAGCGCACGTTCATCTGCTTCTTGCTGTGCGTAGGTTGCGGCTTTACCCTCACGATCAAAGTAAGTGTCAGAACTTGCTCTTGCGTTTTGTATGGCAGACGCTGGGTCCGCGGTCATGTCTTGAGCGTAACGCGCAGTTAGACTACGCAATATTTCTTGTCCCTGTTCGTCGTACGGCGCAGCTACAGCTTCCAACGGCGCAGCTTCCAACGGCGCTACTTCGGCCATTGTAGGAACTTCACCTGCTTGGTCAGTCATTTCAGTAATAGACTTATCCAATCGTGCGGTATCCGCCGCTTGTGGCACTACAGGTTGGTAGGATGTCGGCACATCCCTGAAGAAATCTTCTTGCTCTGCGGGTAGGAAAGTCACGTTACCTGTCCCCGAGTCTATTTCTGGAGCTTCCGACTCTACGGTCGCCAGTGGGTCCGCGGCGTCCACAGTATCTTCTGGGGGAGGAGGAGTAATTGAAGCGCTCATAGGGATTGCGGGTAGTGCGGATAGGTCGTCCGAAGACATGTTTGACTCAAACTCTGCATCCGCTAATGCAATTAACTGTGCTTCACTCAAATCGTCCGCTGTTGCCAACACGTTTTGGGCGTACGCACGTTGTGCATCAGATTGTGTGCGTAGTGCTCCCGCTGGGGATGCAAACAAACCGTACTTAGTTTTTACTTTTTGTTTCAGTCGTTGCCGTGCCATATCTTCACCGACACTATCTACTGTACTACGGAACCACCGTCCGAAAGGTGATGATACTTCTTCACCTTCAGCAAAAGATACAATACCGCCTTGGGCCATGCGAACCGGCGCGTTGGGACGCTGTGCGTTTCTTGCCATAAGCATACCTTCAACACCACCACCTTGAGGAGGACGTGCAGGAGGACGTGCAGCACCACCCATCAAACCAGCCAACCCTGCGCCACGCCCGGGTTGTGGTCGAGAAGCGTTTTGTGCCAACCTGCCCATGTTCTTTTGCTGCATGGCTTGCTTCTGATCGAGTGTGCCTTTTGTGTTAGCCGCCAACTGTCCAAGCGTACCGCCCATCTGTTGTTTTGTTAGCTCTAAAGCCTCTTGTTCGCGCTGCTGTGCTATGGTGTTAGGGTTCTGCTGCGCTTTCATCTGCATGTCTGCGGCTACAGCTTTCTTCTCAGACGTGAGTTTCTGCAGCGCCAACAGGTCCAGAAGTTCTTTGTTCTGGCCGTAACGCTGTTTTAACTTATCTGGATTACTCCGATAAGCATCCATACGCGCTTCTACTTGTGCGTCTAAACCGCCGTCACCTAATGCCATTATGAAGTCTCCGTGGTACTGGTAGTCGCTGCAGGAGTACTACTCCCAAACAAACTTTCGTATAGCGCCATAACGTCACTAGCGCCTGTACCCATTTTCTCAAGGAACCCCGGTTCTTCGTACTGCACGGTAGCGGAACTAATTGGTAAGTCCTGTAGCAGAGACTGCATATACTGCACCTGCTTATATGGGAAATCACGCTCTTCTTCAAACTGTAGTCGATCTGCGGTAATACCTTCAGATTCAATACCTCGCTGCACCGCGCCCATGTCAGCAAGTCCCTGCAGCCCAGAAATCCCGTATTGGTTTATTCTATCTTGCGCGGTCATAGCCCGGTCTTGTGCGGTGTTGAACTGACTTAATCCTCGGTCGTACGCATCTGCATAGCCTTGACCTGTAATAGCAGACAGGTTTTGCGCCAAGTTACGATCTGCTTCTGCGTTATAGAGTGCTTGAGCTGATCCACCGTATGCGCCCGCAAACTTATTAGCGTTCTGGGCAGCGGTAATACCCGCTTGACGCCTTGCTTCTTCTAGCTGCGGGTTAAGAGACGCCTGTAAGTAGGGGTTCATATACTGTTGTACGTTAGCCCCAGTGAAATCTTGCGGAGTGTATCCCGCTACGCCCATAGTGTCCGTAGGAAGAGATAAGTTACCAAGCCCTTGAAATGCTTGAGTTTGTAGATCAGAAGCTCCCGCCGTAAGCGGTCCCATGTAAGCGTTATAGGCTTCGCTACCAAGAGCTTGACCCCTGCCGAGCATCTCAGTGACATAATCACCAGCATATTCCGCCAAACCAGAAGAAGTACCTGTCTTAATTGGGTCTTCACCAGTGCCTGTAAGTACGGGAGTAACCATAATTTACCTCCTACGCAGGTATAAATTTGTTAGGGTCTATTTCTTTACCCTGTTTATCGTTGCCTGTACGTGCTTTACGCACGCGAGACATCATTCCTTTCAACACCTTTGCGCCAGCGTCGGAGTTACCGTTGCCAAGGTGACTCACAACATCCGCGGGGATAACGAACTCGCCATCGCTCAAGCGTGCTTCCTGTACCCCGTCAATGTTGGCAGGAACTTTGTCCGCCATACCGTCACTCGCGCCGTCTAGGTATTTACCCTTTTTAAGCGTGGCGATACCGCCAGCCGCCATCTGTTGTACAGGTTGTTGTACTACTTCCCGTGCGGGGTTAGCGGCATTAAGCGCTGCAAGACCTTCTGCGGACATAGGCGTAGCGGGTTCCGCCGCTCTAGGCACAAACTGAGTTTGCGTAAAATATCGTTGGCCACCACTACCGGGGCGTCTATTAGGATCATAGGTGTTAGGAACAACTTCACGCTGCACATCGTACTTCGGTACTGTACCTTGATACCCTGATGGAGGTGTGTTTGTACCGATAACACCTGTACCGCCTAAAATGGCACCGCCTATCTTAGCTATATTACTAAAGTTGGTTGTGCCGTCGTTGTTTGAAAACAAACCACCTAGCGCACTTAACCCGTCTTCTAAAATACCCATCACGTTTCTCCAAGTATTCTTAGTAGCATATCATTTTCATCCTCTACCTGTCCACCCTCTGCGAACCCGCTTGCCGAGGACATTGGCCCCATAGGCTGATTAGCCGCTTTGTTTCGTGTCGTTGTGCTATAAGGGCTAGCAAACAATCCTTCTTGAGCTGGGTTAGCGAAGATACTGTTGAAGTCATACAGGTAGTTGATACGCATTGGGTCTACCTCGGTAACCGTGGTTTTTGCCCCCTTAAATGCCCCTAACTCTTCCATCTGCACTAGGTCTCGTAACTTCTGCTGTTGATCTTGTACTTCTATTTGCGTAGCCATCCGCTGCATCATTTCTTGCTGTTGATCTTGCGCAATTTGTTGATCCTGCGCCATTTGCTGCATCATGTCTTGCTGTTGCTGCTGCTGTTGATCGAGCTGTTGATACATACCCGTGGCAGGGTTAAATATAGATGTATCCGCAAGGGTTACGTCTTGGTCACCCTGTAAGGCTGTTTCTAGCAGTGTTTGGTCAGCTATGTCAACGACACCGTCTGCATTGACATCATACTGCGTTGTTAGCTCTGCGTTGACATTTTCTTGCGCTATTAGATCAACTACGAAATCAATGTCTGTCTGTGTAACATCGCGTGCTGGCTTACCTAGAAGGTCTGAAACAGTCTCAAGCTCGGCTGTTAGGTTCTGAATCCGCTCCGTCTGCACGTTGTATCGCGCTGTAGGTATGTAATCTGTAACCGTACCAAGTTGTGTTGCTTCGTCATACTGGCCTACAAACTTATCAATATCGGCTTGAGTTACCTCTGCAAGGCCCAAGGCTTCATAGGCCGATTGTACTTCGGCAGGATCGACATACCGTGGGTCTACATACGCATCAATGGCCGCTTGCTGTGTGGCTTGGTAGCTATCGTTGTTAAGTTGTCCCGTGAAGTCAGCAATCTCTTGCGGTGTCGGGTTGTACCCAATAGCACTCAGGAACTCTGTGGCCTCATCTTCGGTAACCTGCCGAGGGTCTACGTACGCACCAACAGCGCTTATCTGAGCTTCTTCTGTTTTTGAGGCAACGAACTGTGCTATCTCACCCGCATCCGCGGTGTACCCAGTGTTGGCAAAGAACTCTGCGGCCTCTTCTTCTGTAGTCGCAAGTGGATCATACTCGGTCCGCGCAGTATCCAATGTTTCTGCAGCGAAGTTTTCGGCTTCACCCTGCCCTACATATGTAGCGGCTAGCGCATCGGTTAGGTCTAACCCCTCCTGCTCTGCTATAGCCTGCAGCTCATCACGTGTTACCTGTCGAGGGTCTACGTATTTAGATATAGCGTCTTGCTGTGTAGTCTCTGCTACTTGCGCAACGAATTGCGCCACCTGTTCATCGGTCGGTGTGTACCCGAGGTCTGCGAAGAACTGTTTTGCTTCGTCTTCAGTAACTTGTCTTGGGTCTACATACGTACCTACGTCTGTTTCCGTACTCTCAGTAAAACCTTCATCGCCCTGACCTACACGCGCAGCTACTTCTTCGGCGGTTGGGTCGTACCCAAGGTCTTCAAAGAATTGTTCTGCTTCGTCTTCAGTAACTTGTCGTGGATCAACGTATTCGCCAACCTGCGTTTGCGTTTCCGACTCAATGCCAACGTCACCCTGCTTCACAAGTTCAGCTACTTCTTCGGCGGTTGGGTCGTACCCAAGGTCTTCAAAGAATTGTTCTGCTTCGTCTTCAGTAACTTGTCGCTCGTCTACGTAATCTTTTAGCAAGTCTAGCTGTGTGTCTTCGACTGTAGTGCCATCTACAGCCTCTGTTTCAGTAGCTGCCGCCGCTTCCGCTGCTATCCTTGCCGCTTCCGCTTCTGCCGCTGTTTCCGCAGCTATCCTTGCTGCTTCCGCTGCTTCTGCCGCCGCTGTTGTTTCCGCTGCCGCTATTTCTGCTGCTTCTGCTGCCGCTGTTTCCGCGGCTATCCTTGCTGCTTCCGCTTCTGCCGCTGCCGCTTCTGCCGCTGCTTTTGCAGCCTCTGTTTCCGCTTCTGCCGCTGCTGTTTCCGCGGCTATCCTTGCTGCTTCCGCTGCTTCCGCCGCTATTCTTGCTGCTTCCGCTGCTTCTGCTTCCGCCGCTACCCGTGCTGCTTCCGCTGTTTCCGCGGCTATCCTTGCTGCTTCCGCTGCTTCCGCCGCTGCTTCCACTTCGGCTTTTGTTGTTTCTACAAACGAGGTTAGGAAATCCGTGTCTGTTTTCATCAGCTCGGCAATTTCGGCTTCTGTCGGAGTGTACCCAGACTCTGCAAAAGCGGCTATTACCTCTTCTCTGCTTACAGTGCCACTGTCTATTATGTCTATTACTTCGTCTTCATTTACGTTGCCGTCGTCGATTAGATCATTAATTTGGTCATCTGTTAGGGTCACACCTTCGCTAAGTGCGGCTTCTATAACTTCTTCTTTAGTTGTAAAGAACGGGTCTATGTAGGTCGCTACTTCTGCAGCGAGGTTTGCGTCGGATTTAGCCCCAGTAAATTGGTCAAACGTACTATCGGCGATACTACCTGTAAACGTAAGCTCTGGGTTACTAAGTTTTACAAACTCTTCTACTTCGTCCTTAGTGGTAAACCCAGAATCAAAAGCGACGTTAGATATGTTGGTTATGGTGTCTATGTTGTCCACACCCAACGCTTGCAGCTTAGAAGTTATCTCTTGTATCACTGGAGAGTCGTAGCTGGTGGC
>Ga0222715_10003355_pt1 | contig 14303 bp, 17 predicted proteins | sample C33_9DmetaG_FD_165056 | JGI IMG/M metagenome (GOLD analysis project Ga0222715, IMG submission 165056) | Estuarine water microbial communities from San Francisco Bay, California, United States - C33_9D | ecosystem: Environmental > Aquatic > Marine > Unclassified | place: USA: California...
AATTGGTTTGCGGCAAGAAATAATCGAGATAAAATTATCTTGGCCACCAAAGTCTCCGGGCCAGGGCCGACTTGGATTCGAGGAGGCGTTAATCAATTTACACCCGAAAATATGACGGCGGCTTTAGAAGGAAGTTTAAAAAGATTACAGACGGACTACATTGACTTGTACCAACTCCATTGGCCAGAGCGAACCACTAACTTTTTTAGTAAGTTAGGATATAAGCATAATGAGGATGAAGGCGACTGGACACCGTTTGAAACTATTTTAGAGACTGCACAAAAATTTATCGACCAAGGCAAAATTCGATACCTAGGTTTATCAAACGAAACACCCTATGGTTTATCTAAATATCTGCAATTATCAGAGAGTAAAAATTTACCGCGTGTTGTTTCAGTTCAAAATCCTTATAGCTTAGTGAATCGAACTTATGAGGTTGGTCTTGCAGAAATTTCTATAAGAGAGCAAGCAGGCTTACTTGCTTATTCGCCTTTAGCCTTTGGAATGTTATCAGGCAAATATCTAAATGGTCAAATGCCCGAGGGTTCTCGACTAAAATTATTTGGCAGTCATTTTCCTCGTTATCAAGGCACGCGCACTCAACTAGCAGTCGAGGAATATTTTAAAGTAGCTCAAAAACATAATTTATCATTAGCTCAAATGTCATTAGCGTTTGTTAATGCCCAACCTTTTGTTACTAGTAACATCATTGGGGCAACGTCGATGGAACAATTAAAAGAAAACATTGAATCGATTAACCTCGATTTATCAAACGAAGTGTTGGAAGAGATCAATGCCATTCATGAAAATAACCCCTCACCTGCGCCATAATTAAATGGAAGAATGGCCAAAAGATTCTCAGGGTAGATTAAGTAAAGTTTTTACTTTTAAAAATTATCGAGCAAGTTTTGCTTTTACAAGCCAAGTGGCCATGCTTGCAGAAAAGAAAAACCATCATCCAGAGATTATTTTAGATTATGGAAAGGTGACCATATCTTTGATCTCCCATGATGTTCAAAAAATTACAGAAAGAGATCTAGAATTAGCAAGCCAAATCGATAAGATTTATAGTTCATGATTTATTTGATTGGGATACCAGGGCTCATCCCTTTTTACCTTTGCTTTTATAATATCGATTTAATTTTCTTGGATTTTGATAAGCAAATGTTTATTCATTACTCCACCGTTATTTTATCTTTTTTGGGTGCAGTCTATTGGGGGGTATATCTTCAATCTAAAAACATCATCGCTATTTTATTTAGTGTGTGTCCAGCTGTTTATGCTTTTTTCATTTTATCTTTTGATCTCAAGTTTAATGAAACAGTTGGATTATTCGTTTTAGGATATTTTATAGTCTTATGTTTTGATTTCTTTTTTTATTTTAAAGAAAAAATTATTCAAACCGATTACTTTATTTTAAGATTGCTATTAACTGCAGGAATAGCGCCTGCTCATATTTTATATATGATCTAAAATTTAATTAGCGATAAGGTTTAAGAGTTTTCCAAAAGCGCCCGAGAATTTAATTTTACCATGCGTATAAGCTAAGCCAATACAGCCTGTTTGAGGGTGACCTACGGGTGTGTGATGATGATCATCACTTCTGACTTGAACGGTTCCTTCTTTATAGTTCCCATATTCATCGCTATAGGATCCGTGCAGCACAAGGAAACTTTCATGGCCTTCATGGGTATGCTGGGGAATTTTAGCACCAGGCATCACATGAATTAATTCCAGCTTTTCATTTTTATCTTTTGGTAAGATCGAAGCAATTTTTACATCCTTGAAAGATTTCCAATTAATCTCTTTATTTTTTAAGTGAACTTGTAGCGCAATGGGAAGCTGACTTAAGAAAGGATCGTGGCTGGTATTTTTTTTGATTTTTTCTTTGCCGTTGGTGCTATTTAGCACTTTCATCCAAAGATCTTTGGTGACAGGTGTGGGTTTGATGCACTCTAGAAAATATCCACCAATTTCATCTTTGGCGATATTGGTTAATCTGTTTTCTGGAACAATTTCGACCAGACACTGCTGGAACAATAGACTTGCCGGGGAGGTGGCAGGATTAGTGAGAATTTCAAATGTCATTTTTTTTTCAATTTATCATATTACTTTCATTACTTCTATTTAGATTAGCCATCGTACCGTCTTGCTCTAATTTGCCGCGGATTTTCTCTAAGGCAAGCCGAATTCGAGATTTTACGGTTCCTAAAGGAATATTTGTTAGATCGGCAATTTCTCCATGAGATTTCTCTTCAAAGAAGTTCATCTTCAAGAGGCTCAGTTGATCTTCTGGCAAATCATCCAGATATTGGGCTATCAAGTCAAATTTTTGATCATGTTCAATATTCTCATCTGCTTTGGATTCGACAGGAGGCAAAACAGCAGTTTCAATGTTTTCTAATATGGCTTTTCTGGTTTTTCTTAAAATATCAATTTTTTTATTGCGAGCGATCGTGTAAATCCAAGTGCTTGGAGAGGCTACTTTGGGGTCATAGTAATCGGCCTTGGTCCAGATAATAGTCATTGTTTCTTGAATGATTTCTTCAGCTATGCCTTCTTCCGCTCCCGATTTCATTAAAAATGATTTTAGCCTAGGGCTAAAATAATCAAATATTTTTTTGAAACTAGCAATATCTTGGCTGTCGGCAATATTAACCAACGCCACCGCAAATGGGTTTTGTACCTTAACCATAATCTCCAATTAATATTTTCTATTTATTATTTTAAAAATCAATCTTAATTGGTATATTCTCATTTCTTCTAACATGATAAATAAAGCCATTTATACTTTAACTTCTATTTTTCTTATAATTAGTAGCGTTTTTGCTCACGATTTATCTTTTGAACACGAACATGGGAAATGGTCTTTGAAAAAAGTAAATGGCACAGCTTGTTCTATTTTCCAAATTCCCGTGACAGAAAAAGGAGACTACTCAAAAAGAGGGGTGGTTCTGTTTTACGTCTTTAAAGAAGGAAGCTCAGAGTATGTGCGAATTGATGCTGGCTATCCTTATGATCCAAACAAATACGTCAAAGTTACCATTGATGAAAACAACTACCAATTCTTTGGAGAAAATGACAGCGCTTGGTCCATGAAAGATGATCGTCTTATTATTGATGCCATGAAAGCGGGGAAAGGTATGACTGTGGTGGGGTACTCGCAAAGAGGAACAGAGACAACGGATACTTACACGTTGATTGGTTTTACGAATGCATATAATTCAATGCAAAAAGATTGTTAAATAAATGAAATCAAAAATTGTTCTGGCCTATTCTGGCGGATTAGATACCAGTGTCATTTTAAAATGGCTGCAAACCGAATATAATGCAGATGTTATTGCTTATGCGGCTGACTTAGGTCAAGGCGCTGAACTTGAAGAGGCAAAAATTAAAGCCAAAAAATTAGGTGCTAAGAAAATTTATATTGAAAACTTAAAAGAGGAGTTTGTAAGAGATTACGTCTTCCCCATGTTTCGTTGTAACACAATCTATGAGGGCGAATATCTTTTAGGCACCTCTATTGCAAGACCGTTAATTGCAAAAAGACAAATTGAAATTGCTAAAAAAGAAAAAGCCAATGCTGTATCACATGGAGCCACAGGCAAAGGGAATGATCAAGTTCGTTTTGAGTTTTCTTATTATGCCTTGGAGCCAAAAATAAAAGTTATTGCCCCGTGGAGAGAATGGGATTTATCTTCGCGAACCAAACTTTTAGAGTTTGCCGCCAAAAATAAAATACCAATTATGAAACATAATAGAACGGAGTCCCCCTACAGTGTTGACGCCAATGTACTTCATCGTTCTGCAGAAGGAAAAATATTAGAAGATCCATGGAAACGACCTCCTGAAAATGTTTTTGGAATTTCAAAGAGCCCCCAAAGCGCACCTAACAAAGAAACGATTATTACGATTCAATTTCAAAAAGGCGATCCTGTTGCCATTAATGGTAAAAAATTATCTCCTTTCAATTTATTGGAAAAACTCAATAAATTAGGGGCTGCCAATGGTATCGGGCGCGTTGATATCGTTGAAAATCGTTATGTTGGAATTAAATCAAGAGGCGTTTATGAAACGCCGGGGGGTACTATTTTGTTTAAAGCGCACCGTGCGATGGAAAGTATTACCTTAGATAGAGAAGAAGTTTTTACCAAAGATGAACTGATGCCAAAATACGCGAGGCTTGTCTATAATGGTTATTGGTTTGCTCCTGAGCGCATCATGATGCAAAAAGCGATTGATGAGACACAAAAAAGAGTTAACGGAGAGGTCAAGCTAGCTCTGTATAAGGGTAATGTGATTGTGATTGGAAGAAAATCTCCCAATAGTCTTTATGATGAAGACCTAGCAACCTTTGAATCTTCTAATTATGATCAAAGAGATGCTGAAGGTTTTATCAAACTAAACGCTCTTCGCTTAAAAAAAAATAAACTTAAATTTTAAATAGATTTATTTAAAGATTAATAAACTTTTCTTTGTATTGATCTTGTGACTTAGAGTCGACTGTTCCTCGTGGATCGTTTAAACCTGAATGTCGATAAGCAGATGTAACAGTATTCCTTAATAAGCAAGCAATCGTCATAGGACCTACGCCACCGGGGACAGGAGTTATTTTGGAAGCTTTTGTTGAGGCGCTTTCAAAATCTACATCGCCTACTATTTTGCTTCCTTGCGAACCATCTTCTTTGGTGAACGGTACACGATTAATTCCTACATCAATTACTACGGCGCCATCTTTTAACCAATCGCCATTCACCATTTCTGGACGACCTGCTGCAACAACTACAATATCAGCTTGTGAACATAGAGACTCTACTTCTTTAGTCTTTGAATGGACAACAGTCACAGTGCAAGACTCCTCAATTAAAAGTTGCGCCATGGGTTTGCCGACAATATTCGATCTTCCAACGACAACGGCATTCTTTCCTCTTAAATCTTCCACATGGTCTTTTAATAAAAGGAGAGACCCCAAAGGAGTACAGGGAATAAAAGCTTTAGAAAGAAGGTCCCCTCCGATAGAAAGCCGACCTGCATTAATTGCATGAAACCCGTCAACATCTTTTTCAACCGCAATGGCGTCAATGACGCTTCTCTCATCAATTTGTTTGGGTAAGGGCAGTTGAACTAAAATGCCGTGAATTTCAGTATCCTCATTTAGCATTTTGATCAGCTTTAAAAGAGTTTCTTGATCGGTATCGTCTTCCAATTTGTAATCTTTTGTTTTGATATTGCATTCAGCGGCCATTTTTGTTTTAGCGCCCACATAAACTTTACTTGCTGGATTTTCTCCAACTAAGACAACTGCTAAACAAGGATCAACTTTTTTATCAGCGATTAATTTGTCCGCATCTTCTTTTACTTGTGATCTAATTTTAGCTGCAAATGCCTTGCCATCTATAATAGTTGCCATCTAATTCTCCCTCTAACCCCTCGGCCAATACTCTATGAGCAGGTCTTTAAATAAATAAATAATTAGTATCAATAAAACAGGAGAAATATCGATGCCACCAAAGTTAGGCAAGTATCTCCTAATGTAATTTAAAGGAGGATCTGTTAGCTTTTGAAAGCTTTCATACACTCTCCATAAAAAAACATTTTGATTGTTAAGAATATTGAAATGAAAAAGCCATGAAACCACAATATAAAAAAATATAATAATGGTATAAAAATCAAGTAGCCTTACTAAAAATAATAGTAACGAATTCACGGGGCTAAGTTATAAAAATTTGTTAATGGCGTCTATTAAATAAGAAATTACGACATCGCTCTGATTGGGGGTTTGTAAAAACTGTGTCAGGATGTCCTTCTTCTTCAATTAAACCATCGTGTAAGAAAATCACTTTATTGCTAACTTTTCTGGCAAATTCCATTTCATGCGTTACTACCAGCATAGTCATCCCTTGTTCGGCTAGATTGCGCATCACACTTAACACCTCATCAACAAGCTCTGGATCAAGGGAAGATGTGGGTTCATCAAAAAGAAGAATTTCGGGATTAATGGCTAAGGCACGAGCAATAGCAGCTCGTTGCTGTTGTCCTCCTGATAAATGGGCTGGATACGCATAAGCCTTTTCCTCAATTCCAACTTGTTGCAACAATTTTAGGGCCTCTTGTTCTGCGAGTTCTTTTTCTTTTCCCAAAACTTGAACTGGCGCTTCAGTGATATTATCTAGAATATTCATATGAGACCATAGGTTAAAACTTTGAAAAACCATTCCAAGTTTTTTTCTAATATTAATGATTTGATCTTGAAGATTTTTATTTGGGGAGTTCAAATTTACCTGAGAGCAATTAACCTCCTCCCCACACACATTAATTATTCCTGAATTTGGTTTTTCTAAAAAATTAATACATCGTAACATTGTACTTTTTCCAGAACCAGAGCTTCCTATAATACTAATGACATCACCCTTATTTGCATAAAGGTCAATACCTTTTAAGACTTGATTTTCTCCGAAACTCTTTTTCAACCGCTGTAATTCGAGCACTTTCATTTACGAACATAATATTTCATTTTTTTATATTCATTGATATTCTTAATTTGACATTGAAAAGAAAAATCAAAACACTCCTCATTGATCTCAAAGGAGTTGAGTATCAAGAAGGTAAAAATTCTTGGCTCTATTTCTTTTTATTCAGTATTTAAAAAAAATTACCCTTCCTCCATAGCCTTTTATTTTAACAAAAGATGCTATGTTGACTTTCAAGACTTCCAAATTAACTTCTAATCGCCGGCAGCGGTGGACTGCCTAGGAATTTATAAAAAAGAAATCTTAATGATTGGCAAAGACCAAGAGGTAGATATTGGAGGGGACAAAATTTACACCTTCAGGCATATTTATTCAAAACTGGGAAATACGGTAAACAGACACAATCTAAAATCAATAGAGCCTGGTTATATTTTGCCAAAACTTAGCCTCTCTTAAAAACGTTTTATTTCAATAAATCTTTTTTTGACGATTAAGAATATTTTCATTTAATCTTCAAATATGATAGTTTTTTTAGTATGTCAGAAACAGCAAATAACGATTTAAATTCCAATGACTCTAAAACATTAGTGATCGGTTCTGGTGTTCGAATGGAGGGCAAAATTGATGGCGCCCTTAATTCAGATATTTCAGGAAGTTTTAATGGTAAAATTAAATCAGAGTCTATAAATATCTCTGAAGCAGGTGTTTTTGTTGGCGATATCACAGGGGGGGATATAAATATTTCTGGAAAAGTCGAGGGAACTATAATTTCTGATGATTTGCTTAATATTCATCAATCTGCGGTTATTAATGGAACTATTGAATATACCTCTCTTAAAGTTAGCTACGGCGCAAGAGTTCAAGGAAAAATTCAACACAAAGGCGTTGTTCAATCTTTTAATAAATTTGAAGAAAATTCATCAAATGAAAAAAATCAGGAAAATATTTAATGTCAATCTTTGGAAATAAAGAAAAAGAAGAAAATAAACTTGAAGAAAAGTTTGATTTTTCGCTTGGTGCACATGAAGAAATTAATCAGTCAACTTTAGCTAAAGATATACAGATTCACGGATCTATTGAAGCTAAGGATTATATTAATTTTGATGGTAGCATAAATGGGACCATCAAGGCAAAAACGGTAAACTTAGGCAGAAAATCTTATGTTAAAGGAACTGTGACAGCTGATCATATTACCATTGAAGGTGAGATCGATGGGGATATTCAAGGTAAGGATGTTTACATCAAATCTTCAGCAAAAATCAAGGGTAATGTTCGATATTCTAATATTGATATCCAAGAGGGAAGTATAATTAATGCTGAATTTACTTACTCTTAGATTTAAAGAAATTATTTAATTTTTTTGAACTCCTAATTCATTCAAAAAATCTTATTCTTTCTCGATATTTTCGTTTATATTCATTTCATAATTAATCTTAATGAAAAACTTAAATTGAGTTTTCCACAAGAGGAGAAAAAAATGAAAAAAATAATACTTTCAGCATTGCTTGCCACCTTTATGGTTGGATCAACCTATGCAGAGACAGTAAGAATGGGCACCGAGGGCGCCTATCCTCCCTACAACTTTATCAACGATAATGGTGAAGTAGATGGCTTTGAGCGTGATGTTGGGGATTTGCTTTGCGCTCGTGCAAATCTTGATTGTGTTTGGGTAGTAAATGATTGGGATTCTATTATTCCAAACTTATTATCTGGTAACTACGATACTATTATTGCTGGCATGTCTATTACCGATGAACGTGATGAAGTCATTGACTTTACTCAAGAGTACTACCCACCTTCGCCATCAGTCTTTATGACATTAAGCGGCGCTGATGTTGATTTAGACGGTGGCGTTATTGCTGCTCAAGCGTCCACAATTCAAGCAGGTTATGTTGCAGGAACTAGCGCAACCCTAGTAGAATTTGCGACCGCAGAAGAAACAGTTGCTGCAGTACAAAATGGCGAAGTAGATGCTGTTTTAGCTGATGGTGATTATCTTATCCCAATGATTAGTGAGTCCAATGGTGAATTTGTTGCGGTTGGTGAGGTATCAATTGGTGGCGGTATTGGTATGGGTATTCGTGAATCCGATGGTGATTTAAAAGCAAAAATGAATGCTGCTATTGACTCTATGAAAGCTGACGGGTCATTAAACACTCTAATTAAAAAGTGGTTTGGTCAAGACGCCAACACTTTTTAATTTTAAGTTTATTTTATGAAGACGGTTAACCCGTCTTCATAAACTCTAATTTTTTCTTTTCATTTACATAAAATAAATATTCAATTAACCATAATCGGAAATTTTTGTGGTAGATAATATTATTATCATAGGTGGCGGTATTGTAGGGGCCTCTTTTGCATATCACGCAAAAATCAATCAAATTAACAAGATCTTTTTATTTAGCGATGCATTGCCAGGTGATAGCCAGCAAGCTACAACCAACACATGGGGTTGGGTAAATGGTTATGCCCACAACGACAAGGAATATGCAGCATTAAGACTAGCCAGTCTTAACTATTGGGCAGAATTATTTAATAATATTCAAACTCCTTCTTTTACTTCCAAAGGTGCTTTTTTCTGGGATCTTGATGATCCCGAAATACATCAAACAATTAAGCAACATCAAAGTTGGGGACATTCTGTAGAAATAAAAAACAAAGTAAATCTGGAGCATGCACTACCAAATTTATTAAATGTTCCAGATAACGCTGGTTACGGAAAGAATGATTTGGCAGTCGAAGCAACCCAAATAACTAAAAAACTTCTTAAGTTAAGCCAAGCTCAGATTATTCAAAAAAAAGTAGATAAACTGTTAATGGAAGAAAATGAAGTAAAAGGAGTTCTGGTTGAAGATCAAATTCATTACGCCGATGAAGTTATTTTGGCATCGGGTTTAGGAACCCCGGATCTACTTAAGACTATAAATATAAATTTTAGCATGAAGAGTACATTAGGTTTACTTGCTTACACTAATGAACTACCCCCTTTGTTGAGACATCCAATTACAGGGATTGATTTTCATGCGCGACAAGACAATCAGGGACGATTAATTATAGGGGGCAGATTTGACGATGATGCAAGTAAAGATAGTAAAATAGAAGAAGCTGCGAAGAAACTTGTTTCGGATATGGCCTCAAGATTAAATTATAGAGGCGTCATTCGACTCGATCACTTCACACTTGGAAATCGCCCTTTGCCAAACGATGGTCGTCCCAAAATTGGGAGAGTAAAGAATTCGACCGGAGACATAATAAAAGGGGCCTATATTGCTGTGATGCACTCAGGTATTACTAATGCCCCAATAGTAGGAAAATTTGGTATTGAGGAAATACTGACAGGTGAGTCTAATAGCTTTTTGCATTCCTTTACTCCACAATTAACCAATGAATGATAAATTAAATTAAAATGTTTGAATATTGTGTTAATCCAGATTCCTTAGAGGGTTTTTTTTGGCTTTCTTGTTATGTTACCACGCCCAAACATATGTCCTTTTATGTTTCATTTTTGGTGGTTATGTTTTTGTTAGCATTGGCCGCTCCACTCGCAATGGCATTTGGATTTTTAGGTGCTATTGCTAGTAGATCTTCTAAAAGTTTTATCAAAATTATAGGTAAAGGATATCTAGCAATGATAAGAGGTATTCCTGATATTGTTTTCTTTTTGTTCATTCCAATTGCATTAGATCAAGCGTTTGAATTTTTACGCCATAAAATTCTTTGTCCTGAAGTGACCGAAGCCATACGTCAAGGAAATGACTTTGTAGTCTGTAAAGCAGCCAAATTACCTTTGAGCACAGCTAGCGAATGGGTTCATGATGTTTATGGATTTTCTTTGGCATTACTGGCTTTTGGTTTTGTCTTTGGAGCATTCACGGGAAACGTTTTATCTGGGGCCATGGCCGCAGTTCCAAAATCTCAATTGGAAACGGGAGCAGCATTCGGTTTTTCTTCTAAACAAATCTTTAAAAGAATTCTTGTTCCTCAAATGTGGATTTATGCTCTTCCCGGGCTATCAAATTTGTGGATGATTTTAATTAAAGCTACCCCCCTTCTCTTTCTTTTAGGAATTGAGGATATTGTATACTGGGCAAAAGAACTAGGAGGAATGAAAACAGGAGTATATGAATACTCTCATCCAGATTGGCGCGCCTGGTATTTTGGTATTTTAATGATTTTTTATTTATTATTGACGTATGTATCTCAATTATTTCTTGACCGACTTTCTTCTAAGCTTTCAATGGGTCAAGACACATTGGCAGGAAAAGCATTGTAATCATGTCGTGTTATCAAACAATATTAGACTATGGGCTTAGGTCTATTGGCTATGGAGAAAGACTGTTGCCTAAATCTGATATTACACTCTGTGAACAATTGGTTTTAATTGGATCAGGAATGATCTGGAATATTTATTTTGCTATTTTAGCCCTTCTATTTGGTTTTCTGTTTTCAACAATTTTAGCTTTAGGAAAAAATTCCAATTTTCTCTTATTTAACAAACCCGCAAGAGTATTTATCTTTATTTTTAGAGGCTCCCCTCTTTTTATTCAGTTCTTTTTTGCTTACGAACTTTTTGTTATTCTTCCAAAATTAGGATTTGATATGGATTGGGGCTTTATAACAGTCACCGTAGAAACTAGATGGTTAACAAAAGCATGGTTGGGAGCTTTAATTGTTTTATTTTTCAACACTTCTGCCTACACCGCAGAGATATTTTATGGAGCCCTTCGGGCGGTTCCCAGCAAAGATATTGAGGCCGCAGACTCTTTTGGTTTTAATGATAGAAAAAAATTTAGAAGAATAATTTGGCCAACTATGCTTCGTTTAGCTTGGCCTGCCTATACGAATGAAGCAATCTTTCTATTTCATGCAACGACATTAGTATTTTTTACTGGATTTCCTGCTTGGCAACAAAAAGGAGATGCCATTTATTATGCAAGCTATTTTGCGGATAAGACTTATAATCCTTTTGTGCCCTATCCAATAGTCGGGCTTTACTTTATCTTATTTACTTTATTCATTATTGGGCTCTTTAGCCTTGTTAATAAGAGACTTAACAAACACTTACTCCCTAGCGAAAGAAGTACATTAAAAATTCGTTTAAATTTAATTAGATAGATTAATTTTTTCTATATTTGTTTCTTACAAGAAAAAAAATTATTAGCAATATAAGCAAGGGCAAGAACCATAAAATAAAATGATTATTAGATGGGTTAAATGAAATCTCTTCTCCATAAATATTAATCAACTCTTGATTAATTGTTTTAAGGTCCATGCCACTATCATATTTTTTCTGTATTTGTTCTTTTAAGTTTATTGCAAATTCAGTATCTGATTCTTGGATGCTTTGTCCTTCACAAACTAGGCACCTTACGGTTTTATAATAGTCATTGAGTTGATTTACGTTAGCTAGGGCAATATTTATAAACAATGAAAAAAAAATGACGAAAAATAAATTATAAATACTTTTCAATATCTTCATAAAACAAAGGTCCTTGTACCTTCTTTTGAATTTCAGAATCTTCTATAAAAAATGTTTCTGGGACTCCAATTAATCCCATTTTATATGCGATAGCACCATCATCGCGAATAATGTGAAAAAAAGGATTTCCATGTTCATTAATCCATTGAACAAAGTTTTCTTCATCATCTCTAAAGTTTATACCAATTATTTTAATTCCTTTTGATTGAAGTTCCATGAGCAAGGGATGTTCTGCCAAACAAGGTTTGCACCAGGAAGCAAAAAAATTAACAATGTAAAATTTATCCAAATCTTTTTGATTGAGAGTTTTCTTGTCATAAAAATCTTCGGTCTCAAAAAGCAATGAAGGTAGAGCAATATTTTTTTTATTTTCTTTCTCACTTTTATTAATAAAGAAATAGGTACAGATAGCGAGAATAGCCAATCCAACAAAAGGCAAAATTAAACTTTTTTTCATCTTCTTTTAATTATTGATAGAAATATTGAAAAAACTAGCAAAATTGAACTTATCCAAAGCAAATTAATAAGCGGTTTATATACTAAATTAATGGCAACCCGGTCACTTTCTATAGTGGAGATTGTTGCATAATATTGGTTTAACCATTGATTAACAGTGCTCACCTCGTTGGTTATTTGACCTGAGGGTTGGTATATGTTTTTTGAGGGAGTCAAAATATATTCTTGTTGATGATTGATGATGGATACCTCTACTAAGATTTCCTGATAGTTAGAAAATAAAGTATCTTTAATATTTTTAAGAATAAGGGAGTTCCCATTATTCATTAATAATTCACTTTTTCCTTCTTTTTCAAAAATAAAGTTTTCTTCTTGATCAAATTGTTCTGTAAAAACCGCAGCAATAATAAAGATTGCAATACTGAGATGAGCAAGCCATTGAGAATAAAAACGAAGATCTTTATTAAATTTCTTAAATATAATAACTAAACTTTGAATAATTATGGGAGCAGCAATAAAAATAGCAATAGCAAAGTAAAAATTAGAAAAATAAAAAAAAGTTAACATTGATACACACCCGGCCGCTATAATTGTGATCCAAATTTTATTATTTCTATTTTCATGTTTGCTCCATGATATTTGAGGAGCGAACGCCATAAGTAAAATAATAGGAGCCATTAACATATTAAAAGCAAAGTTGTAATAAGGTGCACCAACCGATACTGATGATTGAAAAAATAGCTCACTGAATAGCGGATAAACAGTTCCTATAAAAACTGTCAATGCTGCTGCAATAAAAAAGATATTATTTAATAGCAAGAAGCTTTCTTTACTCACTAAGGAAAAAGTATCTTGATTAAAATGAATAATACTTTTGATATTTAATCTTATGGTAACTAAAAACAGATAACCAATTATGACAACTAAAAATAAACCCCTTAATGGATCGGTAGCAAAACTATGAACAGAGACAATTAAGTTTGATCTTACTAAAAATGTCCCAAAGACAGCAGATATAAATGAATACAGGGCTAAATTTAAAGACCAAAGTTTTAGCTGATCATTTTTTATCGATACTTGAAGAGAATGAATGAGGGCCGTATTTAAAAGCCAAGGGATTAATGAAATATTTTCTACGGGATCCCAAAACCACCATCCACCCCAACCAAGCTCTGAATAGGCCCAGTAAGATCCTAAGACAATTCCAAATGTTAAAAAAAACCAGGAAATTTTTGACCAAAAAAGCATTTGTTTAAAAAATTTTTTGGAAAAATTTTTAGTGGCTAAAATGTGACTAGCTAGAACAAATGGAATAATCAGGCCTATATATCCCAAAAATAATGTTGGAGGATGTATCACAAATAAGACGTGTTGTAAGATCGGGTTAAGCCCTAGCCCGTCTATCTCAGAAGACTTTTCAACATATACAAAAGGATTAGAGCTCAGTAATAGATATAAGATAAAAAGAGATGAAATGAAAATAATTTGCTTATGGATTTGTAAATTATTATTAGATCTTAAAAATACAATTCCAAAAAAATTTATAAGAAATATCCATAACAAAATGGAACCTTCATGACTTCCCCAAACTGATGTTATTTTATAAAATAATGGATCATCAATATAGGAATTTTGAATCACATTGAGTATGCTGAAATCAGAAATGGCAAAACCCATGACTAATAACAAAAAGGGCACGATACCCCCCAGGTAAATTAAATAAAGTAAAATTTGATCTTGCAATAATATTTTTTTACCCCAACCGAGATAAAAAATAATAATAAAAAATAGAGTAAGATAAAAAATTAAATTACCGAGAAGGGGTATCAATTAATCACCTCTCCAAATTCCTTCATCCTTCATTTTATCAATGGCGCTTTGAGGCATATAGTTTTCAT
>Ga0222715_10003359_pt1 | contig 14300 bp, 9 predicted proteins | sample C33_9DmetaG_FD_165056 | JGI IMG/M metagenome (GOLD analysis project Ga0222715, IMG submission 165056) | Estuarine water microbial communities from San Francisco Bay, California, United States - C33_9D | ecosystem: Environmental > Aquatic > Marine > Unclassified | place: USA: California...
TCTCACCCTTCTCGTCATCACCATCGTTATTTGAACCTTGCGTACTGAGCTCGAGACGCAACGTTTTACCATCTAGCGACGACCCTTGCAAAATGTTCAAAACAGACTTTGCCGTCAAGGGTGAGTTAAACTCCACGAAACCAAAACCTCGGCTCAACATTTTCCCACCAGGTCCACGATGAGTGACAATTCTTTCAGAAATAACCTTGCCAGAAATACGTTGCGCGGCGGCGAGGAAATGCGAACGCAACTTGTTCTCCGTCGTTCCAAAATCAAGCCCCTTAACAAAGATTGAAACTGCATCATCGGCAGCTGTCTTACCACCAAGATCGCTCGCTGCATCCACTTTGGCCTTTGTCTTTTCACGCGCCTCCTTGGCCATGTCGCTCGCTGCCTCTACAGCCGCCAACGCTTTAGCGCCTCGAATGTCAACCTTTGCGCTCGATCCAAAGATGTCTTCCGGGGCCCATTCAAGATAAAGTGGAACGTGTCGATAACGCTTGTATGCTAAACCAGTAAATGCTCGACGCGCTTCTGAAGCTTCTAAGAACTCAACGACCGCAATCGTACGCGTGTCTGGCAAGATAAATCGAGAAATACCACCATACTTTTCGCAAAGTTCTCTGAGCTCATCCTCCTCGGCTTCGTATGGCAAGTTCTTCAACAACAACACGCAATTGCTCCGCTTGACTTTGCTATTGTTCTTAGCTCCACTCGACGCTGCGGAGTTTTCTAAAGAATTTGCATCAATACCTGCCTCTTTAAGCTGTTGCTTTGTCGTCGCAATGACTTGAGCTTCACCGAGCGCCATGCGCACCGCGAGGTCATCCGCCGCGCTCTCCAAAAGTTCAGCCTTAGTGACGCCGTAATGCGCAGCGATAGCAGCCGCAACCGTATCTTGACGCATGAACAAGGAATTCCAAGCCTTTGTGTTACCCGCATCAGCTTTTCTTTCGGCCTCGCGCTCAGCCTTGAATGCATTCTTCTTGTCCTCTGGCTCGTCAGCGTTTGCCGCGTCGGCATCTCGGCCAACGCCGCCCATGGTTGTCGAAAGCTGAGGTGCTCGTTTAGCTGGAAGTAAGTGAAGCAATCTTCCTTGGAAAATAGAACCATCACACGCCTCCATTGCCTTGACGCCATCTTCTGGTAACACATAAGTAACGTACGCTAAGCCTTTACTGCGACGCGTGCTCTTGTCCACGAGAATGTGCACCGCGCTAAGCTTACCGAATTTCTGGAACAATTCCGCAATCTCTTCTTCAGTAGCCGTGTAAGGCAAGTTTCTAACGAAAATGCGGCCCGTTTCCGAGAGTGCCTCCATATCTGCGGCATTTACATCCTTGGATTCCGGTTCCCCGTCGGCGGCGTTTTCAGCATCCTCAGAGACAGAACTTGATCCTGAGCCAGATTTAGCATCGTCGTCATCGTCGTCGCCAGAGTTGTCACCAGAATCATCTGAATCGTCATCGTCATCACTACCAGACTCGTCATCGTCATCGTCACTACCAGACTCGTCATCCTTCCAAGTGGACTGTTTTGATTTGAAGTAGTCCATATCAGACACTTTTTCGTCGTTTGCCAATTTTTCAGAATCTGACTCAACGTCATCATCCGATTCATCGTCAGAGTCATCATCCTCGTCGGATGATGGTGATGATGACGATGGCGCACCACCTGCGTCGTCACCGTCATCTATGTCTTGATATTCGTCATCGCTACTTCCCGCGTCGCCGCCTTCGCGTAACGCCTTTTGAGCATCACCATGCGCGGCCAGCTCGTCTTGGTTCTCGAAAAACCCGTCGTTCCAGAACTTTTGTTTCGATGGCATCATGAGTTCCATGAATTCACGAAACTTGGGATCTTCCTTCATCATTTGCTCTGCTTGGTACGTCGGGTCGAACTTTTCTCGCAGCTGTTGCTTGGCCAACTTCTTCGCTTCTCTCGCACCAATCCATCGTTCTTCCTCCTCAGGCTCTGCATTCTTCGCCGCCTTCTTCGTCTCCACTTCCTTATTCGCCGAGCTTCCCTGGGAGTACTTTGACCACGGTCGCGGAATCTGCGCGCTGTGCACGCTTCGCGCGTATTGCACCTCAATCCGACTCGTGTCGATAAACGTCCTATCAAAGTACTTCAACGCCCCCGTAGCCATCGTCTCCGTCTTAAACCCAACAAACGCCATTTGTCTCGACACCCCATCCGTCGTACGCACAATCTTCACATCCGTCACCTCCCCTTGCGACGCGAAATGCTCGCGCAATCGCGCCTCGTTCACGTGCTTGGGCACATTCTTCACGCACACCCGACTCGACGGCGATGGATCGCCCTCGCCCTCGCCCTCGTGCATCGCCAGTGATGATGGCGGCGGCGGCGGCACCGACGTCGTCGTCGTCGTCGTCATCACTTCACCCGACGCGACGCGCGATGCGCGCGCTGGAGAGCGTCGACGAACGACGACGCCACGGCGCCGCCGACGGGGACGCACAGCGCGCACGCCACTAATGTATCCACGCGCGTGTCTGTGTGTGATACATTGGTGGCGTGTGGGTACGCGCCACATGTCCGATGTCCGACCGACCAGAACCTCTGGACCGAAACCGCGCCCGCCGCGCCCCGACGCGGTCTCTTTCGCACGCGCGAGCTCCTCTAGGTACGTGCGCGACGCGACGACGACGACGAATGCGACGACGGATGCGTGGACGGATGCGTGACGGATGCGTGACGGATGCGTGGGACGGTCAGTCGCGGTGCGCGCGCGCGGAAGGCGACGCGGGTGGATGGGTGGACGCCGTAGCCCTAATGGAGCGATCGCGCGCGCGCGCGGGGTGACGGCGCGGTGATGGCGGCGATGCGCGGTGGTGCGCGACTCGCGCGCGGTGGCGTGGGTGGGATGGTTTTGTTCTCGATGTTTCCGCGCGGTGATGGTCGTGAGCGACGTTCACGGGCGGGGTTCGAGGGCGAAATGTCCGCGCGCGCGGGGCGCGCGATGTGGGCGCGACGTGGGCGGTTCGGTCGACCGGATGGGCGCGGTGGCGCGCGCGCGAGCGGGCATTAGAGCGTGGTTGCGCGTGGAAGGCGTGTGGGACGGTGTCGTGTGTCGTTCGTTGCTCGCGTGAGGTCGATGGAGACGCGGACGGGCGCGACCGAGTCCGATGCGATGGGTCGAGCAAAGCCCTATTGGTTGGGTTCGCGGGGCGCGCGCGAACGCGAACAGTGTGACTCTTTTTTATTGCGCTCCAGAACTCGCCACTGACGACGATTTATTTTGTTTTGCGAACGAACAACAGATTGAACGATGAGACTCATCAACAAGGAAATCAGACTTGCGGTCCCGGAGGGCGTGACGATCAAGGTGTGCAAGGCGCGCAAGATCACCGTCGCCGGTCCCCGCGGTGAGTTGTCTCGCGACTTCCACCATGTGCCCAAGCTCGACCTCGTGCACGACACGGAATCGAACGAAATCGTTGGCACCATGTGGTTCTCTTCGAACAAGCGCTCTGCTGCGCTCCGTACGACTATTAGCCATGTCTCGAACTTGTTCGATGGTGTCATCAAGGGTTTCCGCTACAAGATGCGCGCCGTGTACGCGCACTTCCCCGTGAACATCAACATGGAGAAGGGTGGTACCGTCGTCGAGATTCGTAACTTCCTCGGTGAGAAGCGTACCCGTGTGTGCAACATGCTTCCGGGCGTTGTGTGCATTCGTGATGACACTGTGAAGGATCAAATCATCCTCGAGGGCAGCGACATCGACAACGTGTCGAAGTCTGCGGCGCTCATCCACATGGCGTGCTTGGTGAAGAATAAGGATATCCGTAAGTTCCTTGACGGTATCTACGTTTCGGAGAAGGGTACTATGGAGGCCGATGCTTAAGTTGGAGAGGAGACGAATAGGCGCTCAGTGTGAGCGCATTAGAACGAACTTCGTTTGTAGTATTGAACTGCGGGCGTAATCACTAAAAATCCCACGCCCACGTACGCGCACTTACACGCGTACTTTTTCGCTCCCGCGCGCAGTAAACATTCTTCATCAATTTATTCGGTGACACTCGAACCATGTGCCAAACACGCGCTCGCGGTAGTTATGCTCACTCCACTGCGCGGCGCGATGGAGGCTGAAGAACCTCCACCGGAAGACGAACCTCCACCCGATGCATTGAACGACGAAAATGACGAGGGAGAAGCGAGTTCGCCCAAACATCCTGCCGTTCGCGTTCTCTTCTATTGTCTCAGAGCCATCCGTCGTGTGCTCCCGAAGCGACCAACGTTGTCCCCGTTTGACGCTCAAGTACGGAGTGCGAGGAGCCTGAGGCGCTTGAAGCGGGACTTTTTGAAGTTCGACATCGACAGCTCGGGATCCATCGACGTTGGCGAACTATGTCAAGTGTTTGCCCTAGATAAACGTAGCGTATGGACTCAAAACATCTTACAATACTTTGACACCGACAACGACGGCAAAATCACTTTTGAAGAGTTTGTCACGACGCTCGGCGTCTTAGAGTTGGCGACGAAAGAGGCGAAGAAATTGGTGAAGAAGGGAGAAATCAAAAGTAGCGTAGCGTTCGTTTTCGCGATAATGGATCACGACGGCAACAAAATGATAGATAGAGCTGAGTTTTCAGCGATACTTTGGGAGTATGAGAGGCGTAAAGAACGCGAATTTGGCAAGCTGAAACACATCAAGATGGAAAACTCATCCATGAATAATGCGTTAGGTGCGTATTTTCACGAAAAATACATTGCAGATCAGCGCGCTGAACGAAGAGAATTTCTGCGACAGCCGAGAATGTTAGTGAAGAGTGCCATTTTGTACCTGAGTAATCAGTGCTCGTCGCGCATGTCGTTGAAAGATTTTCAGCAAGTTTACGAGGAATTCCCCGATCTATTTTCCACTATTGCCCCAGTATACAAGAAAAAGTTCAAATTCATCATGCGGCGTTGCGCTAAACTTCTTCAAGTGCTCCAAATTGGTATCGACGATATCGACACCATGCGAAAAGAAGTCATTGAAGGCGTGATTAAAAAGCGCATAGAACGCGAACGCGAACGTGGACGATGGGATTGGGCACAAAAGCTTGGCACCAAGACCAAAGGTGATGATAATCAGACCGTGAATGGTGGTTTAGATGAGCAGGCGATGGTTGAAATCGCTCAGATAAGCAGATTATTGAAGGGAGAAAAAGTAGTTCGACCAAACGAAGAGTCTGAATTCTTGAGCTCTTTTTCGTTTCGTCGCGATGGGAGCTTTCAGCGCAAAGAATCTCGTAGAGTTCGTGGACCGCGGGCTAGTGGACGAGGACGCTCAGCGACAGAAACGTTCAAAATGCGTGCACGCCAAATCTCAAGAGAGCCACCACGTTTGGCTGCCGAAGCGTTATCCGCGCTGAGTGTCTCGGCTCAAAAAGAAGTCGTGCGCCTTTTGACTCGAGAGTGCGCGGTGCAATTGATCGCACACATGGGGCAAATACAACGCGATGTCTTGCTTTCATCTTTCAAACATTTAGTCAAGGACGTAGAAAACTTGAGAAAACAAATGGCTTTAGAAGTAGCAGCACTAGCAGCAGCAAATTTGGTGTATTAACAATGACCATGTGTAACGATGACAATGTGTACGGTAAACCTCGGCTTTCACCTCTGACTCATTTCCCAACACGACGCAATGATGACGATTGCACGCTTGGCCGTCATGGTTCTCTCGATGACAACTGTCGTCATGGCGGATCACGATTCAGATTGGTTTCGAACGACGCCCGCTGGCAAACATGGGGCTTTGGATATCACGCGGGACATTTCAAATCAGGTCCTTGCGACGACATGTTTGCCAGATGCCTTTGTGCAAGTAAACGGCGACAATTTCGAGGTGAACGGTCAGAGGTTTATCGCTATTGGATGGAATCAATGGGAAGTACTTGAACAAGCGAGTGATGCAGGACCGCCGGCGAGACACTTGCCTCTCCCAGGCCGCGAGCATATCATTCGAGTATTCAACGAAGGCGTCGCCACAGGCATGAAGGTTGTTCGCTTTTGGGCGCATACAATCACGAAAGGTTACGCCGCACAGAAATCTGCTGGCGTCTGGAATGAAAATATTCTCGAATCACTTGATTTTGTAATGGATGAGGCGCGCAAACGCGGCCTGCGCGTCATTTTAGTGCTTGCAGATAATTGGTATAGTGTCGGTGGAGTTGATCAGTACGTCGAGATGTCGCCGACCGCGTCGAAACATCAAGACTTCTATACCGACCAAAATTCGCGCCGTTTGTTCATGGACATGATCAATACGATCACAAATCGTCGAAACTCTATCAACGGTCGTCGCTACGGTGACGATCCTACTATCATGGCGTACAATCTTGTGAACGAGGCGCGTTGCCAAGGATGCCAGCCTCAGATTATCGGCCGATGGGTGAATGACATGTGTACGTTCCTCAAGACGCGCGCACCGAATACCCTCGTGGGTCTGGGCTATGAAGGATTTTTTCACTTGAGTGATTCAGAAGAGGAGCGTGCGCTCAATCCTGGCGTCGGTGGCTCGACGTGGGCTGCCGAAGAAGGACAAAGTTGGGCTCGTCACTCTCAGTTGAAATGTATTGACTTTGCATCTATTCACGTTTGGCCCGACAATTGGCAGCCAAAAACTGTGACATTCATGCGACAGTACATCCAATCGCACATCGATATGGCGGCTCGATCGTTCAACAAACCATTCTTGCTAGAGGAATTCGGCAAGATTGTCGAAGACAGGTCGACCTTTAGCGAACGTAACAGGTACTTTGCCGCCGCGTTTGATCTAGCCGAGCAGAACGCGCGTCAAGGAAAGCTCGCGGGCTCTCTTTTCTGGCATTGGTACGACAGAGGCGTCGGTTTGACATCAAAGTACGGCATACACTCCGACGAGTCCACTTGGTCTCTCGTCACAAAGCATGTCGATGCGATGAATGCGATTACCGGAGCGCGCGAGTCGTGCTCGGTGAAATAAAACCTTCATCCGCGCACCGCGACGCACTGCCACGCGGAATTTTCCTTGAGTTCTGACGAGTCTTTGTCGCTATCGATGTAATCAGATCTATCGAATCCAAGATCCCTCACCTCGGTCGATTGCGAGGGATTCATCTCCGCTTGCCACACCCATTTGACTTTGTCGTCAAACTCGCTCAAACTCGAACGCATCGCGTCCTCGTCGCTCTCAGCCTCAAGGAGCGTATACGACGTCACAACGAGCGGTGTGCGTTCATCAATAACGACGCGTTCAATTGTAGGCGCCCAATCACTCGGATCATATCCCCACACTCCGGCATTAAACGCAAACGCCACATCTGGAGCCTCCTCCAACGTCGGCGGCGCCTCGTCGTGATACAATCCTGTGCGATATTCCACCCGTAACGCCGCTCGACTCGGAACATCCGACGACATCGACGACAACGAAGACGAAGACATCCTATCACGCACGTCATACGCCACATCCAAATCCACACCATCATCCACCTTGACGTTTGGCCCGACGCACAGCACCGACACCGTCTCCACGCCCGCGCGCCACGCCGCCTCTCGTACACCCACAAACGCCCGCGCCGTCGCCCGCGGATTCGTCCCTTCATGCCTATCCGCACCTAAACACAACACTCGTATCGTCGCCCGCGCATCCACGCTCGCGCCCGGCGCCGCATCGTGCGCGCGAGCCACCGTCTCGAGCGTCCCTAACCGTCTGAGCGCGTGCACCATCGTGCGGTCGCGCGTCGCCTCCCCGTGCGCATCCATGCCCATCGCCCCGCGAACGCGCGCGCGTAATAAATACAATCAAACCCCTCCCGTCGTCGCCGCGCTCTCGTCGTCGTCCGCGACCGTCGACGCCCCGCGCGCGCGCGCTGGACTCTGGCGGCCAACCCCGAATCGTCACCCCACACAATTCACCAATCACGACCACGACCAGCACCCCCCCGACCTAGCAAAAACCCCCACCCGCATGATCGATCGATCGATCGATCGATGCACATCGCGATCGCGAAAGCGCTCGAGTGCTTTCGCGCGATCGCGATGTGCATCGATCGCCATCGATCGATCCGCCATCGACCGACCGACCGACCGCTCGTCGAGGATCGTCGCGCGCGCGCGTTCGCGTCAGCGCGCGACGCGAACGCGACACCGTCTTCGCACGCACACCAGCGCGCGTCGCGTTCGCGTTCGAGGATATAGGGATATATATTCCCCGCGTACCGACATCGCATCGCGCGCGAGTCGACGACGCGTAGGACGCGATTCGAACGATTGCACGGCGCGCGATTATACCGTCGCTCTCACCGCACGGTTGGGGTGACCTACGACGTTGGGCTCGGCTTGGACGTTGGCGCGCGCGCGCGTGTGGTGAACGATGGCGACGAATGGGGAGAAACGCGCGGAGATTTATACGTATGAAGCACCGTGGATGATTTATGCGGCGAATTGGAGTGTACGTGCAACGACAGAAGCGCTTGGGTGGATTGACGCGCGCGCGACGTCGAGCGACGGCGCGGATCGAGCGCGATTGGGATATTCCATGCGCGTATGACGATGTGTGATGAATGACGACTGACGAGGTTGTGTGTGTGTGTGTGTTTTTGTGATCATGCATAGGTACGACAAGATAAACCGTATCGATTAGCGTGCGGGAGTTTCGTGGAGGAGTACTCCAACTCGGTGCGAATCGTGACTTTGGATGAGGAAACGGGGACTTTTCCAGAAGAGTCGCAAAGCTCGTTCACGCATCCGTATCCATGCACGAAGATTTTATTCATCCCGGACAAAGAATGCACAAAAGAGGATTTGTTGGCGACGACTGGGGATTACTTGAGAATCTGGCAAGTGCAGGAAGATAACTCGGTGGAGATGAAGTCGCTGTTGAATAACAACAAGAATAGCGAGTTTTGCGCACCATTGACGAGCTTTGACTGGAATGAGACGAAACTTCAGCGTGTTGGTACGTCATCAATCGATACAACGTGTACAATTTGGGACATTGAACGCGAGTGCGTGGACACGCAGCTCATCGCGCACGACAAGGAGGTGTATGATATTGCTTGGGGTGGACCCGAGGTCTTCGCGAGCGTGAGCGCCGACGGCAGCGTGCGTGTATTTGATTTGAGAGATAAGGATCACAGTACAATCATCTATGAAAGTCAAACTCCAGACACGCCGTTATTACGTTTGGGTTGGAATAAGCAAGATCCGAGGTACATGGCGACTATTTGTATGGATAGTCCCGTCATCGTCCTTGATATTCGATTCCCGACGCTTCCAGTTGCTGAACTTCATTCGCACCGAGCGAGCGTGAACACTTTAGCCTGGGCCCCGCACAGCTCGAGTCACATGTGCACGGCTGGTGATGACAGTCAAGCCTTGATTTGGGACCTGTCCACGATGAATCAACCACCAGAAGGCGGCTTGGATCCAATCTTGGCGTACTCGGCTGGAGCGGAAATCAACCAGCTTCAATGGAGTGCTTCGCAGCCTGACTGGATTGCGATTGCTTTCCGCAATAGCTTACAAATTTTGCGCGTTTAAAGCCGTTTTGGCTCTGATGAGAGAAATGACATGGCTTCGTCGTGTATGGGAGGAAAGGTTGTTTATTCCCAAGCGAAACAACGACGCCGTCACGCCAAACGAAAAACAAATGTACATCAAAACACCCACTGCCTACACACACTTCAATAATAAACGCAGAAAATTTTAGATAAAATATACTTCCTCCGTGTCATCATCGCTTACGTTCGCGCACAATGTCGGCGCGACTACTTCTATTGCGAGTAGAGTTCAGGAATCTGAAAAAAGTGCCGTCTGTCGGATATCCTCCGCCAGTCGCCGCCTGCCTCCATCATGTGCGATCCCTCAACGTCAGAGACCGCCAACACGATGAAGTGCAATCATGTGTGCATGGGGACGTCGACGAATGTCGCAGGGTGTCTCTTGAATGCTGTAGCGCGCGCTGTCGTGCATCAGTCGAGCGTACTAAGTACCGACGCAAGTCGACTGAAGCTTTCAAAGGACCTCTCAAAGGAGCTCGAGAGCAAGCTGTGCGAAGTCGACACGAGTAAGCCTCGTACGCTCCAAGATTTATCACTTAGAATAGAACAGTTTGCGACGTCGAAGAAGGGCGTGATGTCTGGGCTTTTAGGCAACACGAAGGATGCCGTCTCCAAGATGGAGAACGCTCTAGTTGATTCCAACGCTTGGGCGGAGAGCGAACGAAACAGATTAGCTGTTAAACTCGTCGAATTGTATGATTCTGATTTCCAAGCCCATTGCTCGAAGGAGTGCGCGAACGAGGATGAACTCTTCGAGCATAAGATGGAGTGCAGATTCCTTCCAGTGAGCTGTGAGAATGAAGGGTGTCCCGAGTCTTTCGCACGATACCTACGTGACAAACATGACTCCCACTGCTCTTTCAAGCTTGTGCCCTGCACGCTAAATTGCAATCAAATCGTGATGCGCAGAGAAATGTCCGCGCACCAAGTCGGAAGCTGTTCCATGAGGCTGATAAAGTGCCCGTATTTCGATTTAGGATGCGTTGATCCTATTTGTAAGGGTGTATTACACCAACACGTGACGACAAACGCAGATAATCACCTGAAAATGCTCTGGGCGGAAGAAGCTAAAGTGAAATCGCGAGTTTTAGAACTTGAACGGTGGTCAGCGGCGCTGGCAGAAGACGACGACAAACGCCGCGCAGGTCTCAAGGCGATGAACACCGGCATCTCCATGCTCGAAACCAAGCACCAAGATTTAGAAAAGGAGCAAACGCTTGCGAAACAGGTTCATCAGAAGGTTGAAACGCGAGTACGTGGTCTAGAAGCTACGGTTAAAGCACAACAAAGTGAAATTGCAGCGTTGAACAGTAAAGTCGCCGGTTTGCTCAAATCTTTTGCGCAAATCGCCAAGCAGTAGTGCCACTGCTCATGTGCATACCAATATTTTCATTCATTATCTTTCCTTGCGATTTACGAGCGTTGCGCCTAAATATCTTCATAGAGACGTCATATTCTGATCGCCTTCTAACTTGTTCACGAGAGGCGGCAGCGACGTGCGTTTTAAAAAATAAGGCACCTACGCAACTGGCCGCACTTTAACGCGCGCGGTGCGGCGCCAAAAGTCAACCCGCGTACGCACAACGCGCATAGCATAGCGAATACCATCACATCGTGCCTCAACGTCGCGAACGATGTCCACCGTGCTCATCTGCACCGGGTTCAATGTTCGCGAAACGGTACGTTTGAATCTCTAGTCGGCTCTTGAACCTCGACTGACGACGACTTCTCATCGATACGCAGGACGAAATCGCCCAGCTAGCATCATCCTTAAATATTACGTTCGAACAACACTGGACGGGGGCGGAGCACTTCGATGTGTGCGTGGCGGCGATGACAATGTCCGCCAAGTACGAGTTTTCTCGAAACATGCGAAAACCAGTCGTCAGCGTGCAGTGGTTGAAGGATAGCGCTAAGGCGAAGAAGTTAGCACCTATGGATAGATATAAAGTGTTGCCGTTGACGGGTTGTGTGGTGAGCTTGACAGGCTACACGAGCTTGCAGATAAGGAAGAAGATTGAGGAGAGCGTGAGTAGGATTGGTGGTATTTTCATGGGAGACTTGGTGGAGAAGAAGACGACGCACTTGATTGCGGCATCGAAAGATAGTTTGAAATACAAACATGCCAAGGAGTGGGGAACAGTAAAAATTGTTACTGATAGGTGGTTGGATGAGTGCGAGCGATCCGGTGAGAGATTAGATGAGGCACGTTTTGAGTTGGTGGACGTACCCCCACCCGAGGTGCAAAAACAGGCAAAGTGGGTTCCTCCGCCGGTAGCAGAGGATCATACGCCTTGGGATTCGCATTATCTGTTTGGTTGTCGAATTTATCTTGTTGGATTTGAGTCGCCGCGTGAACAGCAGTATTCCTGCGCAATTGTGAAACACGTACGCCTGGGTGCGGCGATTACCACGAAGGATTTCCGAAAGGCAACGCACATAGTTATGAGTAGATTCGTCACTCCTTGGCAAATGAATGAAGTTAAGATGGCAAAGGAGAGATGTGTTTTGTCTGATTGGCTCGGAGAATGCACCAAGAAAAAAGCATGTCTACCGATAGAGGATTATTTAGTATCTGACGAAGCTTGGGCGAGATGCAAGAATTTGATTACGCGCAGCGATTCAGGGGCGCTTTCAAGTAATCCTACTGAATCAGCTGGTGGAGTGGGTGATGACCAAGCTCAGCAGCGTACAAGTCGTTTGAAACCAACGTTACCAGTACAAACGGTCGATGTAAGATCACCTCCAAAGGTTGTGCCTCGAGCGCAAAATCCTCTCACTCGAGAAGTGCTCGCGCAGACACATGTGTCAAATGTGCCAGAGACGTTTTGCCACACAGCAACTGAGTTACCAGCGACGGAAGCACTTGCTGTCGACAGGCAGGATGAATCGGGCGAAGCTGCTCATATTTTCACACCGTTTGTTGACGTTCGAATTGCCTTGTCGGCACTTTTGTGCGAGGATGAAGCTTCAGTTTCACGTGAATACATAAGTGAAGGAGGCGGGCAAGTCATTGATTCACGTAGCGGACGAGAGTTTATCACGGCAAACTATGTTGTATGTCCAGCAGCGCCGGATGCAAAGGAACGTCATGAGCTCGAACGAATGAAACAAGTCGAAACGACATACGTAACTTGCTTTTGGTTGGAGCAATGCGTCAAAGCTGGAGAAATTCTACCAGCGACTGATTCTTTGGCGTACCAGCCACTGCCGTGTACGGTGTCAAATAAAACCTTGGCCGAAGTATGTGTGAGTACTTCGTCGTACGATGAAATGACAAAGAAAACGCTCAAGTTCCTGTGCGTACTGCTTGGTGCAAAGTACTCTGATCGGTTGGCGAGAACCAAGAACACGCATTTAGTCGTACCCACGGCGGATGGCGCAAAGTATGAAGCGGCAAAAAAGTGGGGCCTCAAGGTTGTCACAGCAGAGTGGCTCTATGCTTGCGTCAAGTCTGGTTCACATGTGGACGAATCAACGTTCGAGCCAGGCGAAGAAATCGCGCCAAAAGCAGATACATCTGAGCACGTGACGCGAGAGAAAACGCGCGACAGCGTCGACGGTTCTGATGATGCACCCGCGAATGACTCCACTAAAACGCCATGTATTCAGCGGAAAGACTTGGTGATGGGTAAAGATTTGTCAGGCTTACTTCAAACGTCTCCATCTCCTATGGCTGCTTCTGGCTCAAAGTTTAGCACGCCTCACAGGAGGGCGACGCCGAACATGGACGGCAAGGTCAGCAAGTCTAGCGGCTCGCGTGGACGAACGCCACTGTCGCGCTCGTCATCGGGTGTCACTCCAAAATTAAAGCGACAGAAAAGCGATGTTATGAAGGATAACGCCGATTGCGTAGCTGATTTGGTGCAAGACTTAGCAGATGACATGGATGTGGACAAAGACGACCACCTTCCAATTCCAGATCAGTTTCCAACGCCTGGCAAAAGCAAGATGAAGAGACAAGTCAACAAGCCCGTAGTGCACTTGTCGAGCATGCAAATGTCTCAATTAGAAAATAATGAAACTCAGGTGGGGTACGCAGATTTGAAGGCGGCGAACTCTCCGAAAAGGAGCGCTCGACCAGATGGAGCAGACAAGCTCAATACGTTGTTCGCAGTGTCTAAACATACGACACATCCAAGCGGTCCTAGTAGGATTCAAGCCGACGAATGGGGATAAATAGAAATCATAGAATTTAGAACGCGTGATGATAAACATCGTTATAGCAGAAATTTCTCAACTCACCGCTGTCGAGCAGTCCTCATAACTAGCAACGCAGACTCGCCCATGCTGTCGTCTACCCTTCGCGCGCTTGGGGAGACGGTCGCCCCAGCGCGAAGGACACTTACCAGTCGTAGGCCCGTAACTGCAATCAATAGTGCTGCACCAGGCGTGTATCGGACACCGTGTGAGCCCGCAACAGTGGATACCGAGGTGAAAAAGAGTCGCTTTGTTGCAACGTGCGCGCCGTGCACTTCTGCTGACGACGCTCTGGCATTCGTGCGTGCCAATGCGGATTTGAGTGCTTCTCATAACTGTTGGGCATTTCGCACCGGCGAAAGCGTCTATAGGTTTAGCGACGACGGCGAACCAGGAGGTTCGGCTGGTCAGCCCATCATGAACGCGGTGAACGCGTCTGGCTTGGATTTTGTAGTGTGCGTCGTAACTCGCTATTACGGAGGCACTCAGCTCGGTGTCGGTGGTCTCATTCGGGCGTATGGTGGAGCTGCGCAACTAGCTTTAGAG
>Ga0222715_10003362_pt1 | contig 14295 bp, 7 predicted proteins | sample C33_9DmetaG_FD_165056 | JGI IMG/M metagenome (GOLD analysis project Ga0222715, IMG submission 165056) | Estuarine water microbial communities from San Francisco Bay, California, United States - C33_9D | ecosystem: Environmental > Aquatic > Marine > Unclassified | place: USA: California...
CCACTCGTCGTCGTCCAACAAGGTGCTTCCGTGCACGCCTTCCTCCACGTCAAAGCCCGGAAGCCCCCATCGACCGCCTTCTTGGACGAGCAAATTCAAATCAGGGAAGGCTTGGAAACGAACCATTTCGTTTCGGCCGGTGACAACGTAAACGATGTCGTCAACGGGTGCGGCCACTTCGCAACCCGGAGCGATGTTGGGCAGATAGTTGATGTTCGGCTCAGCCCAGGTCTGGCAGGGGTAACTCGCCTCCAACGCCCCGGTATCGGCGTCGACCTGCCAAATGTAATCGCCGCTTGCAAACATGAGCGAACCGTCGGCTTGGGTCATCGTCACGCGATGGGTGTTGTCGTACACGTTGTGAGCGTGCTGAACCGTCCACACCGGGGAGGCGTAGTCGTTGGACGCATCCCAAGCGCTGATGTTCACGGTTGAGTTCCACTCTTCCCCACCCACGTTGGCGAGAACGAAGCCGTTTACTCCCCACGTGCCGAGAACGTCGCCCTCCATGGACGAAGCGGTGTTGATTTCAAACGGCTCGGGGTCGAAATCCAAGACAAGCATGTGGGCAAGGGGCACCAGGGAATACAGAAGAGCGAGGCTTAACACGGCGTACATGCCGTATTTGATGATGAATTCCTTGCCCCAACGAGCGAGGAAAATGATCAACGCCGTGAAGGCGAAGATCGCCAGGAGTTCGATCGCTACGTACCGAACTTGCGTGGCGCCCGATGCTCCAAAAGCGTGCAACTCGCCGACGTCGTAGTACGGTCGGATGTACAAGGCAAGGGCGATGGTGGCGACGAACATGCCGGCCATGCCCGCCATCCCGCGCCACTGTTCGGTCATGAGCGACCCGAGCGTGTCGCCTTGCCGCAACTCGTCCTCAACTTCAGCGAAGCGTTTCGAGACGCGGCGTTGCCCACCGCTTCCTTTCGCATCGCTCATGAAGGTGCCACTCCGCTCTTCCATATCAGTCTCGCGATTTTGGCTCGCTCCTTTTCCGAGGAAAGAGGCTATCACGGGCCGCCCGCTGCAGCGTGCATGGATGAGTCAAACGGGTTGCGTTTGTGGCTCACGGAAACGAAGTCACGAGGCATGGCGTTGGGCGTGGAAGCGACGCATCGCGCCCTCAATGCGCTGAAGCTTGGCCCACCTTCGTACGAAACGGTTCACGTCGCCGGAAGCAACGGGAAAGGCACCACCGTCGCCACGCTGAGCGCCGCCCTCACCGCAAGCGGCATCACCAACCTCTCGTTTACTTCACCGCATCTCGTTCGCGTCGAAGAGCGGGTCCGTCTCAACGGTGTCCCCGTGTCCCGGGATGAATTCGACCGCGCCTTGGCCACCGTCAAAGCGGTCGAGGACAGCTTGACCCACCCCCTCACGTTTTTCGAGATCACCTTTCTTGTCGCGGCCGTCGTTGCACGTCGCCACGATGTCCGAGTGCTGCTTTTGGAGACCGGATTGGGTGGACGTTTGGACGCCACACGCGCGGCGGACGCCAACGTCTCGGTGGTGACCGCGCTCGCTCTGGAGCACACCGATATCCTCGGAGACACGTTGACGGACATCGCTCGGGAAAAGGCTGCCATTGCCCGCCCGTTTCAACCCCTTATCGCTCGCTTGCCCGAGGACACGGAGGTGCAACTCGCGATTGAAACCCTCGCCCAACGGGTAGGGAACCCCGCTCTCGGAGAGCCGAGTGGACCGGCCCTGCTCGAATGGGTTGCCATGGAAGAAAACGACGGGACTTTTGAGGAGGCCAAGCGGCTTTCCAAGGCCGTATGGCCGCACTTGAAAGCGACCGAAGGGGCCGATTTCCCTCCCTTCGAAGCCCTCCATTGGCCGGCGCGCATGCAACGTGTTCCAAGCCCCTCAAAAGTCGGAATGACCTACCTGCTCGACGGGGCGCACAACCCGAGCGGGATGACGAAATCGTGTGAACACCTCATCGCAACGCTCGGCGAAACGGGCGAGCCCTGGGGCTTGCTGCTCGGCAGTTCTCCCCAGACCGACATGGCGGCGTTCTTGGCCCCGCTCGTGAGCCTGACAAACGCCAACCCCCCCTCTGTGGTCCTCGTCTCCGTCCCGCAAGGAGGGCGCTATCCGGGGATTGACGGGCCCGTTATGGCCGATTACCTTCGCCAGTTGGGGGTGCAGGTTCACCGCATCACCACCACGCCCGCCGAAGCCGTGGCGTGGTTCGAGACGCAACCCACCGACATCACCACCGTTCTTTCCATCGGTTCGCTCTACATGCAGGGCAACGTTCTCGAAACGCTTGGAGCCACGGGCGACGACGCCCTAACCGTGCGGGCGAAGGTATGAAACCAAGTTGCCGCGTCCTCTTCTTTGGTGAGCGCATGAAGGCGAAACACTTGGCCATCCGTATCCAACAGTGCTTGGCCTTGGCCGAAGCCTCAAACTGCCCCCGGCGAACCTTTGGAGCCCTGCTGGTCGACCCCGACCGAAACGTGGTGCTGATGGACGGTTACAACGGCGGACCACGGGGTGGTGGCCGATTGTGCGGCGGCGAGGAATGCCTCCGCGACACGATGAACGTGGCCTCGGGAACCCGAGTGGAAATCGGTTGCCATCACGCCGAAATGAATCTGATCTGCAACGCTGCCGCCAACGGGGTGCCCACCAACAACGCCTGGCTCATCGTGACCGGGGAGCCCTGCATGATGTGTGCGAAACTCATCCATCACGCTGGCATCGCCCGAGTCGTCATCGTTGATGGGGGATTCATGGGCGAAAACGGCGTCGGTTATCTGGAGAACCACGGGGTTGAGATTCAACGCACCGAGGGCCCCAAAGATCCACGCGCTTCGGTCTGACGCAAGACGGTTGCCACCGAACACCACCAACGGCAAGGTCGTTCAACGAACCCGTAAACAAAGGGGGGAGGTTGCGTTGATGGTGACTCAAAGCCATGCATGAGCATCCAAGATGCTGAGGGCTGCGTTCGCTCACGGCGTGTAGTTGAGGAACATGAAGACGCCCATCGTGAAGACGAACAGCGGGACGATCAAAATTTCAAAGATGGAACGGTTTTGAGCCAAGATATCCAACTCCGTACCCAAATGCAGAACGGAGGCGTCGCCGGTACCCGTGGTGGGAACAACCGTAAGCAGGGCGCTTTGAACGGTGGGGTCACCTCCCCAGTCGCGGAGGTGTTGTTCGGTTCGGGGAACACAATCACCGAGGATGTACAGCGGGTCGCCAACACCGAGGCCTCTCACGTCCCAACGCCAGTTACCTCGCTGCCAGGTGTCGATCACCGGCCCGAGGTCAACCTGTTTTTCGCTCCAGAACGCCGGGTCCACGATGATGCCGCCCGAACCGTCGTGGACAATGAACGGAACGCCGTTGGAGACCCGCTCTTTGTGATTCCAACTGCAAGACTGGTTGCCATCGCTATCGGTGGTGCACTCGTAGCGGTAGGAGTCCCACCTCCACGACACCAAACCTTTGTTTTCTCTGCCGCCAACTTCCATGACGGGCGTTCCGGCAACGGAGGGGCGCACTTGGCCCACGAGTTCGACTTGCCCCACCGCTGCGCTCCGAACGGGTGAGGTGGGCAAGTCGTTGACCAACCGAACGAGTTTGAATTGCTTCCATGCGCGGTAAAACCAAACAAGGTTTACCCCCGTGACCACGAAAGTAAGTCCCCAGCCCAACATCGTGTGGAACCACGAGCCGTCACGGGCTCGGAGGTCGGCGGCCAACCAAATAAACGAGATTGAAAAGAGGAGAGCTCCGATGGAGTACGGTGTCATCGTGGCCGGCCGTGGCGTCCCCATTTTGATGGGGTGTTCGGCGATGAGGGTGCCGTCGCCTTCCTGTTTGAAGGGATCTTCGAACGACGCCGGCAGGGGAGGTGCGCCAAAGAGCCAATCGTTCTCGGCATCTCTTGCTGGCGTGGAAGGTGTTTCGATTTGTTCAAAATTTGGCCCAAAGTGCGGGAAAGAACGCCCGGAAACGCCCAAGATGCCATCGCCGGAGGTGGTGTCGTTGGCCGATCCCGAATTTTGTTTTCGAATTCGCTTCAAATCCTCTTTGAGCGAAGGGCTGGTGCCGGCCATGCACGCCAGCCCGGCCAACCCGCTCAAAAGAAGCGCCCAGCGACCTCGGTCTTCCCGTTGCGTCACCTCGTCGGGAAGGACGGCGTTGCTGAACCCGCGGTTTTCGGCCACGGAAAGCAACTGATAGCGAACGGGGTCTTCCTCAACGAGCATAAAAACCGAAAAAAGATGGTTGCCGCTCTGATTTTCACCCCGGCCAACGATATCTCGGCCGTATTCGCTGGAGCACTCAGAGAGCATGGAGCCTTCAGGGCTGAGCGAACCTTGCCTTGAGAAGGACGCGTCGATGGATTTCCCGGCGACGTCCCGGAAGCGAAGCGAATGGTCAAAGAATTCAACACTGTAACTCCAGCCGCCACCGCCGTCATCGTCTTCTACCCATGTACACGATTCATAGCCGATGGTTCCGGATTCAAGTTCGAGCGGAACGACGACAAAGGCGGCGGTGCTGGCGTATTCATTGGTTTCGTACCCTTTTTGCAGCACACCGTATTCATAGTCGGAGGGATCGTCATGCAAGGCCAGCAGCACTTCAGCCTCCTCAATCCGGGGTACATCGGGAATGGAGAGGCTTGAGTTGTAGAGGAAGAGGCCGATGATCAGCAACACAGCGGAAACCACGTAACCTCCTGTGTTTCCAGTTGAGTTTGGAAAATGGAAGAATCCATGGTCCAAACCGTGGGCCTCGGACGGACCGGCCATGCTGGTCATTCCTCGGTGGCGAATATAAGTCAATTCCCCCTCAAGGGCTCATCCACTTCGCAAACCAGTGATGTTTTGAAACGTGAAAATGAACGGAGACAAGCCATGGTAGGGTGAAGTGCCGGGGGCAGGATTCGAACCTGCGAAGCAATATGCAGAGGAGCTTGAATCCACCCCCTTTGACCACTCGGGTACCCCGGCTTCGTGTTGAGCCGTGATGAACACTCTTCTTGACTATTCCTCTTGGACTTCGTCCACGAGCCCCCACGGAACCGGCGGAGGTGTTCGTTTTGACACGATGCGGCGGATTCGCTCCAGATGGTAGGCTTCTTCTCGCTCGGACCGCTTTTGATTCACGATCAACAACACCGCTCCCGCAACGACAACGGCCAGCACCGAAAGGCTCAGCACCGCCATGCTGCTGCTTGCCTCGTCGCCATCCGAAGCTTGAATGTCGGCCAAGGGAATGGGTACCAGCGGCGTGTGGCCCTCAAGTTGGACGCTCAGGCCCAATCGGCCAACTTTCCAGGCCTCAACGTTCCAAGAGACTTTGACCCACTCGCCGGTGGCGAGCGAGATGTTTTGCGAATCAAGCGTCCGCCCTTCATCGTCCAAAAGAACGACTTTGGTTTCACCGGGAAGCAGCCCTTCGTTCGCAATGCGAGCGTAAATCGCCACGTTGTCACCCACTTGGGGTCGGTACGGGGAGGCCGATATGTCGGTGAAGACCGGTTCAAACGCCACCCAGGTCATGCCGACGTTGAGCGGTGCGGAAACCGTTCCCAGCCCCGTCAACGCCCTCCCCGAGCGGTCGTTGGCTTCGAACCAGACCACGAGGAGATCGCTGCGGGTCAATTCAACCGCCGTGGGTTGGAAATTCACGACGCCCTCGTAAACGGTGTAGGCGTTCACCACGTCGATGATGGCGAGTTCGTCCACGCGTTGGGTGCCCTCTACGGGTTGACCCATGCGGTAGAACACGGAGTGCATCTTCAGCGGGCCGGGTGGCATGTGCGTGTCATCGTTCACGCTCAGCGTGATGCTGACGTTGTCGAGTTGATTGGAATCCAAGCGTTCCAAAGTACCCGGAGAAAGCACCAATTTGGGCGCACGGTCATCCAGCACCAGGTCGTACGCTAAGCCGTTGATTCCAAACGCTTCAAAGCCTTTTGGAGCGACGCTTACATTTCCATAGTCGTGGTACATGATGCCCTCGTTCATCGTGATGTTCAGCTCCATTTCCCCCGAGGGTGTGATGTTGAACGCACCCTCCATCCGACGTTCACCGTCGTTGAGTTCCCAAACGAAGTGGCCAACATCGGGGAGGTCACGGGCGAGAAGATCGGTGCCCTCGTGCACCACGGCCAATCGGTGGTGAATGACGTCGTTGCGGTGGAACCAATGCGTTGTTTCGTTGGATTCGCCGACCGGTTCCATCGTATCAACGATCTCGAGCCATCGCAAGGCAAGGGCCGTGCTTCCCGTCCACGCATGCGCATTGAGGTGATGCAGGCCCAAGCCCAAATCTTGACCCTCGTCGACGACCACCAAAGCCGGTGTACCCCCGTTTGAGGCAACGGATTGGGTGGCCGCCCAGTCCAGACGGAATCGGAAGGTGACGTCGTACGTGGACGAGAGCGGGCGTTGTGTGACCGAGACTTGCGGCAGCTCAAGGAAGCAGGTTTCATCGGCAGAAACCTCGCCGAATCGAGGCTCGTAATGCACGAAGCAGGAAGTCGGGGCTGATTCTCCCAACAAAGCGAGTTCAATGCGGTCCAACGAGGCAATGCCGTTGCCGTCGGAGAGGACGAAGGAAAACGAATGTTCGTGACCGGCCAGAAGACGACCGTCAACCGCATCCATCCGGATGTCGTCGATGTCCGCCACGGTATCGGCCCGTTGTTGAACGCGCACCGTCGCCAAGTCGTTCGCTTCACCAAAGTCGCCGCCGCCTTCAAGTGGGTTTCCAGCAAGGTCGTCGCCTTTGACCACGATGCTTGCTTTTCCTTCAAAGGCCCCGTCAGGGAGGATTTGGCTGGAAGAGATGAGGGGGAGGTCGACCTCCATCCCGGTGACGCCCCGGTTGACGCTCACGTGTTGCATCGTGTACTCCTCCGGGTCCATCACACCGTCGCCGTTGGCGTCGTTCTGACGTTCCAACCACGTCCAGATTTCCACACGGTTCTCCAATCCTTCCGCGTCGTTGAGTTCCATTCGCAACGGCAAATCGCGACCTGAAAGAATCACGTGGCCGTCAGCGGGCACCTCCCTTCCCGAATCAAGCAGCGACAAGGAGGCGACGTAGGGTGAAACCGTGTCGTGGAGCAACCGGGTGGGGTTGAGCACCACGGAGCGGTCCTCGCTGGAGGAAGCGTTGACGTCGGACGGTCCTCGACGGGAAAGACTCGGGCGAATTTCAAGCCAGGTGTTGCTCGGTACGCCGTCTCCACGACCCGGCGTGTTCATGGAAACCGAAAACCACCCGTCGTCTTGTATTTCGGCGGCCCAGGTTTTTGACCAGTTCACGGGGGCACCAACCCATTCGTCCTGACCACCTGAGACGTTCTTTGGTGGGACGGCTCGGAGGGTCACGCTGGCTTCACCTTGGCCCGCCTCGGCCCACTGGTCAACAATGCCCTCCAAGCGAACGCGGCCGGTGGCGACCAGCGATTCGTTTTCACCCAAATGATAGGGCCAAAAGGAATTGGTCCAATCGTCAAGGCGGCGCAACGAGGCGTCGACGACCGTGAAGTCCACCACCTCCAAGTCGTTCTCAACCTCGTTGAACGGGGTGCGTCGCACAAAGACCGAAGGCCCGACTTCCAAACCTTCCTCATCGGTGGCTTGGGCCAAGACGTGGACGTCATCAATATCGTCCAGCAACCAGGTGCTTGCAAAAGTCCAAGTCACGGTGCAGGCGTTGAGGGTGCACGAAACGTTGGAGGCTTGGGCTTGGAACGGTGAAACACCCGCCCCGGTCAGTTGCCTGAACCGAGGAGTGGTGTCCAAACGATCGACGATGACATGCGCGAAAGCATCCGAGAGCGAGGAGGAGGTGCTGAGGTACAACGCCACGTCCGAGATATCGGGCGCATCTTCGGTCAAATCAAGCGGATTTTGACGCTGGTGATGGGTGGTGAACGTCACCGAAGATTCCGGCAACCACCGTGTATGAAGCGGAGTCTCAACGCTTTCCATCATCAAGGGCAGGGTGTTGGCGGTTAAGCCCGCTCGGAGACCGCCGTATGCGGTGCGAACGTGCAAGGGGATGCTGAGCACCGCCCGGACATCCCCCGTGACGGACGCTTCTTTCGCTTCGTTGAGCAGGCTTGCATCCAGGTCAACATCCAACGTTTTGAACGAGGAGAGATGGGTGAAGTGGAGAACTTTGACGTCGGCTGAACCGACGAGGCCGACATCGATCTCACAGGAGAACAGGGAATAATTGGAGGAAACCGTCACCGAAAGCGAGGCAGAAGGGCATGCACTGGCGGTGGTGTAGGTGAACGGTTCTGCCCCGGAGGGGAGGTCTTGCGACATGCCGTTGATGGTCAACGCGAGGGATGCAGAGCGGTTGGTGACCGTCACCAACATCGACGCCCCGGGTCCCGGAACCGACCCCGAACGCTGAACTGCATGGTAGGTGAGCGTCAGGTTGCTGTCGTTGAGAGCGAAGGACGGCACGGGAACGGAGGGGTCCCACGTTGCTGAACCGCCGGGATGATCGATTTCCGCCAAGCGGCCGTTCACGCCGAAGGTGGCCGACATACCGGAAGGCGGCCAATCGAAAACGGTGGCGTTGTTCCACCCCAGCTTCAATTCGGGGCTTTCGGTTGGACGAACACAATCCAGTTCGGCTTTGCTTCGCTCGACCACTTCACCTCCCGAGGCTGAGACGGTAAAGGTCGGATTAACCGAAAGTTGCCCGCTCAAGGAGTAGTTCAGGTAGGTGGTTTTGACGGGTTCGGATTGATGAGAAGAGGCGTAAAGTTGCGGTTGGGCCATGGTCCACGTGAGGTTGTCACCGATGTTGGTGACGCGATACCCGTCAAACGGACAAGCGAGCATCGCAGGAAGCGGCAACGAGAACGGTGCGTGAACGACCAAGTCCCCGTCGGCATTGACGGACGAGGCGTTGGCACCGTCGGGGTAAGCCAGCACGTGTTCCGGTCCAATGAAGGCCGTTCGACCCAAGGTCATGCTGTGAATCAGCGGCGTGACAAAGGTGTCGTTGGTGGCCATCTTCACGCGAACATGAACGGAGGCGTGCTCCAGTGGGTCAACACTGAGGACGGCGGGGAGCGTGAGGTTGCTGTGGCCGTCGATGGGTTGGCCTTGCGCATCAAGGACATCAATGCTCAGCGTGGTCCCTTCCGGAACGGTCGACCAGCCGTCAAGCCATCCGTATCCAAACAAGGGATGCGGCGCAAGAGAAGGTGAGGTCCATTCTCCAGAGGTTTCGAAGACGTCGATTTCAACGCCGGCATCGTCGATGTACCACCCATCGGCCTCGACGTAGGTGTCGGAGAAAAAGGAAAATCGCGCCTTGACGGTTTGACCGGAAAGGTTCGAGAGGTCGTACGTCTTCAACTCAAAGGGTCTGTTTTTGTTCGTATTGCAACCGTTTGGAACGCTTGAACCGTCGATGATCCCTTGACCATAAAACGGTGAATTGAGGTTGACGTTCGAGATTTGGTCGTGAAAACCGTTCAGGTCTGGAGGTAAAAACCACCATGTTTGGCCACCGTCGGTGGAGATGGAGACCGCTCCCCCGTCCCAATTGGCTTCCGCACACACCCATGACTGGAACGCCAGACGAGCGGAGGCGTTGGTTGGAATGCTGTATTCTTCGGTCACGAGGTGCGTGTGGATGTTGTTGGTGTACTTGGTGGTCAGGTTCACCGCTGCTCCGTTGCTGCCCGAGTGAAATTGACCCGGTCCGTAGCCCGAGGTGTTTCGTGTGGCTCCAACTTCCCATCCATCCGGCCACGTGCCTTCGATCAACCATCCCGGAGGCGCAACCATCGTTTGCTCAAACGAATTGGTGGTGCTCTGTGGCCCGTTCATCCCGAAGTTCGTTGTCCATATCCATTCGTTCACCGATGACGTGTTTGCGCGCCACCCGTTGGGGTCGCCGTAAACACCGGCCGGCGTCGTGGTGAAATTCGCAACTTGAATGATGTCCGCTTGCGGTGTTCCTCGGCCATCGTGAATCACCACGTCGTCGATGGCAACGCCCTCCCATCCGGACGAGGCAAAGCCTCCGAAGCCCGTTTGGTGGTTGGTTTGGACGTGGAACTCAAGCAACACCGAAGACGCGTTGGGATGCGAGGCCAAACCGCTTGGCAGCGAATAGAAGACGGGAACCCAGCCCAACGATTCGTCCGTGTAGAACGTTCCTTGGGACGTGAAACCGTTCCCCGGTAGACCGGGAATCCCCGAGACGGACTGCCAAGTTGTCCCGTTGTTCATGCTGAGCGCCACCATCAGGTTGTCGGAAAAAGCGCCTTCCAAATCCCAATTGGCCCAAAACTGCAACTCCAAGGTGCCCGTTGTTCCCGACACATCAGCGAGAACGTACATCCTTCCGTCCGCGTTGTTGGCGTAACTCCCGGAGAGGTTGCCGTGGAACCACGCCCCGGGTTGGTCGCCTTGGTTGGCGAGGGTGAAATTGTCGATGTACCAACCTTGCCGGGTGCCAACCGACGCCGAGGTTTCGTAGCAAGCACGCACCTCGAGCGTTGTTGTCGAGGCGTTGATCAGCCCGTCCAAGGCGAATTCCGCTCGCTCCCAAACGGTGGATTGGCCGGACCAAACAGAAGCGGGTGCCTGTTGCAACGACGATGCGTTCGGATAGGCGACGGTGGGGTTCAGCGTCTGCCAAGTGCCCCCGTTTCCTCGCCACTCCATCCACGCAGCATCGTCGTCGTGAAGCGATAACCAGTGGTCAAAGGTCAAACGATAGCCAGCGACGAAGGCGGGAACGGTCATTGGAGGCGAGGCAAGACAACCGCTCATGTTCGAGGTCAAGCCCCCAAGGGCTTGCGTCGTGAGCACCCGTTGACCTTGGGTAGCGTTGGTGGGTTGGCCAGCACCAGCGCCGTTCAGAGGCAAAGCGACCACGTTCCAAACCTCGTGGTCCGGACCTTGCCCTTCCCAGTCGGGGAGCGTTTCCACCAAGGTCTCAAAATCGGTCAATGAGGCAACCGTGGAAACGGGGGAAAGCGAGAGTTGTCCGCCATGACCGATGCCCAGGGTGCCGTTGTGCTGCCCGCTCCAGCCAGCGTTCAAGTCGATACCGAATCGGTGCCCCGTCAATCCGGTGTCGGTCCACGTCGGCGTGACATCAAGGCGGCCGCTGCTGAAGGTTTGGTTGGCTGGAATGCTGAGCATACCGTTGTTCGTGGTGTTCACGCTCGTCGCGTTCAGCGTTGGGGTGAAAAACGTCGCAAGAGAGGGGGTTGAGACGTTGTTTTCCAACGGTTTGGCGAGCGGAGTCAGCGTCATCAAGACCATCAGCAGGCACAATCCGACGGCCGACCGACAACGCTTCGCGTCGTTGGCCGGGCGGGATTGACCGGGTTTCATGCTCATGCACCTCGCTGTGCGAGGTGAAGCCTCCGAATATGAAAGGGTGTATCGGTTGCTTCAGGGCTCCTCACCACCGAGAGGCGGGTGAAGGGTTCAATATCCGTCACCGTTTGGTTCGCTCCATGTCCACCGCCCGAGATCTCAACAGCGCTCAAGCGCAAGAGATTGAGGAGCAATTGTTCTCGGTCCATCGCCAGCAACTTCCCCGCCAAGTCCCCATTCCGCTGCCTCGCCCGGACTTTTGGGACATGGTTGCTGCCTTGCTCTCCACCTTGGACGTGCAGATCCAGAACATGGTGAGGAAAGGGGCGACGGACATGCGCTTGCAAAACCTCCAGAAGCGTCAAACCAACATTCGACGCATCGCTTCGGAACTTGCCCGCAAGCGCATGGTGGCAATGATGCAACATGCAGCGAGCCAATCGCTTCGCAGCGGCGTTAACCCAAGCATGGCCCACGAGCTTCCCTCGTTGGACTGGCAGCGTCACGACCCCGCCGAGAAAGCCTTCTATCACGCCCTGCAACTCAACGTTGACCGGTTCAAGAAGGAAATCGATTGGAAAGGCATGCAGCAGGGCATTTTGAGCGAGGTTGGCGACCGGCCCGTCACCCACGCTCCCGGTACGATGCAGCTTGATGCGTTTGTCGGCGAGGGTGAATTGTCAAACCAACCCCCCCCGGATTTGGCGTTTGAAGATTCTCTTCCGCCCCTTGAGAGCAAGGAACTCGACGAAGAGCGGTGGATGGACGATGCGGAGTGGGTTGATGAAGAGGCGTACCTGCTTGCCGATTTGGAGCAGCAAGACGGTGTCGAGCCGGACCGTGCTCAAGCTCGCAAGCCCAATTCTGACGGACAACGCCACGGGGCGGCCATGGAGTTGGCGCCGTCAAGTGCACCCATGCCGGTGATCGAAGCACCACCAGAAACGCCGATTCAACACCAAGAGGACGACAGCGCTTCGGAAAGCAACGTCCGTGTTCGTATTCTGGAAACGCTTGCAGAACCCATCCTGAACGATGCGGGCGAGGCGCTCGTGCTCGAGGCGGGTGATGTTCACGTGCTTGACGAGACCACGGCTTCGTGGCTCATGGACGCCGGTGTGGCGGAACGGGCCGACCTTTAGGGCGTGTTACGGTAAGGCCGCATGCGAAATCGCAGGACGTGCCAGGTTGCTTGCAACAACCGTCAAGCCGGTCAAGGTGACGTCGCTTCAGTTCATCGTCCGCATCGAGATCTCAATGCTAACGGTGTCGGGAATGGGGATTTTGGTCACGGCTCGCAAGGCGGTTTCGTCCTTGCCGGTGGTGATGTCCATCTCGAGCAAACGCTTGTGGATTCGGAGTTCCCAGTGGTCGTAGGTCTCGCTGCCTTCGCCGTCGGGTGCCTTGCGAACGGGCACGACCAATCGTCGGGTCGGCAAGGGGATGGGGCCACGAAGGGTGATTCCACCGCTGTCGCAGATGATCTTGATTTGGCCGGCGACGTCATCAATGTCCTTGTGGTTTTCACCGGTCAACTTGATAACGGTCACAGCGGCCATTCAATCTCCTCCAACACCAATGTTCCGTGAGCGAACTCACTTCTTCTCGATCTTCAAACAGACACCTGCGGCCACGGTCTTACCCATGTCGCGGATGGCGAAGCGGGACAACTCAGGGAAGGTGTCCATTTGCTCGATAGCCAATGGCTTGGTTGGCTGGAAGCGGATGAGACAAGCGTCACCGGTCTTGAGGAAGGAAGGGTTGGCTTCCTTGCCGGACTTGTTGGTCTTCTCCAGGAGATCCATGAACTTCACAGCGACTTGAGCGGTGTGAGCGTGGAACACCGGGGTGTAACCGACGGAGACGACCTTGGGGATGTCCATCAACTGGATTTGGCCGACGAAGGTCTCGTCGTGACGCACGAAGGTTGGAGCGCTGTCGGTGTAACCGGCAACATCACCACGGCGGATGTCGGTGGTGGCGAGACCACGAATGTTGAAACCAACGTTGTCACCGGGCTCGGCCTTGTCGACCATCGTGTGGTGCATCTCAATGGACTTGACCTCAGCGGACTTCTGAGAGGGGTTGAACACAACGGTCTTGCCGGTGTTCAGGGTCCCGGTCTCGATCTTGCCGACGGGCACGGTACCGATACCGCCGATTTTGTAGACGTCCTGAATGGGCAAGCGAAGAGGCTTGTCAACAGGCTTGTTAGGCATTGGCGTAGCGTCGATGGCCTCGAAGAGGGTGGGTCCGTTGTACCAGGGGCACTTGTCGGACTTCTCGAAGACGTTGTCGCCGTTGAGGGACGAGGCAGGAATCATGGGGACGTCGTCGGGCTTGAAGCCGGCCATCTTGAGGAGGCCAGAGACCTCAGCGCAGGCAGCCTTGTACTTCTCCTCGGTCCAGTCAACACCGGAGATGTCCATCTTGTTGACGTGGACGATGAGGCCCTTGACACCAAGCACCTTGGCCAAGAAGGCGTGTTCCTTGGTCTGGGCGTTGACACCGTCGTTGGCTGCGCACAGCAAAACAGCGGTGTCAGCTTGGGAGGCACCGGTGATCATGTTCTTCACGAAGTCACGGTGACCTGGTGCGTCAATGATGGTCCAGTAGAAGTTAGGGGTGAAGAACTCCTTGTGGGCGACGTCGATGGTGATACCGCGCTCGCGCTCTTCCTTGAGTCCGTCCATGACGTACGCAAGTCCGAAACCGGCCTTACCGGATTCTGCAGCGAGTTTTTCGTTCTTCTCAATCACGTGCTTTTCGATGTGGCCCGAGTCGAGGAGGAGACGTCCAACGGTGGTGGACTTTCCGTGGTCGACGTGACCAATAAACACGATGTTGCGGTGTGGCTTGCTTCTATCTTCCCATTGTGAACCCATGGTAATCGCTCCTTAGCAAGCCGTCCGAAAAGTATCCCATATAT
>Ga0222715_10003365_pt1 | contig 14293 bp, 5 predicted proteins | sample C33_9DmetaG_FD_165056 | JGI IMG/M metagenome (GOLD analysis project Ga0222715, IMG submission 165056) | Estuarine water microbial communities from San Francisco Bay, California, United States - C33_9D | ecosystem: Environmental > Aquatic > Marine > Unclassified | place: USA: California...
GGGAACCAGAACGCGACACCCAGCGGTTTAAGATTCGGCACCGGTGAATTTGTCAGTCGACTTCGCGCCGCGGGTGGCTCACCGACGCGCGTTCGCGATGGTGGCGATCGGGATTCAAAGAAGTTGAAAAAGGAAAAGAAGGAGAAGAAGGAGAAGAAGGAGAAAAAAAGTAGAAAGCACAAAAAGTCTTCGAGAAAGCGCAGTCGACGCGATTACTCGAGCGACGATTCGTCTTCGAGCGACTCGTATTCGCGCTCTCGTTCTCCACGGCGGCGACGATAGAAGAATAGATAATTCGTAATAAATCAGATTCACGTTGAACTTCGTGTTGGTGCAGCTATTGCTACTTCGCACCATGCGTGCTAAACGCTCGTTCGATCAAAGCTCTTGCTTGGCCGCTTTCTTCGCTTTCTTCGCTTTCTCCGCTTTCTTCGCCTTCTTCGCCTTCTTCTTGGGCGGTTCATCTCGTTTCGACTCGTTCTCTTCGTCGTGGTAGAAATCGTTATCTTTTGGCTCCTCCTCGGAGAAGTCAACCGAGTCATCGCACGCCTTGGAGACGTTGCGACACAAAAATTCCTCAACGTTCGAGTCCGCGTCCAATCTCTCCTCGAGCACGGCGGCCTGCAACGCCTCCTCCGACTCCTCGATCACTCTGTGGCAGTACCCAAGAATTTCCGTCTTCATCTGCTTGCCTCGCGCGTGACGAATCTTCTTCACCGGATTCGGCGGGATTCGCCACCTGTTCGTCTCCTCGTGGAGCTGATACTTTCCCACCTCGCTCGAGTCGCTCTCGCAGACGCCGTCGAGCAGCTCGACGAATCGCAGCTCGCTCACTTTATAAGAGATCCTCTTGCCGTATCGGCGCCCTCGCGAGTCCAATCGACCGCGCATGTCCACGACTTTGGCGTCCGCGCTCTCGGCGTCTTCGCGCAGGGCCTTGGCGAGGGATTTACCGACGGCGCGGCACGCGCTGCACTTCGCCTCGATGGCCTCGATCGACGAGGCGCGCGCGACGACGAGGGCGAGGGCGAGCGCGAGCGCGAACGCGCGCGCGCGGAGCGATCGCGATCGCGATCCCGCGCGGGGCGCGGACGCGCGCATGGTGCGAACGCCGCAGCGCGCGGACGCGCGCGGACCAGAGAATGAGGACTCGATCGAAGCATCTTGCGCGTGGAACGGCGCCAGGCTAGGGGTACGCCGGAGATTGTACAACCGCGATGTATTAAAAGTGCGCGGATGCGCGTGCTACTTCTGATGCTAGAAAGGTTACATGCTTGCGTCGGGCGCAGCCGCGCGGGCTTGCCGCGCACGGAATCGACGCTGAAGTTTTAAGACGACGAGCATGACGCTCATGGAAATTGGCTTGCCGTCGAGATCAAACAATTCGTCCTGGTCGCATTCTTCTGCAATTTCCATCTCGCGAATGGACGCAAAAGAGTCCCCGCGAAGGTCATCTGCGGCTTGTTCTTTGAGTGAAAGTTCCTTGACGAGCGTCGCTCTTCGACGGACTCTGTTTCGAAGTCTCAAGAGGGAAGCCCGTTTGGCGTTTTTCCGATCCTCCTCGAGTTCGCGGCGAATTTCGAGCGGGAGGTAATTGAGATCCACACCCATAGCCTTGGCCGTAAAAGCCTGCAAGAGCTCAGTGTAATGAAGAAACCTCGACCCTGCTTGTAGATTGAGCGATCGAACGTGGTTGAGCATGCCCAAGTCAGTAACGCGCTTGCCCTTCAAACCCAATGGTTTTGGCGTGGCGAGAATGATGGACTTTACGTCCATCGTGCTGACGAAACCGGTGAGATCTGGGTCGAACTTTTTCCAAACTCGGCGGAAAGACTTGACGTCTTCAGGGGTCACGTTCTGATTATCAGCTTCCTTTCTACTCATCGAATAGTTGTCGAGCACGACAGCGATGAGTAAGTTGAGAATAATGAACGAAGAGAAAGCGACAAAGCTGACAAAGTAAACCGGGGCGGCGGCGGTGCCGCAACACGTCCCGATGGCGCAATCGAAAGAAGGGTCGCAGTTTTTCTTGTTCATGCAATCATACATGATCTCTTGCCACCCCTCGCCGGTCAACGTCCGTAAAAGTGTGGAGAGGGAATTTCCAAAAGTTTTGAAGTTTGCGTGCCTATTGAGCGCTTCGCCATATGCGAGACGCCCGAAGACTTGCGTGCCCAATATGGCGTATATAAAAAACAACAGCGCCAACAACAGAGAGATGTTGGCGAGCGCAGGAATCGTCATCACCAGCGTCTGGAACAACGTATTCAATGATTTCCACTTTTTCACCATACGGAAAACTCTGCAGATGCGCAAAGCGCGGAACGCGCTGGATCCTGTTCCCGACTGCAAAATCGCACCCAAGATGGACGTCACGACGATGATAAAGTCGAACACGTTCCAACCGGATGAAAAGTAACGTCTCGGGTACAGTGCGCCAATTTTGATCAGCGCTTCAACTGCAAACGCAGCTGTGAAGATGTAGTTCAATACATCCAATGCAAACTTCTTCGAGGAGCCATCGTGTTCCGTCTCCGTCATGAGCACCACGGTGTTCATGACGATGATGACCATGATGCTCGCGTCAAATCTTTTGTCGTTGATCACTTGGAAGAGCTTTGCGCGCCATTTCTGATGAGGCGGTCGTCTGAAAAATGAATGTCGAACGGTGAATTTTTTGTTGCGCTGCTGAGCAACCCACTTTGCCTGTGACTCGCTCATGATGGTGCGCGTCAGCGACGTCGTTGAAATCTTCAAAAAGTTGTCGATGACAATACCGATGCACATATTGAACAAGAAGAAGTTCGACAGAACGATAAAAATGAGGAAATACCACGTCGCAACTGGAGTATGATCTCGCACGGGCGCCACGTCCGTGCCCACGGCGTCAGCTGCGTTGAACATAGTGACTGTCCACCCTTCGCCAGACGTCGTCTCAAACAACGTGAGCATTGCTCGTGGGAAAGAGTCAAAGTTGCTGTCAGCACTCTCCCAATCTCGAGTGACATAAACCGCAGATGTGTAGTTACCAGCGCATGCAGCTTCAGTTGTTTTGGTGTAGTCGTTGCATGAAGACGTTATGACATCCCAAGCCCGCACGCTCGTGCCGTTTGACCAAGAATCGACGCACGCCGATTTGGTGGTTATCGTGGGATCGGAGCAACTTTTGAACTTACCCATGAACAACGACATTCCTGCGATGGCAAATATGATCCACACAATCAATGATACCAGAAGCACGTACGCGAGACTCGGAAGCGATGCAATGAGCGCGTTGATTACCACTTTTAACCCTTGTACTCGACCGAGAAGTCGAAGCGGTCGCAAAACGCGCAAAGTACGTAACGCACGAACCCATTTAAGCTCTGCGCCAGATCCGAGCCCCATACCGAGCAATCCGAAAAACACAATAGTGCCATCGAGAACGTTCCACGGGTTCTTCAAGTACGAGTACTTATCGGCGTTGAACATGCCCAGCGCGATCCACTTCATCAGCAACTCCACCACAAATGCCGAGGTGAAACAGTAATCAAGAATGTCTGCTCTCTCCTCAAAGTTTGGATTGTCCATATTCGCTGGCGTCTCCCAACACATGATTAAACTTGAAGCGATGATCAACATGAGAATGCACCAGTCAAATCGCCTGTCGTCCGCGATCGCGAAGCACGCTCTACGGACTGGGTTCGATGGCGTGAACAATCCAAAAAAGCTGTTTTGTTCAAACTTAGTGAGCGGAACTTTACTAAGCGCCCCTGGCTGCTTCTTCTGCAAGTCCTTCGGCCTCATAATGACGCTGGTTGTCTCAGCGCTACTTTCTTCCTCAATCATCTTTTTGGCCCGCTGCAATCTCAAATGTTCAACTTTAGCCGCTGCTTTTCTCTTCTCTCTCTTCAGCAATTCGTGGGCAAAGTGTGCAAATCTCGTCGCACTAGTGGATGGCTCATTATTTGCGCTATCATTCGACTCACGACTACGGACACTGTCCGATTTGGTCACTCGCATCCCAGCAAAAACGTTAAAGATACTTTGTTTCTTCGTGACCTTACTCTCTTCCAGCTGCTCTTGAAGGATTTCTTTGCGATTGTCAAAGTTGCTCAGCAAGATGGCGATGAGCGAGTTGAGAATGATAAAGTCGCCCAGAACGAGGACGATGACGAAATACAGAAGAGCGACTTTCGCGGTGGTGAACATGGTGTCATACATCACCAATGGCCAATCTTCGTGCGTGATGACTTGCACGACGGTAATAATAGCGTTGTTGAAGGTGTCAAAGTTCGACCGCGGCTTTGGGTCAATCTTACAGTAATTGCCGCCAAAAAGTTGCATCCCAACGAGGGCGAAAATCAAAACAAATAGACACAAAATCGCTAGAAAACTCGATAAATCGACCAGAGTCTTCCAAATCGTTTTGAGCGTGCTCTGTAAAGTCTGCCACGTTCGCATCAGCTTGAGGATTCGGAAAACTCGGAGCGCGCGAAGGATGGTGAATTTTGACTTGCCTTCACCTTCATTCAAGCCGAGTTCGATACAAGAAACGAGTACAATCCCCGCATCCAACCAATTCATGCGATCATGCACGTACTCAGGTATTCCAAGCGCTACGACTTTGATGAACAGTTCAAACATGAAAATCGCAGTAAACGCTAGATTCGCGTTTTCCAGCGCTTCTGAGTAACTGTTAGACATGCCGTCGTATTCCATCGCGAGCACGAGTGTGTTCGACAAAATACTCAAGTTGATGACGATGAAGAAGAAATCACTATCCACGAACTTCTGCGCACGTGGTTGTACGAAGTTCTTTACTCTGCCGACTTGCATTTTGATCCACTCGAGAGTTTGATTGCGTTTGTGGCGCACGACGGACGCGCTCACTGCTTCTTCGTCATTCGCGCCACTTCCTGAGCGTGATAGCGCCTGGACAGCCCTTTCAAAGGTGGAGAAGCTCCCACTCGAGCATCTTTGCAACTCTTCCATAATATTTGCGTCGTAAACCATGGTAACGATGGCGAGTGCCAAGTTTAATATCACGAACGATCCAAAAAATATCACGGGCAGGAACCACATCACGGCTGCAGGCGATACTGAATCTATGAGATCTAACATCACGGGCGACCAATACTCGAGCGTTATCGTCTGAAAGATCACGAGCCAAGCCCACCAGACGTTATCGAAACTCGCGTATCCATAGTTTGGATTTTCGTGATCTAAACATTCTTGGCCGCTGGGGCACTGCCACGCAGCTTGGGCGGTGGTTCCACATGCTTGATCTTCGTTCTTTTTCAGCAAAACTGCGTCACCAGAAGCGCGTTCGATGCATCGAACGTATTCTTGTGCCGTGTAATTCTCGCACGGCACGCTTGGCGGAAGTACATCGAAGCACCGCGTTCTCATCTTTCCCGCGAAGAACTGCATGCCAACGATACCGAAAATGCAGAAGAATAGCAAAAAGAAGACAACCACGTTCGCAAGAAGTGGTAGAGACTTCAACATTGTCTCAATCAGCAATCGAAGCGATGGGAACATGCTAAGCGTTCGCAGCGGACGCAGAATTCGCACTGTTCTTAGAGTGGACACGTTTGACCCCATATCGCCTGGCAGGAGGGCGATGACGGACACGATGACAATGCCAAAGTCCATGACGTTCCACGAGTCGCGTAAATACGCCCCCGAGTTCTTTGTATTCAATTTGCCCACCACACCGAACGCAATCGTCTTCATCAACGCCTCGAGGGTGAATAAAATAGTGAACGCGAGTTCGCTGCGTTCCGCGGCGTCGTTCCTCGCCCCTCGCGTGGCAAACTGCCCGCACCCTCTACCCTCCAAGCGCTCGGGTTCGCTGAGGCACAGCAAAACCGTATTCGCCGCGATTATCAGCAGTACGACCCAATCAAACTCGGGTCGCTCGACGAGCTGAATGCAAAACTTGCGAATCGGGTTCTCCGCCCCGAACACCCCGAACGACTTTTCCGCGTACATCTTCCCAGTCACTCCCACGACCAAGTTATCCTCGCCATCGATCGACGCACTCGCCGAAGCTAACTCTCGCCTCGCCGCGCTCACGCTCGCCCTGCGCTCTTTCCCACTTTTCGTGTGTTCGCCCAAGCGATGGTAAATGTTCACCAATTGTTCGCTTCGTCCGTCTCCCTCGCCGCCGTCGTCGCCCTCTCTATCCCCCTCCCGATCGACGCCGTGATGCGACCCGTCATCACCATTATCCTCGTCGTCGGAATCGTCCTCTCCCTCGTCGCTCGAGCACGGCGCCGGTCCCGCGCGCGTCGCCGCGCCCGCGCGCGGCGCCGCCTCCGCCTCCGACGACGAATCCTCATCGCTCGAATTCCCGTTCCTCCTTCGCATCACCAGCTCCGCGAACGCCACGGACGACAGCGATTCCCCACCGCTCGCGCTTCGCTCGTCCTCGCGCGCGCGTCGCGACGCCTCGCGCGCGACGAACGCGCCGATCGTCCGCGACGTTCGCCCATCCGAATTCCCATCGCCGCGTCCCGTCGTTCCGTCGTCTCTTTCCTCTCGCGCGTCGGCCGCCGGTCGCCGTCGCGTCGTCGGCGCGTCGTCGGAGTCCGACTCCACGCCCCACCGCGTCGGCGTCATCGCCATCGCGCCGTCGCGCGCCGCGCGTCGCCGTCTGCCGCGCGCGCGTCGCGACGCCGTCGGGTCTCGTCGCGAACACGGACCCGTCGAGGCGCGGTCTCAAACACGGACCCGACGAGGCGCGGTCTCAAACACGGACCACGCGACGCCGCGCGCGCGAAAATCGACGCGACGCGCGACGCGCGCGTCGACGCGACGGCGCGACGCGCGCGGCGCGACGCGCGCGACGCGCTCGAGCGACGCGACGCGACGACGCGAGCGGACGCGCGAGGCGGAAACCGGCGAAAGAGCGGTGCGGGCGCGAAGAAACCGAAACGAATCGAAATCGTCGAATCGAATCGAAATCATCGCGCGCGACGCGACGCGCGATGACGGCGCACCGCGTGCGAACGGCGCGACGGGAGGGATCGCCGCGGCCGCAGACGGGACGCGAGGAGGAGCGCCAGCGAACGCCGCACGGCGGGCGGGCGCTGCACGAGGCGTACTTCGCGACGGGGGCGACGGCGTTTTTGGAGCGCGCGCTGACGGGGCGCGCGGGCGCGCACGCGGCGACGACGGTCGGGACGTTTCATCGAGGGAAACGAGGGCTCGGAGGGGCGAAAAGGCGGTTGGGGGGGAAGACGGCGTCGACGGTGGGCGACGCGCGCGGTCGCGAGGGGGGGGCGCGGGAGGTGGTGCGCGTGCGATGGGACCCGGACAATCCGTACGCGGCGACGTTCGGCGAGCTGTTGGACGTGTTTTGGGATAGTCACGATCCCACGCACGCGCCGATCGATGATTTGCACGCGAGCGTGGTTTTCGTGACGAGCGATAGTCAGCGCGAGCAGACGCTGCGGAGCATCGAAGAGAAGGCGCGCGCGTATCGCGACGCGGAGGTGCTCACGCGCATGGAGTCGGCCGTTGAATACACATTTACGGAGGCGCCGGAGCGGTTTCAAAGAAGGTTGCAGCGCGCGAGCGAAGACGAGGGCAGTAGAGAGGGGTCAATGCGCGCCGGAAGCGCGCGATCGTCGATGGATGAGCGCGGTAAAGACGGGAGCCCGAATGGAAGCACGAGCGAAGCACCGCAAAGCACCGAAGCACCGCAAAGAACGAGAACTCTCTTGGGTTCGGTGAACGCGACGCTTCATTGGGCGGTGGATTGGACGAAAGTGATGGTGGTGCATGGGGCAGCGTATTTAGTTCGAGGCGGCGCCGAAAACGAGCGTAAGACTCCAAGATGATTTCTAGAACTTTTGGAATGACATCACAACAACTTTGACGTGCTACGCACTCCCATTTTATACCGCGACGGATCGAACTTGTTCGAGCTTCTTGAGAATTTCACCCGGCGTACGATCCATTTCTTCCGCGATTCTCCGTTGAACGTCAGCCGGCAAAGCGCCAAACTGCTCGCACAAGTCACCGTCGATGACATTCTTGACCGGCGCGTAGTACGACCGGAATGCCATGTGATCGCGCCCGACTATGGATGGCGCTTCCTGGCGCATGTGCATTTCTAAATGCGTGAAGAACTCGATCTCCGATCGAGAGCTGAACGGTAACAAGCATCCGATACCGCCCATGAAAGTGCCGTACATGATGATCTCGATCCCTCCCGGTTGTAGCGCGCCCTTCGTGAGCGCGCACACAGTCTCCCCGATGTATGTTTGCGCAGAGGTTTCAGACTTGTTCGGCGCACCGTTCAATACTCCTTGCGAATAAATGTTCTTACCGCCTGTGGGGTCATCGTCCATGTCCTCACTGACATCCTTCGGTAGGCGGTTGACAAAAATATTCCCAAACTTATCCGCACCGGCGAGTGTATCGTAATCTAAAGGCAGCGTCGCCGTGATGTATCGCGGCTTCGTGTCGTCGGCAAAGATGTATATACTACCCTCATCCGCCTTGTATTTGACGTAGTGAATAGACTCCTGCACATCACCGACGTATATTCTATCTCCCGCCGCGTGCAGAGTGGTGATGAAGTTTGGAAAGTTCCTGTTCTCGACCTTGCGCAAGAGTTTCTTCTTACCGTAGTCGTAAATGCGCAGCGAATTGTTCACGCCCGCCAGGAGGTGACCTTTGTATCCACACAACGCCCCAACCGGACCATCCGTCGGGGTGGAATGCACCAAGTTAAGCGTCTTACCATCGTTACCGTATCTGTACAAATGGATGAAACCACCATCGCAGTTGCGCGGCGCAAACGTGAGGTTCACCGCCGTGCCGACGGCGAGGAGTAACTCATTCGGGCCAGTCAGGAAGACGTGGCACAAACTGAGCGCGGCTTCACCCTTGTGTAGCTCCAGCACGAAGGTCGATTTCGCCTCCTTAGGATCGACGATTCGTACGCACGCCGCCCATGTTCCAGGCGAGCTCTTCGGCGCGCCAAACTGTTCGACGGGTAGCATCTTTGCTTCCTCCTCGTCTTCGTCATTCGTTTCGGGCGCTTCGTCAGCGGGCGTTGCTTCGGGACCTTCGCGTTCGCCGACTGGAACCGTGCACTGGTCACTTTCGATCATCGCAACCATCTTCGTATCAGGATTGGCGCTCATCTTGCGCGGAGTGTAGCGGAGCTTGACCGTGGTCTGGTTGAAGTTTTCGCCCAAACGCTCGATGCTCGCGATGCGCAACGTCTGGTTTGAAATCGCCACGATGCCTTCGGGGCATTGTTCGCTGTTGAACGAACACACCTCTTCCAGCGGGACGTACGAAATTGGTGCGAGCACGAACGTTCCCTTTTCAGAGTACCCCAACCAAGGTCGAGATGACAAAGCGACGAGAGCCGGGGCGCCGCGAACGCTTGTACGAACAAGCTTCGGCGCACGAGCGCCTAAAAAGCGCATGCGCATATCACTCAATTGTCCAGACACTTGATCGATCGTCGCACGCATCAAAACACCATTTGCCATGCCCACATTGAGCAACAAACCACCTTGAGTGGACTCTGTACCCGCGGTTTGGAGGACCAACAAGCTGGACGGCGCCGAGCCCTTGAGAGCTTGCACAGCTAACGTTTGCAAGCAGTCGTCCGGGTTGAGGCTCATGACGCGCACGGTGCCGTCGTATGAACCCATGGCGAGAAATCTATTTCTCAGTGCGCCCTCAGGAACCGGACCGATATCCAAACACGCAATGTCGCCGCTAGTCTCCAGCTTTTCAACTTCGATGAGTTGACCGGCAGAATCTAGCTCAAAGTAAATCACTTCGCCTCCAGTGAGCGCGATGACAACTTGCTTGCTGTTGCACGTGCACTTTGAGATTTGCTTGCGTCCAGGAGTGCGCCACTCATTGATGCGCTTATCCGCCTTGATGTGGCGCAAACCACCCGGATGAATCTGAAGTAAAGATTCATCGCTCATGAGACACGCCTGAAGCGTCGTCGTAGTTCCTAAAATCCCGCTGTCGTTCACTTCACTGACAGTGTCTCCGATGGACAGTACCAGCGTTGCGTTCAAGAACGACACGATGATATACGAGTCATACTCTTCCGACGAGCTTTTCTTCACCGTGAAGATGGCGTTCGGTTGGCCCGGAAGCGGACTCATCGCCAATTCGTTCATGGCGATGCCTTGCCGCAGAATGCGAAGCGATGAACGAGCGCCAGTTCCGCACAGCGTGTACAATTGTGGCATTTCCTCCTCCGTCAAGTTGTGTGCCTGCATGTCTAGCACAGGACACAAACTATCTATAGTATCGATCGTGTATAAGTTGGTTAAAGGTCGCGGGTCGAAGAATACGGGCTCGTAGCCTTCCTCCGTTTCCATGAGCGACGCCGAGCTGCTTTCAACCGCATCGTCGTCGCCAATGCCGGCAAACTGATACAGCGCGTGGTTTCCAAATTCACTCGCCGCGAACAAGAAACCAGTCTTTAAAACGCACATGCTCACACACGGGGGAATAGTGTCAAAATACTTCACTTTGACTTCACTCACCGTTTCCCCAGAGTAGTCGATGGTGAGTTTGTAAATGTCCCCGTACTCTGACTGCGCCAAAAAGAAGAAAGAATTCTTCGATCGGTGGCTCGCGGAGGACACGATCAACACCCCTCGATCAGCCGCCAAAGAATTTCGACGCGGGATCACCGCCCGAACTTCTTCGTGGTTCTGATGTCTGTAAATGACAAAGTTTTCGCAGCACACCAAGACACCACCCGGACCGTCGCTTCCGCCCGGCACGGGAATCAAATGGTTTGCGCCGTTATCGATCGGCTCGCTCCACTTGCGCACGACGTGGTTCAGACCTAAATCAAGTTCGTAGTACGTCAAATGCTTCTGCGCCTCCGCCACGGCTTCGCCACTCGGGTCTGCGTCCGCGTCGCCGTAGTCCAACTCGATCGCCGCGAAAATCGGATTGTCCAACCCGCAATCTAATGCGCACATGTGAAACACGATCGTGTGCGACTTATTCGCCTCAAGCGGTGATGAAATAGTCAAATTTGCCTCGTTATCTCTGTTCATCACGTACACCAGCTTATTCTTCTCCATCGCGCCCAGACAAATGGCTCGCCCCTTCGGGTCCGCGCACAAAAACTGCCCCGGCACGATCCTTCGGCATCCCGTCTTCCCATACGTCTCCTGGTGCACCTTCACGAACGCATTTTTCTCCTTATTGAACTGCAGCACCACCACACGACCGCTGTCGCTTCCGAGGACGAGATAATCTCGATTCGCTCCCGCCAGGCGCAGCGTCGCGATCGACCGCGCGATCCCGAACGCCTCCACGCTCGTCACGCTCTGCACCCGTCCGCTCTCGTCCGGTCGCAGCAGCTCGACGACCTTATTTCGCAGCACCACGATCTCCTGCGCCTTGCTCGCGCTGAAGTTTCCGTACACCGCGGCGTTGATTCCGCTCGATTTCTGCAGCGTGAGATTGTACAAGTGCACCATCGTTCAGCGCCCCGCTCGGTCGTCCCCGCGCGCCGCGAGTCCCCGCGCGCCGCGCGCGCGTTCACCCGTCGCGCGCTCGCGTGCGCGCGCCGAGGCGTTCGGCGATCGAGCGTCGCGCGCGTCGCAATGCGGCGGGGCGCGACCGACGTGTGACCTAGGCGACGGCGGCTCGCCGCGCGACACAGCGCGACGCGCGCCGCCGACGCGCGCGCGCGAGCGAACGCGTCGAGACGGTGATGTCGCGCGTCGTCGCGCGCGTGCTGGCGAGCGGCGGGCGATGCGCGCGCGCGACGACGATGGATGCGCGCGCGTGGCTCTACGCGTCGACGACGGGACGCGTTCAAGCGCGCGCGCCGGGGGCGATCGCGGCGATCGCGGCGGTGCGAGAGGTGATGTGGACCTCGAGCGCGACGCACGCGACGCTGGCGAGGGATGCGCCCGGGAAAGGGAAGCGACAAGGGACGAATTATGGGATGGGGGACTCCATCTTGAAGCGCGGCGGCGGCGACGCGCGAGGCGAGCGAAGCGCGGTGAAGGGAGTGATGGACGTCGTGGGGGATGACAATGATGTCGTCGTGGACGCGGATGATTCAGGAGGCGTGCCGGCGGAGGGGACGAGCGCGTACGATTACATGTTGCCCGTGCGCGCGTACTACGTAGGGAGCACCATCGACGTGCGCGCGTTGGCGAAGCAAATGCCGGCGTACCCGAAAGAGTTTAATCGCGAAGGAGTGATCATACGAATGTCGCCGAAGAAAGTGGCGGAGTTACCGAGCATCGATGGCGACGCCCCGATACCGCCGGAGATGTTGAGTAGGTATTTGGTGGTGTTTAAGTTCGGGAGCGTGGTGTTTTACAACATGGGGCACAAGGAGCGGGAGGAGTGTTTAAAGCTCGCGAGATCGTTTACGTCGACGCCTCTGGCGGTGCCAATGACGGATGATTATCGAGTCGTCGTCAGACCGACGCTCGCGGACTGGGCGAGCTTGGAAAGCGATCACATTGTTCTGAAGAGGATGGACATAAACAACATTAGCGTCATCTCCAGCGTGCTGGCGCAAACTGTCGCGCTGGAACACTACGAGCAAAAAGTGGACGGGATGGTTGAGATTTTTAGTAAATTGAACAAGAGCACGGAGTTGACAGGAGACCTGAACATTAGTAAGAAGCGCTTGTTCTCGCTAGTCGCCGAGAACAACAACACGCTGACGGAGTTAATTACGAAACTTGGTTTGTTGGGACGCTCCGACACCGCTTGGCAATACGCGCAGTATAATATTGTCTGGGAAGGCTTGCGTCAGGATTTTGAGCTCGAAGATAGGTTCCAAGATTTGGATTACAAGCTCAATCTCATTCAAACCCAAGTGAAATTCTATTTGGAGATTCTACAGAATCGAAAGAGCGACGCGCTTGAGTGGATCATCATCGTACTCATTTCACTCGAAATTTGCGTCTCGCTGTACGACATGTCGGACAAAATTCCATCGATTCCATGGTAGCTGTTGTTGTAAATTATTTGAGCTACCGGCACGGTATATGTGTAAATTAGTACTGACGCGCCAAAAAGTCTTCGAGCTCCCTGTCCGCCGCAGCGTCGGCAATTTCGTTTGCGTTTGACCCTTTCCCTTTGACCTGCTTCGACGGCAAATTTGATCGAAACATGATAGGTTTCCCTGTTTTTTTATGCGCCGGCGCGCGCGCTCGTTCGAGCGAGCGCTGAAACCTCAACTCTTGCTCACGTTTTTGTTGACGTGCGCGTTCCTCTCGAGCCAAACGCCTACGCTCCTTTTCCTTTCGCTTTTCCAAATCAGCGACGATGTCTGGCGGCAACGTATCGATCGTTGCAAAATATTCCTCCATTTTTGCTTCGATATTTGTCAACATTTGCAAAACGCTAATGCTCGGGTCGTAGTCGAAACCACAATCGACGTAGACTTCTGTGACACGCTTGGTCAATTCCTTCAGCTCGTTCTCAATCTCGTCTTCGTCGCCCGTATCGCCGCTCGTGAGCTGCTTTGACAATCGTTCGCCCTTGCGTTCCTCGGCGTCGATTGCTTCTTGTAGTTGCTGGATTTGTTCGCGCAATGTGGTCATCTCCGTCTCCATTCGCGTCTTCGTGCTGGTGTGTTTAGATTGAACGGTTTGAAGCATCTCCTCTGCCTCTCGAACGCTCTGAATGAGAAACAAATTTTGTTCCTCCAACGCCGCGAAGGCGCGCAAAAGCTGCTCAGGCTGCGTGAAATACATCGGCGCATTTTCTTCCGCGTGCTGTTCGAACCACTCACTCGGCGTCAACGCGTCCAAAAACTCCTTATACTTGTAACATTCCTTCAACTTTTCCTCCTTTCGATTCAGCGCTTGCGTCGCGCTCGCGATGTCGTTTTGCAAGCGTTTCATCTCCTTCATCTTTTCGTGTTTCGCCCGCGCCTCGCGCTCCGCCGCGCTCACCGCTTCGCGCACTTTCGCATCGTTATCCTTCAAAAATTCATCGAACCGCGCGTGATCCTCCTCGAGCATGCTCTCAGATTTCTTCAACGCCTCCTCCCGTCTCGCCGCCTGCGCCTCGAGCTTTCCAATCTCCTTCAACTTGTTATCGATGTCCATCTGCACCAAGAATATCTCCCGTTTCCGCGCCACGAACGCGCGCACCGATTCTCTCCCGTCCACTCGCGCCGTCTTCGCCGCGCGCGCCGTCGCGCTCGCGCCGGGCACGATCGCGCGCGCGTCTCCGTCCACGCGCGCGATCGACGTTTCGTGTCCCCGTCCCGCGACCGTCTCGCTCGCCCGCGCCATCGCGCGGCGGGCGACGCGCGATG
>Ga0222715_10003368_pt1 | contig 14290 bp, 12 predicted proteins | sample C33_9DmetaG_FD_165056 | JGI IMG/M metagenome (GOLD analysis project Ga0222715, IMG submission 165056) | Estuarine water microbial communities from San Francisco Bay, California, United States - C33_9D | ecosystem: Environmental > Aquatic > Marine > Unclassified | place: USA: California...
GACAGACGGCGGTTCAACTTTCTATCATGTAGGTAGAAGTTTAGATGTTCCTGCCAACAACACATTAGTTTTAGATAAACCTATTAACTTAGAGAATGGTGATATTCTAAGAATTTATGCTGACCCTAATCCAGATAGTTCGTCTGTAGATGTTGAAGCATATGCAAGTATATTGGAGATTAGTTAATGGCTTTAGCAGGATATGTAGTACCAATTAGTCAACAATCTAAAGAGGGCTTTCACGCTATTCGAAGAACAACTGAGGGTCTTTTATATTATACAAAGATTGATAAAGATGAAACATCAACAATTGATTTTGATGGTGGTAATCCTACAGATAAAAACGGCAATAGACAATTGCCTACAAAACAAGACTACACAGATGAAGTCGTTGAATTACAATCTGGTACTACACAATATTTAACAGGTGATGGTTCAACAATTACATTTAATTTAACTTATCCTGTTTTAGATGGTACTAGAATAGCTGTGTATTTAAATGGAGTAAAACAACCATTAGATGATGTTTGGACATATAGTTCTGGAGTTGTAACTTTTAAATTAGCACCATTCAGTGGTGCTCAAGTTGCAATAGGGTATATTAACAGAAAATATAAAAATAACACAAGTGACTTATATCACCAATATTTGTTTGAAGATGGTGACGCAACTTATTATATAGATGATAATGGTTATTTTGTAAAAAGGGAAAATAGAAGTAGGGGTGCGACAGCATTGTTAAGTGATGACTTTTCTACATTCGAAGCAACAGCTTCGGTAGCGTCAACAACTTGGCAAAGCGCAGTATAAACTCGTATAAATAGTATAGTAAATAAAGGTAAACCATGGCAGATTTTAAACTAGGTCGAATTAAATTTAAATGGAGAGGCGATTGGGCTGTTGATACTTCATATCTAATTGATGATGTGATTAAGTACGGCGGTAATACCTATGTGTGTATTCAAAATCACACATCTCCTAGTAATCAAAACTTATTCTACACAAATCCAGGCACTTATACAAGTTATTGGTCTTTACAGGCTGAATCCTTGTATAGCAAAGGCACATATGCTGCTGACACTTGGTACAAACTTAATGACCTAGTTAAGTACGGTGCAAGACAATATAGATGTACTACTGCTCATACATCAGCTTCTACAGTTGGTGGTGTTGCAATTCTTAATCAATCAAACTTTGAATTATTTGTTGAAGCAATTGACTATAAAGGTGATTGGACTACTTCAACATATTACAAAGTAAAAGATGTATTTAAATTTGGCGGCTATCAATATATTGTTAATACCGCTCACACATCAGCTGCAATTGAAGACGATTTTGACCAATCAGTGGTTTCAGTATTTGTTGAAGGCCAACAATGGGAAGATAGTTACAACGCTTCGACTGTTTACTCCAGAGGTGATATTGTAACTTACGGTGGTTATACTTACATTTATATTAACACTGAAGAAGCTGCAAATCAAACTCCTACAGATAACGCATATTGGGATGTAATAACAACAGGTTATAAAAATACTGGTTTATATTCAAATGTTACAATATACAAAACAGGCGATGTTGTAAGATATGGTGGTAACACTTATGTTGCAATTGCCAATCATACTGGAGAATATCCAGCAAATACAGATGGTTCTATAAATTCTTCTTATTGGGAATTAATAGTTTCAGGTTTTGATTATCAATCAGCTTCTTATAATGCAGCTACAACATATAATATTGGTGATGTAGTAAGATATATTTCTTCAACTTATATAATGTTGAAAGATAGACAAGTCAATGTTACTCCAGGCACAGACGGAACAGTTTGGCAGTTAATTGCTCAAGGTGATAGTGGTGCAGTTACTAACACTAGAGGTGATTTAATTTACAATAATGGTTCAGTTTCAGCTAGATTGCCTATTGGTGTTGTTGGTTCAGTTTTAACTACAGACGGTACAGACCCTATTTGGTCAAATGCTGAAGGCCGAAATGTTTACTATGTTGCAAACTCTGGTGATGACACAAATCCGGGTACACAATTTTTACCTTTTAAAACAGTTTATAAAGCGTTATCAGTAGCAACTTCAGGAGATGTTGTTGACATTAACACAATTACAGGTGGTACAGGTGGTACTCCAGACACTTATGATATTACACAAACAAGTTCAAGTGGTTCAGGTACAGGTGTTACAGCAAGAGTTATTTTAGATGGTTCATCCACACCAAATATCACAATCACAAATGGTGGTTCAGGTCACGCAGCTGGTGATGTAGTCACATTTACAGATGCTGGTTCACAATTAGGCGGCGCATCTTCAATCACAATCACAGTAGTTTCTGCTTCAATTGGTGATATTGTTTATGTTAAAAACGGCGTTTATAGAGAAACTTTACCATTAAGAGTTCCTGCTGGCGTTACAGTACAAGGTGAAAGTTTAAGAGGTACTGAAATTAGACCTAAAACAGGAACAGGTCATCAAGTTAAAACAGTTACAATCAGTTCAAATACATCTGGTTCAACAGACGGCACATATAATTATGTTCATGGTTATTCCACTTCATCTACAAATGGAATTGCATCTTCTTTTGTTGCAAATGTAACAGTTTCAGGTGGTAGTGTTTCGACAGTTACAATTTATCACGGTGGTACAGGTTTTGTTGTATCTGATACAATTACAATATCATCTTCTTCTATTGGTTCAGGCTCAGGCGACTTAATATTAAGCGTTGCAAGTTTAGAAAATAATGACGCTTCTAATATGTTCTTGGTAAACAACTTAACAAACATCTTTATGATGTCTATGAAAGGTTTGACCGGTACACCAACTGCTGGTGGTACAGGTAGAGCTGCTGTTGTTTCACTAGACCCTAGTGGTTCAATTACAACAACTTCACCTTATATTCAAAACTGTACATCAAATAATACAAACGCAACTGGTATTCAGATTGATGGTCTATTACATACTTCAGGTAACAAATCAATTCTTGCAAATGACTTTACACAAATTAACTCAGACGGTAAAGCTGTTCATGCAATTGGCGGTGGCCGTGGCGAGATGGTGTCTGTCTTTACTTATTACAATGCAATTTCATATCACGCAGAATCAGGTGGTTTCATTAGAGGTCTAAACTGTTCATCTGCTTATGGTGAACAAGGTGCTGTTGCAGATGGTACATTAGCCGCAGAAATTCCTGTAGAGGTACAAGCTCGTGGTGAGATGTTAAAATATGCTACTGCTGGTTTCCTTGGTGCCGCTACAGAAAGTGATATTGCAGACACAGTATCAACTTCAGGTACACCTACAGCAGCTGCAATTGTCGGTGACACTTCAGGTGCAACTGCTACAATTATCAGAACAAATATTTCATTAGATTATATTCACATTGTAAACAGAACAGGTAACTTTCAACAAGGTGAAACTGTTACAATTACAAAAGACAATAGTACAACTTTCCAATGTACACTTGATGCTTCTTTTGGTGATAGTTCAGCTGCTCAAACAGGCCAAGTTGGTCCACTTATTGCAGTTGATTCCTCAGACGGAACATTATCAAGTGCAAGTGCAATCAAAGTAGGTGCTAATGTGGTATTTGCTGGCGATACAGCTAAATTTTATAGAGTTTCAGCAGTTTCAGAAACAAATACATCTAATCAAACTGCTCTAATCAGATTAACAGAAAGTGTTACAACAGGTAGAGCAATTGCAGATAATGAAGAAGGCGATATTACTACAAAGTTTTCAAATGTCCGTTTAACTGGACACGACTTCCTAGATATTGGTACTGGTGATTTTGTTACATCTAACTATCCAGGAGATGCATCACAGCCTGCCGACCAATCAGATGAGATTACAGAAACAAATGGTGGTCGTGTGTACTACTCATCAACTGACCAAGATGGTGACTTTAGAGTTGGTGACTTATTCAGAATTCAACAGTCAACAGGTATTGCAACTCTTAACGCAGATGCATTTGACCTTTCTGGTCTTTCTGAATTACAACTTGGTTCTATTGGTGCTGAGTTGGGTGCAACAATTAATGAATTTAGTACAGACGAAACATTGTCTAACGACAGTAATACTGCTGTGCCGACAGAAAGAGCTGTAGTAGGTTATACTCAAAGAGATAAAATGGGTACAGGTCACTTTGTACCACCAACTGGTACAACTGCTCAAAGACCTACAGGTGGAAACTTATACACAGGTGGTATTAGATATAACTCTTCACTAGTTACTTGGGAAGGATATAACGGAACACAATGGACAGGTTTAGGTGGTGGTAATCCATGGGCATCATTTACTGCTGATGGTTCAACTGCTTTAACAGTAGCTGCAAACGATAGATATTTTATTGACACAACAGCGGCTGCTCAAACAGTTACATTACCAGCGTCACCACAAGTTGGTGACCAAGTTTCATTTATTGACTTAGCAGGAACATTTGATACAAATAATTTAACAATTGCTAGAAACGGATTAAATATTATGGGTCAAGCAGCAGATATGACTGTTTCTACTGAAGACGCAGGTGTGCAATTAGTTTATACTGGTGCAACACACGGATGGAAATTAACAATTAACATCTAATAGTAATAGAGGATAAATAATAGTATGTCAGATTTAAGAGATTTTACAGGTAAAAATAGAAAGTTTACTGGTACTACTGGTTTAAAAATCGGTTCTGGTACAACTGCTCAAAGGGTAGCCGAACAAGGTAGATTTAGATTTAACACTAATACTAACTTGTTAGAATACTATACAGGCACAGACTGGAAATCAGTTGATGCTCCACCAACTATTTCTGGATTTAAAGTTAATGCTGGTTCAACAGTAACAGCGGCTGTTATTGACCGTACTTTAGCCGGAAATGTTACTATTACACTTTTAGGTTCGTTATTTGACACATCTCCAGCTCCTACAGTTTTATTAGAGGCAACTTCGGGTTCAAATATTACACCTTCTACAGTTACACCTATTGATTCCACTTCTGTTGATTGTGTAATACCTTATTCATCATTTATAAATGCAAATGAACCATATACTATTAAAATTACAAACGCATCAAACTTAGGTGCTCAACTTACAGACGCTCTTAATGTTGATACTCCCGTTGCATTTACTAACGCAGCTGATACGACTATTACTATTTTTGAAAGTACAAGAAGTTCAGTAAGTATTACAGATTTCCAAGCTACAGACGCAGACGGTGACACAATTACATATTCAGTTTCAGTTGGTTCATTACCATCAGGTTTAACATTAAACACAACTACAGGTGCAATTACAGGTTCAACAAGCAGCGTAGGTACTGACACAACTACAACTTTCTCAATTAGTGCAGCTACATCTGATTTCACAGCAACAAGACAATTTAAAATTACACAGAAAGCACCTACTAGAGTAACATATACATCACCAGGAACATTTAACACAGCACCAGCAGATGTAACTGCTCTCAATGTATTAGTAGTTGCAGGCGGTGGTGGCGCAGGTTCACAACACGCAGGTGGCGGTGGTGCCGGCGGATTAATTTATAGACCAGGTTTCCCAATTTCACAACCAGGATACTCAACACCAGTTACAGTAGGTGGAGGTGGTCCAGGCGGTCCTAACGGGCATCAACCACCAAATGGCGGCGATAGTGTATTCGGTACACTTACTGCTAAAGGTGGAGGTGGCGGCGGCCATGGATGGCCTTCTCCACAAGCTGGTAAAGCTGGAGGTTCCGGCGGAGGTGGTTCAGGTCCAGGACAAGGTGGCGGTGGTGCTACTCAACCAGGACAACCAGGAGATTCCGGTACTTATGGATTTGGTAACTCAGGTGCAGGTTCAAACGGACCAGGCGGTGCTGGCGGCGGTGGTGCCGGCGGTGGCGGTGGTAATAGCAGCGGCGCCGGAGGTCCAGGCGGTGCAGGTAGAACATACTCGATTTCAGGTTCAGCAGTAACATATGCTGGCGGCGGAGGTGGCGGAGGCCATACAACTCCTCCAGGCGGTACAGGTGGTTCAGGCGGTGGTGGCCGAGGTGGCACACATCCAGGACAACCAGGTGCATCTGGTACAAACGGTTTAGGTGGCGGAGCTGGCGCCGGTGCTCATGATGGCGGTCAAGGTGGCGCAGGCGGCTCAGGTGTCGTAATCGTAGAATTTTAATATATTATATAATTTAAGGAGTTATAATGGCTATTGAAGTAGGTGATAAAAAAATCACAGTTGAAATGAATGAGCATTATGTTGATTTTGAAAAGTTAGACCATAAAGTACAGAAAACTACCCAGTTTCTACTTAAAGATTTAAAAACAAAATTAGATAGTGGATTGTCTTTTGAAGAAGCGCAAAAGATGATTGAACAAGATTTTGAATTAGACAAAATTAAGTGGTGGGATAAAGAACAATCTATCTTTTGGGGACTTGTTAACAAAGAACCTTGGAAGAAAAAATTAGGTTTAGTTGAACAAGGTTTTACTACAAAAATAGAAAACGGTGAAAGAATTAGAATTCCACATTATAGTCTAAGTTCTGATTTGGACAATTTTGAAGACTTTATCATAAGCATTCTTAAAGAGCTTAAAGGGGGTTTAGATAAATAATGAGAAAGGTATTATATAATGATATTAAGCAACTACTACTACTATTTTCAAAGCGCTCTTAGTCCTGAAGTTTGTAACTCAATCATTGAGTTAGGTAAAAACAAATTAATAGAACAACAAAAATCAGGTGAAGGCACAACGGCCGTAACCTTCGGACAATCTCAAAAAGGTAATGATAATAGACAACCAATCGCAGATGTTGATTGGCACCAATTAATTCAACAATATCCAGACAAAACTCCAGACCAAATAAAAGATTTATTTTATAATAGAGATAGTGAAGCTGCATGGTTGAGAGACCAATGGATATATGATTTAATATGGCCATATATACACAAAGCTAATAAGGAATCTGGTTGGTTATTTGAATTTGCTGGTGCTGAAGCTTTCCAATTTACAAAATATAGTTCTGGCGGATTTTATAACTGGCACAATGATGGTGGTAGTGACCATACTCAAATATTTAAAAAATATATTGATGGTGTAACTCCAGACGGTCCACATTACACTAGAAATAATAGTCAAGTAGGTAATGTTAGAAAACTTAGTTTAACAATAAATCTAAATGCACCAGGAGAATATGAAGGCGGTGATTTAAAATTTGATTTAGGTCCTCATTGTGAAGGTGAGCGTTATCAAATTTGCCAAGAAATAAGACCACAAGGTTCTATTGTTTTATTTCCTTCTTTTGTAGCACATCAAGTAACACCTGTGAAAACAGGTACAAGATACTCATTAGTATTGTGGGTACATGGGAGACCTTTTAAATGATGACACCAGCACAACACTTCAAAGAACACAAATATGTTTTAGTTGAAAATTTTTTAACTGATAGAGAAGCAAACTTTTTATATAATTATGTAAAAAACCATGCAAGAGTTTCGGCTACTATATGGGAAACTTATGGTTTAGAAGTATTAGATAGAAGTCCTAAAATGTTAGGTTTTTTTGATGACCCACAAGCACCAGGAGACTTTTCAAAATATGGTGATATTATTTTTGATACTTTATTAGAACAAAGATTAAAAGATGTAGAAACAATAACAGGTATAGATTTAATACCTACTTATACATATCATAGATTATATACACAAGGTTCAGAATTAAAAAGACATAAAGATAGACCTAGTTGTGAAATCTCAGCAACTTTATGTTTAGGTTTTGATAAAGGTAAAGAAGAAGAAACTTGGCCAATGTTTATCAACGAAAAACCTATTCATATGAATCCAGGAGATTTTGTAATTTATAGAGGTTGTGAAGTTGAGCATTGGAGAGAACCATACAAAGGTATCAATCACGCACAAGTATTTTTGCATTATAATGAGAAAGGTGGCCAATATAATAATCTTTATGACACTAGAGCTCACTTAGGACTACCACAAGAATTTCGTACTAAGCACGAGGATTAGTTATGATTAAAAAAATTGTTGTTATCGGAGGAGGCACATCTGGTTGGACAACAACTTTAAATGTTTTAAGAAATACAGACAATCCAGAAATCATTAATATTTCTTCTAAAGAAATACCTACTATTGGTGTGGGTGAAAGCACTACAGGTGTTATGAATGATTTAATTAAGAATGAAAGAAACTTAAAAATTGATGAATTAGATTTTATCAAATCAACTAACTCTACATTTAAATATGGTATCTGGCATAAAGATTGGCAAGAAGAAGGCAAATCTTTTATTAATCCTTTAGGTGATGAATTTATAAATCAAACTGGTTTTCCTAGTGAAGACTATGATTACTATAGAATATATCACATAGCTAAAAATATACCTTACGAACAAACACAAGCACAATTTATGCGTAATAATGTTATGCAATTTTTAAATGTGCCTGAAGATGATTACTATAAACCTGTTTTTAATAATCAATCAGGTAAAGTTAATTTTTCTTGGCAACATATTGCATATCATTTAGATACATTTGCTGTAGGTGATTATCTAAAGAAAAAAGTATTAGAACATCATAGAGTATCACATATAGAGGATATTGTTATAGATGTTATGAAAGATGAAGATGGTTTTGTTAAATCTTTAAAAACAAAATCAGGTCAAATTATTGAAGGTGATTTGTTTATTGATTGTACAGGATTTTTTAGACTTCTTATAAATGATGATAATGAATTTATAGATTGGTCTGATAATCTATTAACAAATAGAGCAATTGCTTTTCCTACAAAAGATTACGAAGTAACTAATTATACAACAGCAAAGGCCAGAAAATATGGTTGGGAGTGGAACATACCTCTACAACACCGAATGGGTAGAGGATATGTTTTCAATGATAGAATGATTAGTGTTGAAAAGGCTATTGAAGAAATATGTAGAGATTATGGAGAAATTGAGGTTGTTAATGATGTTAAATTTACTCCTGGTAGAATGAAAAAAGCATGGTCTAAAAATGTAATATCAGCAGGACTATCAACAGGTTTTGTAGAACCTTTAGAAGCTACTGCTATTCATATGACAATTGTTCAAGTAGATTTGTTCTTAAAAAATTATTACACAGACCATATTGATTTAAAAAATGATGCCTTACAAAATAATTATAATAGAGTAATAGGTGATACTTGGGACGATATTAGAGATTTTATTGTAGCACATTATACCAACACAAGAAAAGATACTGAATTTTGGACAGAAAGTTCTAGTGAAAAAAGATGGTCACCTAGACTTAAAAATTTATATGAAGTTTGGAAAAGTAGAATGCCTAGAATTACAGATTATAGTAGTAGTAATTATATGGACTTTTATAAATTAGGCAACACTTTATGGTATCAGGTATTAATAGGAATGAATGTATTGAATTCTGAATTGGCAGAAAAAGAATTACAATCTTATAATTTAATGGATATTGCAGAAAAAGATTATCAGAATAGAAAAAACTTTAATAAACATGTAGTTAATCTAGGTCATCCAGCAAATACATTTTATATTAATGAAATAAATAACTTAAATGAATATAAAAAGGTGATATATTAATATGTTAGATATAAAAGAATTAACTTTAGAACAACATAAAAATGCCGAAAGACAAGAGTTTGTAAAAATTTTAATGTCTGGTAATATAGACCATAATCTATATGCGACATATTTGTACAATCAATATCATTGTTATCGTGCATTAGAAGATAGAGGTAATGAAAACAAATTATTTGTAGATACTCCAGGATTACAAAGAGCCGAATTAATTAGAAAAGATTTTCACACATTGTGGGAGTTTCCTGACCCACCAACTATAACTAATAGTACAGTTGAATATATGAAACACATAGAATTTATTAAAGAAGATGCACAAAGTTTATATGCACATATCTATGTAAGACATTTAGGTGACTTATCAGGAGGCCAGATGATAAGAAGAAAAACTCCTGGTCCTAATAATTACTATTTCTTTTTACCTGAACAATTAAAATATAAAGAGATAGTACGAGATAAAATAAACACATATCTAAACATATACCAACACACAGTTTTACCTGAAGCAAGACTTTGTTTTGATTATGCGACTAGACTATTTGGAGAAATGAATGATTTGGGAAAGATTAATTAGATGTAAAGATGATATGGTGACTATGTTGAATGTTCACTGTACAGAATATAACGAAGAAGGTATGGAACGATTTAACAATCCAGAATATGGCTGGGTTAATCGTACTTGGAAAAATAAAAATATTAGAAGAGCTCATGTTGATGTAGTTGATGTAAGAGATAGTAAAGGACTTTGGATGATGCATGTTTGTTTATTTCCAGAGTTAACAAACGGTGGACCAATTTACGGTTTTGATGTAATTGCAGGAAAGAATAAAGTCACTGGTGCATTCCACGACTTCTCACCTTTATTGCAAAAAGAACACCCATTAACACAGTGGTTTATTAACGAAGTAAAAGACTTTAAACCTAGTAAAGAACGAGAGTTGCCTGATTGGGCAAAGGCTATCTTTAGTGGAGGAATGATAGCAGCTGGTAATGTACAAGACATTACTGAATTAAACCAAATCTGTGACATTGCATTAGGCAATCTCCACGGTTATATAAATAGTATTGGTAAATATAACGGTGATAGTGAAAGAGATGATGTTATAAAAGCGCAGAATTATTATTGTGAACATCAACAACAAAACCCTCACACACCACGAGTAATGCAATCTTTAGGGTTGCCGGAAGATGATATAAAACTATTCTGTAGTGACAATCTTTTTCCAAAAATAGAAAGTAGTAGTAATGTATAAAATAGCAGTAACAGCCTTTTTACTTTGGCTGGTTTCATTTACAACAAGTTTTGCAAGTGAACAAAAAAGTGATGAGTGGACTCTTTTTGATTTACAAAAAAGAGTTGAAGATTTAGAGAAGAAAAACAATTTTGATATTCCTAGTGGATTCTTTATCAATGGTGAATTAGAAGGCCGTTATAACGATAAGACATATGATAGTGGTTGGGATAGTAGAGGTGAGTTTCAATTAGGCATTAGCACTAAAGTTGATACATCATTAGGTATTGATTGGGTTGGTGCTTCAGGTACATACGATAGTTATTATGAGTTAGACCATACACAAGACAACACATTGGTTGAAAAACAAATTGGTTTCGGTAACGATAATACTAGACTTTACATTGGTGAAACAGATGCACAAAGATTAGGTTTTGCAAAAACTCCTAAGATTTCAGTACCTCTTATCTATACAGAAACTAATTATAGAATTGACCATAGAGAAAAAACAGTTGTAACTTTTGGTGGTTGGAACTATGATAATGAGTTTGACTTTGATAGTTACAGACTAAAAAGAGAAAAACCTTGGGGTGTTGCTCTAGGTTGGGACAATGATGGTAATGTAGGTTACGCAACAGGTACAATTAACTTAATGGGTTATGCAGACTTATCATATATGACTATACAAGGTCCTGAAGAAACAAATAAAGGCGACCAGCAAGGTTGGTCATTAGGTGGTTCTTTACATAGATTTGGTGTACCAATGTTATGGGGTGTTGAAAAATGGGACGACAAGAATACAGGCTTAGCATCTAAAGATAGATACGATTATGGCGTAATGTACAATTTAAATCCTCAGACATATGTAACAGCACATAGAACAGAAAATGATGACTTAGGTTATACAGGTAATTTTTATGGTGTTGTACATAACATATATGCTAACTATGATGAAAATAAACGACCTGACAAACAAGATGGTTTAGAATTAGGCCTATATTTGCACGATAAAGAGCAAACTAGCGTATATACAGGCGCATTTACAGACCACGGACAACAGATTTTAGCTTCTATTAGATATAAATTCTAATATTAGTTTTAATCGTTTTTCTTCTCTTATAAATATTGTAAAAGGGAATATAAGTTTATGGCCATACCAGCAACTAGAGAAACATTAAAACAGTATTGTTTACGAAGTCTTGGAAAACCAGTCATTGAGATTAATGTTGATGATGACCAGTTAGAAGACAGAATAGACGAGGCTGTACAGTATTTTCAACAATACCACTATGATGGTATTAAGAGAACTTATCTAAAATATAAGTTGACAGCCGCTGATAAAGCAAGGTTGTCAGCTACTAATCCAGCTAGTGAAACTGCCACCAAAGATGGTGTTTCAACTACTTGGTATGAAGATAACAACTATCTAGTTTGTCCCGAAACAGTAATTTCGGTTATAAACATTTTCCCTTTTTCAGACAAAGGTAGTATGAACTTATTTGATGTAAGATATCAATTAAGATTAAATGACCTATATGATTTCTCATCAACCTCAGTTATCAATTATGATATTGTTTTAAGACACTTAGATTTCTTAGACCATATTTTAGTTGGTGAAAAACCAATCAGATTTAATCAACACGATAACAGACTATACATTGATATGGACTGGACAAATGATTTGGCGACAGATGAATATATCGTAATTGAATGTTATCGTAAATTAGACCCAGCAACTTACACAGATGTTTGGAATGATATTTACCTAAAAAGATATACTACTGCCTTATTTAAAAAACAATGGGGTGCTAATTTATCTAAATTTGGTGGTGTACAGATGATTGGTGGTGTTACACTTAATGGTGTTGAAATCTACCAACAAGCAATGCAAGATGTTGAAAAATTAGAACAAGAGATAAGAAGCACTTTCGAATTAAATCCAGCAATGATGATAGGATAATGCCATGGCAGTTAATCACTATTTCCAGGCAGGCCGAGGCATTGGCAACGAGAACGAGAAAAGACTACACGAAAATATAATTATTGAAAGTCTAAAGATTTTCGGCCAAGATGTTTATTATATGCCTCGTACCCTTGTAAATAGGGACTTAATATTTGGTGAAGATACATCATCTAAGTTTGATGATAGTTATGCTATCGAAATGTATTTTGAAAGTAATGAAGGATTTGCTGGTGAACAAGAAATCATCAACAAGTTTGGTTTAGAAATTAGAGATGATACAACACTAGTTGTTTCTAAGAGAAGATTTGAAGAACATGTATCAAGTACAGCAAATCTAATTGCCTCTGGTAGACCAAACGAAGGCGACATTATCTATGTGCCTTTAATGAATTCCTTTTTTGAAATTTTATTTGTTGAAGACCAAGAGCCATTCTTTCAATTAGGTTCTTTACCGGTTTATAAACTTAAAGTTACTCGTTGGGAATACGCTTCTGAAAAACTTGATACAGGTAATGAAGTTATCGACCAATACGAAGATAAGAGAACACTTGATATATTACAACACAAAGTTTCTTTAGAAGTTGGTCAAGTTGCATTAGACGGAGATGGTTCAATTGTACTTGAAGATTACTTAGACTATGCTTCAGGTCAACCTGCTTTCTTAATGTTAGAAACATATACACCTGGCGCTACTAATATTCAGACACAATCGCCTTATGCAGATAACTTAGATTTAAATGCTGAGGCTGGTTATAACACTGTTTCATTAGCAGATGATATATTAGACTTCACAGAAAGAAACCCATTTGGAGAGGTTGACGAATAATGTTTGGTACTCATTTTTATAACGAAGGTATGAGAAAGTTGGTCGTTGCTTTCGGCCAAATCTTTAATAATATCTATGTACAAAATAAAGCTTCAGACGGAGCAATTACAAAAAGATTAAGAGTGCCTTTAGCTTATGCACCAAAAGAAAAGTTTTTAGTTAGACTAGACCAACAGGCTGACTTAGAGAGTAGAGAGTTTGCAATTGTTCTACCTCGTATGAGTTTTGAAATGACAGGTTTATCTTATGACCCTAATAGAAAATTAAATAAGATGAATAAAACTGTAAGAGTAAAAACAAATGAAGCAGATGGTAAGGTAATGAATTTTAATTATACACCTGTGCCATACAATATAGATTTTAGTTTAAATATTTTTACATCAACAGCTGAGAATGGTTTACAAATTGTAGAACAAATTTTACCATATTTTCAACCTGATTATACAGTTACAATTAAAGTTGTGCCAGAATTAAATTTAGTAAGAGATGTACCAATTATTTTAAATACAGTTAGTTATGAAGATAGTTATAACGGTGATTTTACTAGAAGAAGAGCAGTAATCTATACATTAAACTTTACTGCTAAAACATACTTGTATGGTCCAATGAGTAATCAAGCAGTTATTAAATCTACACAAGCAGATTTATATGCTGATGTTGATAAACCACCTACTACAAGAGAAGAAAGAATTGTTGT